>JFJP01036955.1_pt1 | contig 106169 bp, 113 predicted proteins | sample 431651 | NCBI WGS metagenome assembly JFJP01 (sample SAMN02602958, study PRJNA72255) | Microbial mat metagenome, whole genome shotgun sequencing project. | biome: fresh water; feature: sink hole; material: water; isolation source: purple microbial (photo- and chemosynthetic) mats found in...
CCGATCTTCTTCAGGTGTTCAATGGTAGGGATGCCGTTGTTATTCCATCCGCGACGTTCGTATACCGCGTCGCGAAGCAAATCGTACTGTTTTTCGCGATACTGTCTCGTGACCCTGATCTTCTCCTCAGTGCTTTTCCCTTCAGGATCAAATCCGATCTTCTCTTTCAGCTGTTTGTCATAGCGTTCGGCTCTTGACTCATACTCCTCTGCCGTTACCGGTCCGCATGCACGGTAAGGTTGGTCATCGTCCTTGCGGCGACCGTATCCGCGGCGGATATTAAAGACTCGCTGGAAGTTGTAGACCCTCTCGGAATCCTCCACCAGCCTTTTCTTATCGAACGGCCTGCCGGTGACGGCCTTATAGATGGTCACGTAGTTGTCAACGTGTTCAGGCACCTTCGCGGGCTCGTCGGTCTGCGCATTGGTTTCAGGTTCAACATCGTTCCACGGGAGCTTGCATAATCCCACCAGTCCGAACCATGTGCGGAACATCGGGAAGTAATGAAGGGCCTCGGCCTTGTTTTCGAATGTAGGTATCTGGTTGTTAACCATATCCATGAAAATCAGCCATGCCTCGTCGTGCTGCGGTCCTTTGTTGGTCATGGCATAGCCGCCCTGCTGTGCCAGTGATTCCTTCGACATATACTGTGAGTATTCGAGGCCCTTGTTCTCCATGCCGATATCCTGCATGAACTGGGGGTCTCCCCATCCCTTCTCAGCAAAAATCTTCTTCATGCGGCGTATGCCCTGTCCGGCTATCAGGCCGAAGCCTTCGCCGCGGGATACCTGGTGCAGAAGCTCCAGGGCAGGAGGAATATTACCGAAGGTCAGTTCAAGGCCCCCGGTGCGCTCTTTGTTCAGTATGCCATTCTGGTAGCACTCCTGCATGAATGCCAGGCTGGTACCCCAGGTGATGGTGCAGATGCCGTATGTATCGCAGTAGAAGTTCGTTTCAATGATATAGCGCGGGTCAAAGAAGCCGCCATTGGAACCGAGGCCTGCAGCTGTCTCATACTCCGGGCCGTCAACAATGACCTTTTTTCCCTTGTACGGACCAGTGCTGATCTCATAGTCGTCTATCGCCTTTGAACAAGCCATGTTACATCCTATCCAGCAGCCATCAGGTATGTTCTGTGTGAAAAAGGACTTCCACACGCCGGAGTCAATCCTGGGAGAGTCTTTATGTGACCCGAATTTATAATTATGGGTGGGCAGCAGGTCATGATCATCCATTATCTCCATCAGGTGAGCAGTCCCTATCTGGCGCATCTTGCACTGTTTGTCATCGAGCTCACGCATCTCGCGGTTGAAGCGGCGGCCGCGTTCCTGGATAGCCTCGAGGTCAACAACGTTGTTGAGGTTACCCTTGACGCCCGGGATCTTGCATACGATGGCCTTGATCTTCTTGTTGCGAAAAACGGTACCGATGCCACCGCGACCGGCCTGTTTCATCCTGATCTTCTTGCGCTTGGGATCATAGAAGGTGAAGTTCAGCATGCCAATGAGAGAGTGCTCTGCTGCTGAGCCGGTGGAGACGATGCCGATGTTCCGGCGGTCAGACTCGTCAGCTGCAAACATGTCTGTCAGCTGCTCGGCCAGAATATGGCTGTCAAGTGCTTCGGCTGGAGCCTCGAATATCTCCACATAATGATCTACGCCGTTGATGAACACTATCACATCAGCTGTTGCTTTGCCCTGCAGCTCAATTGCATCGAACCCCGAAAACTTGAGGAAGGGTCCGAAGAAACCTCCCACGTTGCTGTCAATGACCGAGTCAGTCTGAGGTGAGATGGTCACCACAAGCGACTTGCCGGAGCCTGAGTACTGGGTGATTCCGCCTATCGGTCCCGAAGAGATGACGATCTCATTCTCCGGATCATCCCACTTTGTCTCCGGCCTGGTAGCATCCCAGAGGTAACGCAGGCCGTAGCCTTTCCCCCCGATGAATTTCTCCTTCATAACCTGGGGGACATCCTTTTCCCTGATTTCCGTTGTACCGACATTTATGTAGAGTGTCTTGTCGGTATACCCTTTGGATAGAGGGGTCCATGTGTAGTTCCATCTGTTCAGAAGCCTGTGCTTTGACTTGATTTCGCTGATATCCATATTATTTTGTATAAAAGGTTTTTAAGTCTCAATTACAAATTACGCGTATAAATATCCGCATTCTAATGATAATAGTCAATATGCAGCCGTTTGCCAGTCGGTTCAGACAGAAGTGAAATTGTCGATTGTCGATTTATTTAAAATCAACGAAATGCAAATCGCAAATCGCAAATCGCAAATCCTTCAGACTTTCCAGACTTTCAACTATATTTGCCCCACAGGAATCAGGCAACGCCACCCACAAAATGAACATCACTCTCAACAATGAACTATTAACCATTGACGGGGAGAGCGTCACGGTGGAGAAGTTGCTTTACCTGAAGAAATATACCTTCAAGCTCAGGATTGTCAAGATCAACGGTCGTATCATTGACCGTGACAGTTACCGTGAAGAGGTGATAAATGACGGTGACACCGTGCAGGTGATCTATCTTATGAGCGGTGGATGAGAACAATGATAACATTTGACCCGGTAACATTTTGAAGGCAGATTTCTGGAATCGGTTCACACTGGCAGCCCTGCGCGACAGGATGCCCGCATGGATGAAGAACAGGTATGTTCTTACCATACTCATCTTCCTTGTGTGGATCATACTTCTTGACCCCAACAACCTGATCTCGCGTGCGCGCGAGGTGAAGACGCGCAACAGGCTGGAACGTGAGAAAGAGTACTACATGACACGCATTGAGGAGGACCGCAGAAAGCTGAACGAGCTCAGGACCAGCAACGAGAACCTTGAGAAGTACGCCCGTGAACAGTACCGCATGAAGAGGCCTGACGAAGACCTGTTCATCATCGTCACCCCGGAAGAGGAACGCAAGATCAGGCGTGACCGCAAGGTGTCAAAAACAACGAAGCCCGCCGTGAAGCGGGCTCCGAAGCCTTCAGGAAACTGAAGTTATTTCGTGCTTTTTTCTGCGTTGTATTTCTCATTTAGTCCGGCAATCACCGCTGCAGAAATATCCAGCGTTGAATCGCTGAACAAAATAGGGCCGGGGAACTGCCTGGCAAGGATATACTGATAACCATGCTCAGCATTGAATTCAGCCAGGTACATATTGATATACTCAAGTACCTGCCTCTGGGCTACCACACCCTCTTCATTGAGGTTATAAGCCATCTGGTCACGCAGAGCGAGAAGAGTCTGCTGCTGCTGGGCAAGTGTCTGCTCCATCTCGGCAGCGGTGGCTCTTGTAATAAGTCCCTTCTGGGCTTTGTTCTGGTAATCCCTGACGTCCCGGTCAAAGGACTGCGACTTGGCGGTTAGCTCGGCTTCTGAGTTCCTGGTCTTCTCCTCAAGCTCTGTCGACTTGTCTTTTGCCATGTCAAAGTTGGCGATGACTGAGTCAAGCTCAACGAAAACGATGCCTCCCCTGGCCTCTGCTGATTTGCCGTCAGCAGCTACTGTCCCGGTCTTGTTGCATCCGCCGGTGACAAGCATTCCTCCAACGACCAGCGCTGAAATTATCAGGGTGTTCTTTAAAACAGATATTCTATTCATCTTGGAAATTAGGTTATGGTTCAACAAATTGTTGCACAAACATACACAAATTTTAAATATCAAAAAGCAGAATGAAACGGGGGGGGTAATGGAAAGGTATGGCGATTGTCAGAACTCGGGACAGGGGATGGCGTGGATCTTCTGGCCGCGTTTAACCTGTTCTGAGGTGAACGAGTAGATGAGTGATATTTCGTAGGCGCCACCGGTGGAGGTTATCAGGTTGGAGACGGTGAAATCATAGCTCAGCCCGATATTTAGATCGTCGGTCTTAATGCCTATCATTCCTATTATCGCATCTCCTGCCTGTGAGGAGACATCCTTCGCTGTGGCGAAGGGGATACCACGGTACCAAACACCGAAGACCAGCGGGTGCTTGAAGTAATAGAGGCCTATGTCTGACTGGTAGAAGTCGCCCTGAAACGTTACGTTGGCAGCGATCGACATCACCTCTGTGAGTTTCTTCCTGAGTCTGCCGCGACTGATGAGCTGGAACCCGCCGAAGAAATCGACCTTGATAGGAACGGAGCTGTTATTGCCCCAGAACGAGGTGCGGGGCCTGAGCAGGTGGTCTACGGTGAATCCTCCCCATATCTTATCGTTATATGCAAGTCCGGATACTGCGAAGTCTATGTCAGCCACGTTATCGAAAGGAGGCGGAGTGATCGGCGGCAGGGTTCCTCCTGTGGTTATCTGGCTGTTCCATGTCAGTTTCATCAGGTCGAGGCCGAGGTAGACGAATTTGAAGTTCACACCCGGCCTTATATGCCATTCATCGTTCAACTGGATGTCATAAGAGTAGAGCAGTCCTAAGTTCGTGGTGCTGAGATCGCCTGAGCCTGCCACGTCATGGGTGGCGAGGATGCCGATGCCGGAGTTGAAATTGGGTACTGCCTTGTCAAATGAGAAACTGTAGGTATGGAAGACACCAGGAATCGAAGGCCACTGGTTTCGCCAGTTGAGAGCCACGCGGTAGTCTTCGGTGGCACCTGCAAAGGAGGGCGCCAGGTAAAGCTGGTTAGCATAGAACTGGGAAAACTGAGGGTCCTGACCCTGAGTGAAAACCGAGATTGTGAGAAGCAGGCCAATCAGATATTTAGTACTTGAGGGCAATCCGGATCCTTTTAGTTATACGAAAGTAGCTAATTATACGGCTAAACGCCAGGAAGGTTGCATCCAATAATATCAACATTCGGCACGGCAGGCCGGGAAGATATCAACAGAGAGGTTTAATATGATAAATTTCAGTAGTTTATAAGAGTTACATCGCCTGCCATAATTATTGATTGACCGTTGCGATAAGAGCCTCTCACCTTCCATACATAGACGCCCGGGCTGCAGAGCCGGCCTTTGTTATAACCGTCCCAACCCATAGCTATTTCATCACTTTCGAAGACAAGAAGACCGGACTTGCTGTATATTTTTAGATTATACGAATCTACTCCTGAAGCCACCGGGTGAAAAACCTGGTTTTCTTCGTCTGTCTGCTGGTTGTAATATCCTCCTGTCGGCCCTCCCCTGTTGGGTACAAAGGCATTAGGAAACCGGAGATACATTCCCTTGTCGGTGAACAGGTCATTGACGGTGACGGAGTCAGCACATCCGTTGACGGAGTATGCCACCAGGCTGACGTCATACCTGCCCATCCGTTCGTACCTGTACGACGGGTCTGCCAGCGTGGAGAAGGTCCCGTCGCCGAAGTCCCACAGGTAATTCACCGCCCCGGTTGAGAGATTCACGAAGAGGACTTTGTCATTTTCACCCGGTTGGTCATTCTGCCGTACCTCGAAGTCAGCCCTGGGATTATCCCATACTTCTATTATTTCCGTTGCAGTGCTTACCCTGCGCCTCTCATCGGTGAGAGTAAGTGTGACACGGTATATTCCGGGGATATCATATATATAGTCATGACTTATCTCAGACGATATGCCTCCGTCGCCCAGGCTCCAGGAGGCACTGTAACCGTCACCGGCATTGCAGCCGAACCTCACATGGAGAGGAACGCATCCGGAGGTGACCGATGGCTCAATGGAAGTATTAAAGAGAAGTGGAGTCACTGCCAGTTTTGCTGTTCCTCCCCTGTTCAGGGCTATGGTTTCCCCCTGTGCTTTGGCATCCGTGGCTATCGGATCATGCCTTACAATGGCTTGTCCCTTCACGCTCCCAGCCTCGCCTGCCTCAGATGCGGCAGGGTATTCCTGCAGAGTAACAGGGTCTGTTGCAATAGCCTGTAATGCCGGAGCTTCAGTGACAACCTCCTCCCCGGGAACGCTGACCTGCGAGGTGTCCTGCAGGGGTGTTACCGGCTCAGCTTCGCCCCGGGAGGGGCTGAGAAGAAGGAGTCCTGCAACCATGAGACCGGCAGCGGCAGCGGTTATGTACCATATGTTAAAGCGGGAGGGATTGAATCTGAAGAACTCCCTGCGTCCGAGACGTTCCATAAAACGGCCTGTAAGGTCGCTACCGGCAACCATCTCGTTCTCCTCCAGCTTATTGCGGAAGAGACTCTCAAGACCGTTATCTCTCTCTTCGTCTCTCATCACCTTTTCAGGTATATTTTCCTTTCATGTGCGCCAGCTCCTCAAGTTTCTTTCTGAGTATTGCCCTGGCTCTGCTGTACTGCGATTTTGAAGTGTTTACATCTATTCCGAGCATCTCAGCTATCTCCTGGTGCTTGTAACCCTCAATAGTATAAAGGTTAAAGACCATCCGGTAACCAGGAGAGAGTTCGGCAAGCACCCTGTAGAGATCCTCGGCGGTATAAAAATCCTCCTCGAAACCCGCTGTCCCTGTCTCAGCACTGACATAATCATCTATGCCGGCGTGATGCTTGTGGCGCAGATTCTTATGATACCAGGTGATGGCCGTATTCACCGTCACCCTCCTCAGCCAGCCCCTGAAAGAACCCGTGCCCGAATACTCTCCGAGGTTAAAAAATATCCTCATGAAAGCCTCCTGCAACATATCTTCAGCTTCAGGCCTGTCAGTGGCATATCTCATGCACACGCCCAGCAGGTATCCTGAATGCTGTTTCCAGAGCATCTCCTGTGCTTTCCTGTTGTGCCTGATACAGCCGTCAATGATATGTTGTTCACTCATCATAAGCTGAGCACAGTAACAAGACCTGAGACATTGTCAAATGGTTGCACCGTTTGAGGTTTTTCTTTAAAATAACCGAGAATTAAGTTAAGCATCCTTAACTAATGATAAACGTCATTAGTTTCAATATTATTCGGTAATACCTTTGAAAACTGTAAAAGTCAAATAAACCAGATCATGTTCAATAAGTTCATTGCCTCAATTCTTCCTTATTTTCCGAAGAAATTCGTTTGGATCTTCTCGCGTGCATATATCTCAGGTGTAACGATGGCAGATGCCATGCGGGTTTCAAAGGATCTCAACTCACAGGGCATGAGGGTGACCCTCGATGTGCTTGGTGAGTTCATCAAGTCGCTCGATGAAGCCGAGGCGAACAAGCAGGAGTATCTTGACCTGATCGCCGAGACCGAGAAGCAGGGCATCAACGGAAACTACTCGCTCAAGCCTACCAGCTTTGGACTTCTGATAGACAAGGAGATATGCTACAGGCTCATGCGTGAGATAGTGGCCGAAGCCGCCTCACACAACAACTTCTGCAGGATAGACATGGAGGATTCGCCATGCACCGACATGGAGATAGCTCTCTACAGGCGTCTCCATGCCGAGTTCCCGAAGAACGTGGGATTGGTTCTGCAGGCTTACATGAAGAGGACCTACAACGACCTGGAGAGCATGCTGGATATGAACACTCCGGAGATCCCTACCAACTACAGGCTATGCAAGGGGATCTATGTTGAACCAGCCGAGATTGCCTACAAGAAGTATGAGGAGATCAACAAACATTATCTCGAGGACCTGGAGTTCATGTTCAGGAATAAGATATACGCAGGCATCGCCACGCACGACAAGCCACTGATTGAAGGGGCTTATGAGCTCATCAGTAAATACAACGTCCCGAAGAACATGTACGAGTTCCAGATGCTATACGGCGTCACCCCGAAGCTGCGGCAGAGCATCGTTGATGCCGGGCACGTTATGAGGGTTTATGTTCCTTTCGGTGAGAAGTGGTTTGGTTATTCAACCCGCAGGCTAAAGGAGAATCCGAAGATGGCGGAACATATCATCAAAGCAATATTCTATAAAGGGTAAAAATTTGCAATTTGCGATTTGCAATTTGCGATTTGCGATTTGCGATTTGCGATTAAAGGATTTCGATTAAATCGACAATCGAAAATCGACAATCGAAAATTCTATTTAGCGCGGTAAATGAGCGAATCATGGAAGGCCCGCAGCTTCTCCATCTCGCGGGCGGAGATGTAGGGCACGGGAGGCTCGGGTACTTCTGGCGGGCCGACAGCAAGCAAATAGATCAGGGGAATAAGTGTAAGGGGACTGAGAGCCAGCATCTGATCTGACGGTATCTGTCCCTTCTCATAGGCTTCAGAACGCTGTTTCTGTCTCAGCAGTTCATAATTGGTGGCCGGATCGCCGAGCTTGCTGGCGCCCGTCAGTCCCTGGTAAGCAGAAAGCCTGAGGTTATTGGTTGCATTGATCAGCTCCTGGTTCATTGCCGACGGTTCAGACATGATGGCTGCCCTGATATTACCAATCCGTGGTATGACCACTACGTCCGCCATCATCAGGGTATCACTGGTAAGATAGATACCTGCAACGTATTCCCTGGCGCGGAGGCTGTCGTGCACTGGCATGTCATACTTTTTGTAGCCCACACAGGTGAAGGTGATGGTATCACGGTGGCGGGCATAGAATGAGACCATGCCCCTGCTGTCGGCGGCACCGCTGCTCCTGATCCTTTCTCCGGAGGCGCCGCTTCCCATTTCTCTTGCCTCAGCGGCGGCTATGGTCCGACCCCTGATCTGGTAATGAGCACCTGTCAGCGGCTGGCGTGTTTCGGCATCGAGTATTACACCATGAAAAAGTATCGGTCCGGCCTGCTGGGCCGCCGTACATTGCGGACGGAATGCAAGAAGAAAAATTATTGCGGGTAGGCTCGCTGCCTTACCTGCGAAGGATAATCTCGTCAAGTGTCCTCTTAGGAACGTGATGAACACGCTCTTCATCTCTCCAGTATTTCACATTGTTATTGACAAGGGTCTCGAGGACCACCTTCTCCGTCGGTTTTCCGAGTGCAAGTACAAGAAGTACCTCCAGATCCTTCGGGATATCAAGCAGCACCCTCAGCTTCTCCTTTTTCACAGAGGCGATGATACATCCACCGAGGCCGGCTTCAGTAGCACCCAGCATAATGCTTTGGGCTGCAATGCCATGATCAACACCAAATGAATCAGATATCTCCTTGTCGCCCAGGATGACAATATATGCCGTGGGCCTCTCGCCGGGGTCCGGCCCCTCCCATGTGGTAAGGTATCCTGCCCATGCTAGGCAGGGGTAGACGGCAGCACGCATATCTGGCTCGGTAACCAGTATATACTTCAGGGGCTGGCGATTGGCGCCTGAGGCTGAGAGACGCGCCAGATCAACAAGCGAGACAAGGGTCTCTTTGGTTATCTCATGTTTTTCGTCAAACCGGCGGTATGTTCTGTTTTTCTCTATTAGCTGTCGGATGTTCATCTTAAAAAGTTTGGCCAAAGATAGAGAAAAAACAGATATCTATTTTTTTAGCGCCTCGTCATAACGTTCGCCAATGACTTTCCAGTCGAGCAGCTCCCAGAAATTCTTGATATAGTCAGGGCGCTTGTTTCTGTAATCAATATAATATGCATGCTCCCACACATCGCAGGTCATGACCGGCACCAGCCCCGCGCGCAGAGGATTGCCGGCATTCTGCTCCTGTGTGATGGTTAGTCTCCCGTCGGGTTTCATGCAGAGCCATGCCCAGCCTGACCCGAAGAGTGTGGAGGCAGCCTTGGTGAATGCCTCCTTAAAGGCATCAAACGAGCCGTATTCGGCATCAATGGCTTTGGCCACAGTTCCCGAGGGCACTCTTTTCCCGGATGGCGAGAAGGTTGCAAAATAAAATGTATGGTTCCATACCTGGGCGGCGTTATTGAATATTCCGCCCTCAGCTTTCCTGATCATGGTCTCAAGAGAGGCATCCTCAAAGGGTGATCCCGGGAGGAGGTTGTTGAGGTTGTTGACATAGGCGAGATGATGCTTGCCGTGATGAAACTCCAGGGTCTCGGCGCTCAGCATGGGTGCGAGGTCATCAGCACCGTACTTCAGGGGGGTTAGTTCGAATTTCATGATCTGGTGATATTATTTAGATTAACAGTAAAGATACTAAAATGAGACGACCTCTGAAACAATCAGAGCAGAAATATCCTGTCGGGAAGGGGTTCAATCACTCCTTTCTCCACAGCCACAGCATAGAGCCGTTCAATAGCCGCCCTTCCCTCCTCTCCCAGAGAGAGGCTGAAGCTGTTGACGAAAAGTTTTATATGTTCTTTGGTTACCACTGCGTCTGTCTCCCTGGCGTGTTTCCTGATGAAGCTGACCGACCCGGCGGGGTTGGCACGGGCATATTCGATGCTTCGTCTTATGGCCCTGTTAACTTTGGCAGCCGTGACCTCATCCACGCTGCGGCTGACCACTATTCCCCCGAGGGGCACAGGTAGTCCGGTGAGCTCCTCCCACCTCTCGCCGGTGTCAGCCACTTTTTTTAGTCCCATTGCCTGGTATGTGAAGCGGGTCTCATGGATGATGAGGCCTGCGTCAACCTCTCCTGAGAGCACAGCCTCGGGTATGTCAGAGAATAGGTATTCGCGCTTGTTTGTCGCTGCCGGCCAGAAGATACTGAAAAGGAGGTTGGCGGTGGTATATTTCCCGGGGATGGCTATCGATGCGTTATCCAGCTCATCATGGTACATCTTGTGTTTGCTTATCACCAGCGGGCCGTTGCTGCGACCCAGGGCACTGCCGGCGTCGAGGATGAGATATCCTGCCGCAGCACGGGCATAGGCGTGGTAGCTCATTTTGGTGATATCAACGCTGCCCTCAATGGCCCTGCGGTTGAGCTCCTCAACATCGGCAAGGAACCAGTCAAACTCCAGCCCCTCGGTATCTATCCTGCCATGCACCATTGCCTCGAAGATGAAGGTGTCATTGGGACATGGCGAAAAACCAAGTTTAAGTTTCATAGAGTAGTGATTAAGTGAGTCAGCCGTGTCATCTCATACTGGTCAATTCAATTGTGCGGGTCACAGTGCCGTAAGTAAACCTGTTACCCGTGTCATCTCATCCCTGAGCCGGCGGAGAGCCAGGGGTATGTCCCAGTTCTTCAGGTTGCGCGGTTCAACCATGTTTGAGACCGCCCGCACTGAAAGCCATGGTATCTGTGATATTTCGCATGCATAAGCCAGCCAGGCCCCCTCCATGGTCTCAATGTCAGGGTCCCATGCCCTGCGTATACGGTCAATGACCGCCTGCGATCCGGAAGACATGTTGACCGTGGCGCCGGTGACAGCGGGCAATGCAGCGGCCACCAGGTCAAACCATCTGCCGCTGCAGTGAATCCTTCCCCCGCGGAAGGGCGGGCTGTCGGGGTCAGCAAGATTCGCCCCGAAGAGTGACCGGAAATCGCCGTTGTCATCAACACCCATATCGGCAAAGCAGTCGGACTGTGTCAGCACCACATCACCCGGAGCAAGAGAAGAAACATAACTGCCTGCAATACCGGCCCCTATCACCAGTGCCGGCAGAGGCCCTGATGAAAACCTCTTCTGAAGAGCCCATGACATGGCGGCACCGCCAACCCCGGTGACAATGATCTCACAATTGCACCGCGAGGCAACAATGGAGCACCGCACAGCCTCCTCCTCGGTTGGATGTGCCACGGCAATGAGAATATCCCCGGAATTGAAATCCATCAGTCAAGTCAGATATTAGACTGATAAATATATATTTTTTGAGTAATATAGTGCTCATTCCGGTCATCTAATTAATTTAGCAGTATGATTTACCTGACAAGAAGAGAGCGGTTCAGTTCAGCACACAGGATGTTCCGCCCCGGACTCAGTGATGAGGAGAACCTGAGGATTTACGGTAAGTGCTCTAACCCGATGTGGCACGGTCACAACTACGAACTCAAGGTGACGGTGAAGGGCGAAATGGATCCGCTGACGGGGTTCTTCATGAATGCCACACGGCTGAAGGAGATCATGAACGAAAGGGTTGTGGTCAAGCTTGACCATAAAAACATGAACCTGGAGACTGACTTCATGTCGGGCAGGGTAGCCACCACGGAGAACCTGGCGATAGCCATCTGGAAGGAGCTTGAGGCGCCGCTGGCGGCCGAGGGGGCCATACTGCATTGTGTCAGGATTGAGGAGACGGAAAACAATTACGTTGAATACTACGGATAATATGGAAAAGCTTAATGATGGTAGCGGAAGGCTGTCAGACGGATACAACAAGATCGAGAAATGGAACCCTGAGGTCATTAAAGAGATCTCCGGATATTACTACAATATTCTGAAGCTCCTGGGAGAGGATCCTGACAGGGAGGGGTTGCTCAAGACGCCCGAGAGGGTTGCCAAGGCGCTAAGTTTCCTGACGAGGGGCTACCAGTCAGATCCCGAGGAGATTCTTCGGAGCGCCATCTTCACGGAGGAGTACAGGCAGATGGTTCTTGTCAAAGACATAGATATCTACTCTATGTGTGAGCATCACATGCTGCCCTTCCACGGGAAGGCGCACGTGGCCTATATTCCTGACGGGCGCATAACAGGGCTGAGCAAGATAGCGCGTGTGGTTGAGACCTACGCCGCCAGGCTGCAGGTGCAGGAGAGGCTTACGACACAGATACGCAACTGCATCCAGGATAACCTTAAGCCGCTTGGTGTGGCGGTGGTCATTGAGGCGCAGCACATGTGCATGCAGATACGAGGTGTGCAGAAGCAGAACTCGGTCACCACCACCTCAGCCTTCACCGGATGTTTCCTCTCGAACCTCAACACCCGTGAGGAGTTCATACATCTGATAGGTACCAGGCTGCACTAATAGTAACACACTTATCCTTTTTTACAAGGTTTATGAAGGCATATGTATTCCCGGGACAGGGAGCGCAATACCCCGGTATGGGAAAAGATCTTTATGAGAAATTCCCGGCAGCGCGTGAGATATTTGAAAGGGCCAACGGATTGCTTGGCTTCCGTATAACTGACATCATGTTTTCCGGCACTGATGAGGAGCTGCGTCAGACGAGGGTGACCCAGCCGGCTATCTTCCTGCACTCGGTGGTGCTCACGGCTGTCGCGGGCAGTGATTTTGCTCCTGCCATGGTTGCCGGCCACTCGCTTGGAGAGTTCTCCGCTTTAGTGGCTGCCGGCGCCCTCTCGTTTGACGACGGCCTGACGCTCGTCGCCGGCAGGGCGGCGGCCATGCAGAGAGCATGCGGCATCAACCCTTCAACCATGGCCGCCGTGCTCGGCATGCCTGATGAGCTGGTTGAGGAGGTATGCGCTTCGTTGAAGGAGACGGTGGTGCCGGCAAACTACAACAGCCCGGGACAGATAGTCATCTCCGGCACCGTTGAGGGCATAAGACTGGCATCAGAGGAGCTGAAACAGCGGGGGGCAAAGAGAATTGTGCCGCTCTCCGTCAGCGGAGGATTTCATTCACCATGCATGGAGCCTGCAAGAGAGGAGCTGGAAGATGCCATCAGAAAAGCCCGCTTCAGCCGCCCGGTGTGCCCTGTCTACCAGAACGTGACAGCCATGCCGGTGACAGACCCCGGACAGATAATGGATAACCTGGTTGCCCAGCTCACCTCGCCGGTACGATGGACACAGACAGTTGAAAGAATGATAGCTGACGGTGCTACATCATTCACCGAGGCCGGCCCGGGCAGTGTGCTGCAGGGACTGATCAAAAAGATAAACCCTGGAGTCGCCACATCAGCACTGACGGTCGGTGCCTAAGGAGTCTCCGTCTCAGCGCTGACTGATATCACCGCCATACCCTTCTTGCCGTCCATCCTGATGACCAGGGGCTCGTCAAACCTGATATGCCTGAACCAGGTTCCGTTGGCTATGGTCTTCTGCCTGCTCAGCCTGTCCCATAGAATAGTACCGTCTCCGGTATACTGGTTGACCGAGAAATAACCAATATTCATCGATGTCACATTGTGAAAGAAGTGAGAGCCCTGAGATGCATCAACATGGTAGTCAGGCAGGCTGACTTCAACGATGACCCTGGCATTGGATATCTGGGGCCATGCAACCGGTATGCCCAGGAACCTGTCCTTGGTGCCCCACCGGCCGGGGCCTATCAGAACATATTTTCTGCCCTCTGCCATCATCTTCCTGTTGATGGCATCAATCTCTTCAGCCATCTCATTGGTCTTCAGGTTATCGAACTTCTCCGGTTCAACATAAATGATATCGGTGATATCACTGACCAGGCCGTTGCCCATGCTTTTCCTGGAGACCAGCAGCATGTCATCAGTGTAGACTGTCTCAGGGTCAATGGCATATCCGGCGCCGCTGCCAACCAGAGGTTTTATCTGCAACAGATAGAACGATGCCCTGTCATTTTCATCCCTGGTGAGATCGACGGCAAACTCAATCTCAACAGGAGCTCCGAAAGCCTCCCTGACCACTTCAAGAACCTTCTTAAGCGTTGGGGCCAGTGGGATATAATCATACTTGAGGATGTTTGCAAAGTTGATCACCCGGGGTCCGGCCACATCAAGCCCCGGTGAGACTGTGTCATTGTCCATGCTGAAAACCGAGGCGCAATGTTTAAGGACGCCGTCAGACTCGGCCCTGCTGATGTCAAGCTTCACCAGGCCGGCATTCTCTCCCTGCAGGAGATCAATGTCGTTCCTCCCCAGGTTGATTGCGTAGAATTCGACCTGAGAATAACGAATCAGGTCATCTATTGACACAATGTCCAGGGCCGGAAATGAGGGTGAGAACCTGAAGGCCCTCTCGCCGTCAAGCACGTACTGACCCAGACCTACCGCCGCCACGGAAAAACCGTCATGAGGCGTCATGTTGGCTACGGGATAGAAGTTGAATGACTGAGCCGTCCCGCTGATATGAGGATAGAAGATATCATCATACCTCTTACCCACTACAGCCTGTATCACCACAGCCATCTTCTCCTGTTCGATCTTATAGTTTATGGCTTCGAAATAGATGCGTGAGTTATCTGAATATATTGAAGAGAACACAAGCTTGATGGCCCCGATAAGCTGCCTGAGCCTCACCTCCGGATCGGGGTGGTTATTGGGCAGAAGGTATGTGCCGAACACGCCGGAGAATGGTTGGCTGAGTGAGTCCTCGAAGAGACTCGATGAACGCACCGCCAGGGGCTGGCTATAGAGCCTGATGAAGACCCTGAGCTTGTGCTCCAGGGCGCTGCTGAGGCTGCCTGCCAGGAACTGTCTCTGCAGCTCGCCAAAATCCTTCTCCCTGTTCACCACCTCCCACATATGGTTGCTTTCCATGAAGTGGTCAAACTCGTCAGTGCCGATGATAGCTGTGACGGGTGTCTTGATATTAATGCCGGGCAGCAGGCGCCCGAGTTCAAAACTGTGTATCAGTGTGCTGACGAATGCCAGGCCACGGCCCTTGCCTCCGAGTGATCCGCCGGCAAGGCTGACCACATTGGACTCATCAATCATCACGGACTCATCAAAATTGACCACCTTACCCTTGTTCATCTCCCTCCTCCGCTTGCGGATGACGTCAATGAGAAACTGGCGCATCTCCTTCAGGCTGCGAAAATCAGATATCTTAACGGGGTTGATGATCTTGGCTATCTTCACCTCTCCCCTGGCCATAAGCCAGAGTGAGAAGCTGTTCTTCATGGCGTGGTAGACCAGCGAGTCTTCGGGAACCGTCTTGAGGAAAGCCTCGAACTCCTTCATCGACTTGGCCACGGCTATCTGTCTGCCCTTGGTGTCACGGTAGACAAAATGGCCGAACCCGAGGTAGTATGTAATGAACGATTTAAGGTCCTGAAGCAGGGTTTCGGAGTTCTTGTTTATGAAGCTCGCCTTGAGCTGAGCTGCATAGACGGCATTGCCGGGGTCTGACGACTGCAGCAGTGTAGGCAGGTTTGCCTGTTCCCCGCGTATGTGGCTGATAAGATCGAAACCGGCCTTGTCATTGAGAACCCCGTTTCGCGGGAACCGCATGTCAGAGATCACCCCGAGGAGCCTGTCCTTGTATTTGGCATAGATTGACATTGCCTCCTCCCATGTGGTTGCAAGGAGGATCTTGGGCCGTGCCCTGAGTTTGAGGACCTTATAGAGCTCGTCAGAAGAGACGTCTTCAATGAGGATACGGGTCTGTTCCAGCACCAGGGTGTAGAGCATCGGCACGTAGGTGGAGTAGTAGTCTGCTGAATCCTCAATGATGAGTATGACCCCCGTCAGACCCTTCCTGGTATCGTTCTCCACATTTACCTGGTCTTCAAGCAGCTTTGCCATGGCGAAGAAGACCTTTGATTCGCCTGTCCAGACGAAGTAGTTGTCAAAGGGGACGCCAAGCATCTTCTGTTCCTGAACGAAGGGAATGTCACCGGGGTTATTGAGGAGAAGGAATGTAGGGATATAGGGGTATTTATCCTTTATCTTGCGGCAGAGGCTCATGGGATTGCTCTTGTCTACCCCCACCATTATGATGATCATGTCATAGTGGCGTACCCCGAGGCGTGAGAAGGCTTCATCCTCACCCGAAACGCCTGTTATCCTGGGGAGAGTGGTAAGACTCATCTGGTAATATTCGCCAAGCATATGATCGGAGAAACGGCCTTCGCCCTCGATAGAATAGGCGTCATATAGGCTGGCAACAAGTAATATCTCCCTGACCATGAATGGCATAAGGTCATGAAAAACATCTCTCTCGGCATTATGCCGGTCAAGAAACTTCTGCAGCAGCTTACGGCTTGACAGGCTTTTAATATCCTCCAAATCGTCTGAGCCGTCATCAGGCGTGAGCTCGGATTCTGTTGCCACCAGGCTGTTAATGTACCCGGTCACCAGTCCTGAAAAATTCTTTATCAGATCACGCTCCTCCTTCAAGAAGGGGCCTTCGTAATCACTGAGGAACTCACGTGTGTAGTATATCTCAACGGTGCCTTTACCCTCGATGGTGGTAAATTCCTGGATCAGTTTCCAGTTTGTCTCAACGAACCCCGGCGACTCAAATGACCTGTCCTGGTACCTTATGCGTGCGGTTGTATAATCAGGGTATTGCCATGCTCCGGGGAGCATCAGAACGAGGTGAATGAGGGTCTCCTCAAGGGGTTTTCTCTCCTTGAGGATCTGTGTGGTCCGGTTAATACAAGCCAGTTCCTTCAGGCGTTCCTGCTGGTCATGAATATCACGTACGAAACCGTTTCCGGTATCAGGTTCTTCAGTCATTCAGGCGTCAGATAATTTCTGGTGCCAAAATTAGTAAAATAGATTAAGATAGTTAGCCCGGGACGGGCAATGCTCCGTTTACTTTACCGTCCAGGTTGATCCGCTCATCAGCAGGTCATCAACAGACTTTATTTTTGATGATGCCTGCACCTTTTCGTGCTGTTCAAGCATGGCTCCGTCATAAGTCTGGGCGTTGATAGCCCTGATTACGCCCAGGGCCACCGGATATTCCGGATAGGTCATGCCGGCAAGCCTGTAGTGGATTCCGGGATTAGGTTCATGGGCATCATGAACAAGCAGGTCCTTCTCCGTAATGCCTCCTTCACCCAGTCTGACTACCTTCAATTTGAGGTTCACCAGGATGATGCCCTTGTCGCGGTTTTTGCCGAAGATCATCGGCTGGCCGTGATGCAGCACAATGGTATTGTCATCCCTTGTCTCCTTGTTGGTGATGGCATCATGGGCTCCGTCATTGAAGATGACGCAGTTCTGGATAACCTCCACCACAGCCGTGCCGTGGAAAGCTGCAGCCTCCTTATAGACCTCGTTGGAGAGCGCCAGGTTATAGTCGACCGTGCGGGCAAAGAAGCGTCCGTTGGCGCCAATGGTCAGTTCGCCTATCTTAAAGGCCTCTTCAATGGTTCCGTAAGGCGAAGTTTTTGTAACCAGACCCTTCTTCGATGTAGGAGAATACTGACCTTTGGTGAGTCCGTATATCTCATTGTTGAAGAGGATTATCTTGATGTCTATGTTGCGCCTTATCGCATGGATGTAGTGGTTACCGCCAATTGCCAGCGCGTCTCCGTCACCGGTCATCTCCCAGACCATGAGGTCAGGGTTGGCAATCTTTACCCCTGTGGCAATGGCGGCAGCCCTGCCGTGGATGCCATGGAAACCGTATGTATTCATATAATAGGGCAGGCGCGACGAGCATCCTATGCCTGAGACGAATACATATTTTTCCTTGGGAATATCCAGTTCAGCGAGTGTTTTCTGCAGTGAGGAGAGTATCCCGTGGTCACCGCAGCCCGGACACCATCTTACTTCCTGGTCGCTCTTGAAGTCCTTTGCAACGTAGTGGTTGTTACTTGTTTCAGCCATGTTATTTACCCTCCAGCAATTTTTTACAATAATCTTTAATCTCTCCTATGGTGAATGGAAGTCCCTGTATCTTGTTATACTGATGATAGTCGAACTTCTGGTGTTTCATCCGCAGGTAGTTGGCGAACTGCCCGGTGTTGAGTTCACAGACAACCAGCTTCTTATAAGCTTTGAACACCTTCGCGGTGTTTTTTGGCAGGGGTCTGATATAGTTAAAGTGTGCTGCCGATACATTATATCCCTCTTCCTGCAGTTCGCTGACTGCGGTATAGATTGGCCCGTATGTGCTGCCCCAGCCTATGACGAGAAGCTCGCCGGTTTTCTTTCCGAGGACCTGAAGGTCAGGCACATCGTTTACGACACGTTCAACTTTTTCATCGCGCATTTTAACCATATACTCATGGTTCTCGGGAGTGTATGAGACGCTGCCCTTGATGGTCTTCTCGAGTCCGCCGATGCGATGTTCGAGGCCCGGTGTTCCGGGTACTGCCCACTTGCGGGCGAGGTTTTTCGGGTCTCTTTCGTAAGGCAGGTAATCTTTGTCAGTCTTGACGGCCCACGGGACGGTAATGGAAGGCATATCCTTCATTGAAGGAATCTTCCATGGCTCGGAGCCGTTAGCCAGGTAGCTGTCGGAAAGAAGTATTACCGGCGTCATATATTCCACGGCTATCTTCGCTGCCTGGAATGCAAAGGTAAAGCAGTCACATGGTGTGCCTGCAGCTATCACCGGCACGGGGCTTTCGCCGTTACGGCCGTAGAGGGCTTGCCAGAGGTCGGACTGCTCGGTCTTGGTAGGGAGTCCGGTTGAGGGGCCTCCTCTCTGCACGTCTATCACCACAAGCGGCAGTTCCGTCATCACTGCCAGGTTCAGGGCCTCGGACTTGAGTGCGAGGCCCGGTCCGGAGGTTGATGTGACGGCAAGGCGGCCGGTGAAGCTGGCGCCAATGGCTGTGCAGATACCGGCAATCTCATCCTCAGCCTGCAGGCTCTTAACACCCAGGTCTTTCCGCAGAGCCAGCTCCTCAAGAATACCGGTGGCGGGGGTGATGGGGTATGAGCCTATGAAGAGCTTGAGACCAGCCTTCTCGGCGGCGGCGAGCAGTCCCCATGAGATTGCCTGGTTGCCGTTGATGTTGCGGTAGGTTCCTTTGGCTATAGGAGCCGGACTGACATGGTATGAAGGTGTGAGCGCCTCAATGGTTTCGGCATAGTAGTAACCGGCCCTCAGAACCTTGCTGTTGGCTTCTGCCACCAGGGGCTTCTTGCCGAACTTGTCCTCAATAAAGTCTTCGGTGTATTTGAGTTTGCTGTCGAATAGCCAATAGACCATGCCTAGGGCAAACATATTCTTGGTCCTGAGAACTGACTTGGGGTCAATATCCATCCCCTTGAGTGCCTCCTTCACAAGTGAGCTGATGGGTGCACCGATGAGATTCATGTCATCAAGCTTGTCTTCCCTGAAGGGATCTTCCTTGTAGCCTGCACGCTGTATATGCTTTTCCGTGAAGTTATCGGAGTCATATATAATGGTTGAGCCCTTCCTGAGCCAGCGTGCGTTGGCACGAATGGCAGCGGGATTCATCGCCACGAGGACATCGGCAAAGTCGCCGGGTGTGTTGACCAGCTTATGACCAATATGTACCTGGAAGCCGGAGACGCCTCCAACGGTACCCTGCGGAGCCCTTATCTCTGCCGGGTAATCGGGGAAGGTGGAAATGTCATGTCCGAACAGGGCAGACGTATTGGAGAAGAGGGTGCCGGTAAGCTGCATGCCGTCGCCGGAGTCGCCGGAGAACTTGATTACCACCGTATCTCTCTCAATGACCTTTGATCTTTTTCCCATGATGTTAGTCATGTATTTGTTTTGATTAGTACTTAAAAATAATCACCGGTTTGATGAAGCTAAGTTCAGTAATACACTGGTATTACTGTATGATTTTGGTCATGTTTGTCATGGCCGGTTAAATGATTTATCAGCAGGCAGATATCCGGGCACCGGAGAGTGGCGTTGCATGGTTACCAGAGCTGTTTCAAGCCGCAAGGTTGCCGGAGCTGTTCCACGACCCATGGTTACCGTACCGGTATCATGACCAGATGTCAGCCTTCTGAAGGTTGATGGTGCTTTCGAAGAACATCCTGGCGATCTTCTCGAAATATTCGGTGTAGTCAGAAACGAAAAAGAGATCCTCACCGGTGCCGCCGGTGTTGACCAGATCATGCCTGATGAGTGTCTCCTTCAGCCTGGATGCCACGATGCGCGCAGAGTCAACCACCTCAACGTCAAAGTTAAAGAACTTGCTTATCTGGTTGCGGATGATGGGGTAATGAGTGCATCCCAGTATCAGTGCGTTAAGCTGCTGCAACCTGCTGTCTGAAAGATAAGTACGTATAATGGCGTTGCTGATGTCATCAAAGATGAAACCCTCCTCAATCATTGGAACAAGCAGCGGGGTGGCCAGAGATACCACAGAGGTTGACGGAGCGGCCTGGTGAATCTTCTTCTCATAGGTGCCTGAGCTGATTGTCCGCTTGGTCCCGATGACGCCAAGCTTCCCGTAATTGCGGGCTGAGACATATTCAACCACCGGGTTGATCACATCGAGGATTAGTATCCTGTCGCCAAACTCCTCAAGGAGGCTTTCATAGGCCGAGGCCGAGGCGGAGTTGCACGCTATGAGAACCAGCTTGGCGTCGTACCCGATCAGGAACTCCGTTATGCGCCTCGAGTAGCTTCTGATTGCCTCCTCCGACTTATCGCCGTATGGCAGGTGAGCTGTATCTCCGAAGTAGATAATGCGTTCACCCGGCAGGGTCTGCCTGATGGCATGTGCCACCGTGAGGCCCCCAACACCTGAGTCAAATACGCCTATTGGGCGGTTCCTGGCTTCCATAATGATCTAAAATAAAGGCTGCCCGTCAGATGAGCAGCCATATTATTACTGTTCAGTCTGAGTTACTTGACCCCAAGCTTCGCTTTCACCAGCGGGCTGATGTCAGTGCTCTTCACAGTATCAACATATACCAGGGTGCGGATATCATAAATATATATGAATCCTCCCTCCTTGGAAACGGCGTTGATAGCCTGTGTAACCTTCTCAATTATTGGATTAAGAAGCTCAGCCTGCTTGTCCTGAAGCTGTGTCTGAGCCTGCTGCTGGAAGTTGTTGATGCGGTTCTGCATGTCAGCGAGTTCCTGCTCCTTGTTGGCCTTCACCAGATCAGTGAGGGTCTTGCTGTCCTTCACGTACTGGTCAAGCTTATTGTTGTACTCAACCTGCATTAGCTCCAGAGCATTTGTCAGCTCCTGGCCGTATGCATTATACTGTTTCATAGCTGTGTCATACTCAGGCATTGTCATTATGATGTCATCCCTGTTGATGTGGCCTGTCTTGAATGACTGTGCAAATCCTTCCTGTGCTGTAAACAACAGTGCAGCAAACAGGAGTATACCAAATACTTTCTTCATCGTCTTGTTTTTCAATTTAATCGTGCAAATGTAATTATTTAATTCTTATAACCTAACTTCTGTAATACCTGATCTGAGAGGTCATACCTGGGGTTGGCGAACAGTATGTTTGATCCGGCTGAGGTGTCAAAGATGACTGCATAGCTGCCCTCTACGGATATCTCCTTGATAGCCTTCAGTATCTCGTCCTGGATAGGTTTGACGAGCTCCTCGCGTTTCTTGTAGAGTTCGCCCTCCATGCCAAAATAGGTATTCTGAAGGTCTTTCACCTCTTTCTCCCTGGCAATGATAGCCTCTTCTCTTTTCTTCTTCTGGTCCTGTGACAGAAGCACCACCTCTGCCTGGTAATCCTTGTACAACTGTTCAACAGCTGCATAGCCATCAGCCACCTCTTTTTCCCATCCTTCAGACAGTTTGTCAAGCTGCTGCTGGGCTGCCGTAAAGGCGGGTATGTTGTTCCTTATATATTCGCTGTCAACGAAAGCGAACTTTTGTGCCATCCCGCTGAAAGAAGCGGTGAGCACCAGTACTGTCATGATAATGATCTTCCTCATAGCATTTTTGTTTGATTGTTATCTTTTCTAGAATTGCTGACCTATTACGAAGTGGAACTGGCTTCCGGAATCATCTGCCCGTCCGGACACTGCAGGGTCAAACCCGTAGCCCCAGTCTATTCCCAGGAGACCGAACATCGGCAGGTTGGCTCTCAGGCCTATCCCCGCGGAGCGGTTCATCTTAAAGGGATTGTAATCTTTGATTTCATACCAGGCTTTCCCGGCCTCAAGGAATGCGAGTCCGTAGATTGTTGCCTGCGGGTTGAGGGAGATCGGGTAACGCAGCTCAAGCGTCAGTTTTGAATAAACGTTACCTGCTTCAACAACCCTGCCTTCCTTAAGCACCGTGGGGGTGAGCGATCCGTTGGTGTATCCGCGCAGTGCGATGACCTCACGGCCGTAGAAGCTGTACCCCGTCATGCCATCGCCGCCCACGTAGAAATTCTCAAAGGGTGAGGGACCGATGTCCTTATTGTAAAAACCGAGATACCCGAATGCAGCCTTGGCGTTAAGGATGAGCTTGTCATTAGACGAGAGCGGGAAATAATAGTCGGCCTTGAATACCACTTTATAAAACTCAATCCACTTGTATTTTTCCTCATCAGGTTCTGTTTTCATGTCCTTGCCGCTGATTGATGAGTACGGGGGTGTTGCCTGAAGCGACAATGAGAATGTTGAGCCGCTGCGAGGGAAGATGGTGTTTGGTCCGGCCGAGAAGCGGGTCAGCCTGGCAGTGAGTGATGCCAGGTTTGAGGTACCGTTGTCAAAGAGGAACTGGTAGTAGGTATAGTTATACATGCTGTACCTCTGGTAGCTGCCCTCATAAAAGACTGAGAAATAGTCGTCAGGCCATTCCAGTCTCTTGCCGAAGCCCACGGAGCCGCCGTCGATGATCATAGACTGCCTGTCATCCTCGCCCTTCTTTGAACCGTTGGTCATTAGTGAGCGAAAGGCTGATAGCGAGAGGGTGTTCGGTTTCTTGCCGCCGAGCCACGGTTCAATGAATGAAACGTTATACGACTGGTAGACGCGTCCGTTTGACTGGGCTCTGATCTGCAGCGACTGGCCGTCGCCGGAGGGATATGGTCTCCACTCCTTCCATTTGAAGAAGTTTCGCATTGCGAAGTTATTGAACCGCACCCCTACCGTTCCAACGAGCATGCCTGCCCCCCAGCCTCCCGAGATCTCGAACTGATCGTTGGCTTTCTCCTCAAGTGCATAGAGGAGGTCAACGGTGCCGTTCACCTGGTCAGGGATGGGCTGCGGGTTGATCTTCTCAGGGTCAAAGTGACCAAGTACTGCTACCTGTCTTACCGAGCGGATTATATTCTCCTTGCTGAAGAGGTCGCCGGGATTGGTATAGAGCTCACGACGTGCAACGTGCTCATTGGTTCGTGTGTTGCCGCTGATGACCACATTATTGAGGTTGGCCGGGTCTCCCTCGAAAATTCGCACTTCCAGGTCAATTGAATCGCCTTCTACATTCTTTTCAATGGGTGTAAGCCTTGAGAAAAGGTAACCATAATTAAGATATAGAGAGTTGACGGCATCCTCATCATCGGTGAGCCTCTTGTTGATCATTGTCTGGTTGTAGATCTCGCCCGAGGGGAAGTTGAAAACCCTGTTAAGCTGATCCTTTGAATATATGCTGTTGCCCACCCAGTCTACGTTCCGCAGATAATACTGGTTACCCTCTTTGATCTTCAGAACCAGGGCTATCCTGCCGTCTTCAAGGGCGTATGTTGAATCTTTCAGTATGCGGAAGTCGCGGAACCCGTTCTCATTGTAGAACTCAACCAGGCTGCCGCGGTCTTCTTCGAGCTTATCTTCAATGTATTTTGATCCCTTGAAGATGTTAAGGTCTTTCTGCTTGGTGTTTTTCATCACGCGCCGCAGTCGCTTGCCTTCGAAGTATTCATTGCCCACGAACTCGATCTGCTCTATCTTGACCTTTTCGTTTTTGTTGATGATGACATTGAGCACCACGTTGTTCGGCATGTCAGGGTCATCTTTCTGGACGATTTTGACATCTGTGTTGAGAAAGCCCTTCTCTATATAGTGGTCTTTGATGGTGCGCTCGGCCCTGTTGAGCAGGTGAGCTGTGACCTGTGAGCCGTTTGGCAGGCTTAGTTTCTCAATGAGGTCGGTCTCTTCCGACTTTTTTATCCCTTCGAATTTAAGGGATGAGAGTCTGGGTCTCTCCTGGAGGTAGATATCAAGCCATACATTTTCCCCTTCCTTGGTAGTCACGGTGATCCTGACATCGGAGAAGAGTCCCTGGTCCCACAGTTTTCTGACCGCTGAGGTGATCTGTTCACCCGGAATCTCGACCTTCTGGCCAATGCGAAGGCCCGAGATGCCAATGAGGGCATTCGGCTCCAGGAATTTGACCCCGGAGATGGTTATGCCAGCCACGGTGAATTCTTCCGGGTAGAGGTAATTAACATATTTTTCGTCTGTCTGGGCTGTGGCAATCAACCCTGTAAGCAACAAAGCAAAAAGGGAAACTATCCGCATGGGTCTTTCTTTCATCATCTCATCTGTTATCAGCGATCTGCTCACTGGTCTTTCCATATCTCCTTTCCCTTTTCTGGAAGTCTGCCACTGCTTTGTAAAAGTCCTCCTTACCAAAATCGGGCCAAAGTTTTTCTGTAAAATAAAGTTCTGCATAAGCCAGCTGCCACAGGAGGAAGTTGCTTATGCGTTTCTCTCCGCTGGTTCTGATCATTAGTTCAGGATCGGGTGTGTCAGAGGTTTCAAGGTTGGCGCTCACCATCTCCTCGTTAATATCACCTGTACTGATTTTGCCCTCTTTCACCGCTAGGGCAATGCGGCGGCAAGCCTCGGATATCTCCCACCGTGATGAGTAGCTGAGGGCCACTATCAGCGTCATGCGTGAGCCTGACGAGGTAATCCGCATTGTTTCGAATAGTCTCTCCCTGACATTTGCTGAGAGGCGGTTCAGATCGCCTATGACCCTGAGTGATATCTGTTTTTCAATGAGGGTATGAGTCTCATCATTGATTGATTCAACCATGAGATCCATGAGAGCGGAGACCTCATCATCGGGTCTGTTCCAGTTTTCAGTTGAGAAGGCGTATAGGGTCAGGTACCTCACCCCCAGTTCCGCTGCAGCCTCTACAGTTTTACGTACGGCTTTGACGCCCTGGCTATGGCCGAAGATTCTCTCCCTGCCTCTCCTGTGCGCCCACCGTCCGTTGCCGTCCATAATGACAGCAACATGCCCTGGCAGCCTGTTCTTATCTATCTGATCCTTAAAAGTCAATGTTATCTCTTTCTTTTTTTATCTTTCTCCATTTCTGCAAAAGCCGGGCAGCCAGCCAGCTTGTTGTACATTTTCCAGGTGACCGAGATCCCCATGAAGCTGTACCAGTCATTGTTATGAAGCCATGATTGGTCTACCGGCGCATCTCCGGGAGTCATGACTTCAGTTTGGCCGTCAAATTTATCATAAAAAGTCTTACGAAAACCATATTCGAACTCAACGCCAATGTGGTTAGCCACATTTACCTTGATTCCGGCAGAGAATGGTATGGAAAAGAAAGGGTGGAAGCTTTTGGTTCCGTCAGCCGTGGTAACCTGGTTAAAAACCGTGGAAAATGCGGCTCCGGCGGCTACATACGGAGAGTAGTCTACACGCCTGCTTCTGAATGTGGAGTATGGGAAGAAGTTGAATTCATATGTTGCCCCCAGTTCGCCGATTGGTGCTCCCAGGGGAGTGAGGTATCCACCCATCAGGTTGGCTCTTAAGGCCTGCCTGGGATTGAAGTTGTACCTGTAGAAGAACTGTGCAGCCGGACCGGGCTTATAAAACACGTTCAGCGGGTTATCCTCACCAATATAGTTGACTATCCCGAAGGATACTCCATAGTCGGCGCTACGCTGTGAGATTAACGGCAGTGCTGTTATAAAAAGAAATATAAATATTGTTGCCTTTTTCATTCCATGTGGTCATTTGAGCATCATCTGAACGAAGGAAGTCCGTTCCGTGCCGTTTTGATCCGGTAATTAAATGTAAAACTGAAGGTGTGATACACATCATTTCTCTCAGACCAGGGCGAGGTATACCCGTCAATAAAGTCAGAGAATGCATATCGCCCGGCAAATTCCACTCCGAACAGTATGTTCGGGTCGAAGGCCACTTTTGCTCCCACGCCAAGGGGTATCACTGCGGTAAAGCCGCTGCTTTCCAGGTCCGGATCAGTGCTCCACCGATCCTCCAGCAGGTCATTGCCGCGGACATTGAAGCCTGCGCCACCTACTCCGGTAAGGGCATATATGTCTAAACTTCTGAAGAAGTCCTTTACCCTGTTTCTCGACCTGCCCCTGTAGGTCTGAAAGAGGAAACTGTTACGCTCCCGGTTTCGAACGAAATAATACTCACCGATGAGTGCAGGTTCATATAGTGACATGCCGGCCTCATACCCTCTGCCCTGGTTGTTACCACGTTCGTCGGTGGCGTGAAGCATCAGGTAGGAGAAGGATAAGCGCGCGGCAACCGCATCAGTAATGAAATACCTGAATGAGCCGTTAACGTTAAACCTGGTCTGCTTGAAGGTGATATCCTTTAATCCCAGGGCGTTCTCTCCGATGGTAAAGCCCCCTACATCACCGTAGAACTGTGAGGTGCCCAATCCTGCGGCAACTTCATATCTTTTCATCTTCCATAGCTGTGCAGAAATGAATGGCGCTGAGAAAAGCACCACCATGCACACCAGTATAAGACGTTTAATCATCAGTTGCTTTGCAGTTCAGGCTACAAATATAAGGAATGTATAATATTAAAAACTTAAATATTCCTTAATTATTGTCAGTTACGGGGGTCAGCGCCCCACATGAGCTTATTCCTGAGAGTGCTGAAAAAATCGTTTCCGGCCAGGGTCACCGTCTTTAACCTGGAGGCTGCCTGACGTATTTCGATCACAGATCCGACGGGTACTCTTACGCCCTTTGAATCACAGGTTATCAGGCACTCCCTGCTTCTGCCACCTGTGCTGAGTGCTATGGTGCTGCCGCCGGTGACGATTATCGGCCGGATTGTGAGGTTATGCGGCGACATGGGAACGATGATTATGCTCTCGTCTGAGGGTGAGAGTATGGGTCCGCCAACGCTCAGGTTGTATGCCGTTGATCCTGTGGCCGTTGATACTATCAGCCCGTCAGCACTGTAAGTATTGAGGAATATGTCGTTAACCTTCACGGTGATGGTGATCATGCTCTGATCTGCTTTCTGTACTGTCACCTCGTTGAGAGCAATACCGTTGCCGTTGCTGAACAGACCGGCAGGGTAGATGATCTCCAGCATGGAGCGGCTGATGACCTCAAATTTGCCAGAACAGATGAGATCAATGGAAGTCTCTATGTCATTATCAGGGATATTTGCCAGGAAACCAAGGCGTCCGGTGTTAATACCAGAGACGGGGATACCCGTGGCACGGACTCTCATGGCTGTTTCAAGAAAGGTCCCATCGCCTCCGACACTCATTATCAGGTAGATGTCATCCGGAAGCTCGGAGATGTCATTGAAGAGAATGACCCTCGGGTCAGTCTGGAAGTGATTACTGCCGGGCTCCATGATGTTAAGGAAGATATGCACCCCGCGCCTGTATAGCGCGTCGATGAGCCGCAGCAGTCCGGCCATGGTCTTTTCGGTCAGACCCTTGCTGTACAGGGCAATGTTTTTGTACATCGGGAGATGAAGTTACATGTTGAGATATTTCATGAGCTGGTTATACCTGTCGGTATAGAATCGGTCCAGCTCATCATTGTCGGTCACCCATGTTGTCACCTCGTACGAGTACCGTTCGAACGTTTTGATGATGGAGGTCAGGTCTGTAGTGTTGACCTTCAGGGTTATCTCGAGGCTGGTGGAGTCAGGGTTGGACGTTATGTGCATGCTCAGGATCCTTGCGTCATTACTCTCTACTATCTGTGATATGCGGCTCATGGAGTAGTCACGTGAGAGCACCTGCAGCACTATCATTCCGCCCGGCTGTTCAATTGAAGAGAACGATGCAATTCCGCTGATCATCTCATTATAGGTGATGACGCCCCTGAAGTGGTTTTCATCATCAATCACTGGTACCACGGTAAGCTTATGCCTGGCAGCCAGTGCTAAAACCTCATAGATATGCTGATGACCTTTGACCGAGGGACGCGGCAGGGAGAGGGAATGGTTTCCGATGGGCTCTTCCGGCTGGTTGAGGTCATAGATGTCGCTGTCAGAAATCAGTCCAAGGTAATCGTTCTCGTTCACAATAGGAAGATGCGAGACCCTGAATATCTCCATCCAGTTCAGTGCAGTTTGCGCTGTATCAGATGTTTTCAGCGCCGGGACCACGTCGGATATCATCTCTTTTGCAAGCATCGGGTCATTCAATTACCGAATAAAAGTACAAAAAACTACGGATCGTTATAACTTTGCGGTGATAAACAGCATAAGAAGCCATGACAAGATTAAGCGTAAACATCAACAAAATTGCCACTCTACGTAATGCCCGCGGCGGCAATGTGCCTGATGTCAGGCTGGCCGCCATAAAATGTCAGAGCTTCGGGGCTGAAGGCATCACTGTTCATCCCAGGCCTGACGAGAGGCATATCAGGTACAGTGATGTGCATGTGATCAGGGAGGTCATCACCACCGAGTTTAACATTGAGGGCAACCCGGAGGAACAGTTCATCAGGCTGGTGCTTGATGCCCGGCCTGACCAGGTGACGCTGGTGCCCGATGCTCATGATGCCGTCACCTCCAATGCCGGATGGGATACGAAAGCCAACCAGTCTTTTCTCGCTGATGTCATCGCCCGGTTTCATGAGAAGGGGATACGCACCTCCATCTTCACCGGAACCGATGCTGAGATGATAGAGTATGCTGCCCGCACCGGCACAGACCGTATAGAGCTTTATACAGAACCTTACGCATTAATGTACAGTACTGACAGGGAAGCTGCGGCAGCTCCCTTCATCAGGGCAGCAGAGGTGGCAAGGGAGGCGGGCCTGGGTGTCAACGCCGGCCATGATCTCGACCTGAACAACCTGGCATGGCTGCACAGTCATATCCCATGGCTGATGGAGGTGTCAATAGGGCATGCTCTCATCGCTGACGCACTCTACTACGGCCTGGAAAATACAATCCAGATGTACCTGCGCGAGCTGGGGCGCGGCTGAGATATGCTTTGAGGCCGGGTTAGGGAGCAAAATGGGGCGCGGCTGAATTGCAGACCGGAACTCCAGGAAGACTCCGCCGGGGCCTGGTACAGGCGATTTTACCTGAGGTGTTTCTCCACTATAGTCCTGAGGACTTCAATACCTACCAGATTTTCCCCTCCGCCGGGGATAATGATATCGGCATATCTCTTTGAGGGTTCGATGAACTGAAGGTGTGACGGTTTTACCGTCAGGTTATACCGGTCGAGGACTGCCAGCACCGACCGCCCCCGTTCAACAATATCGCGTTGGATCACCCTGCCGAGACGATCATCGGCATCAGCATCAACAAACACCTTGATATCAAGCATTGACCGGAGACCCGGATCAACAAGAATTAGGATACCCTCCACAACCACCACCTCAGCGGGCTTGACAGGGATGGTCTCCTTTGACCTGAGGCAGGTAAGATAGGAATAGACGGGCATCTCAATAGGACGGCCTGCTCTCAGCTCTGTAAGATGGGCCATAAGCAGCGACCACTCAACAGCGTCAGGATGGTCAAAATTTATCCTTTGTCTCTCCTCAATGGAGATATGGCTGTTATCCTTATAATAGCTGTCCTGTGGCAGTATGACCACCTCTCCCGGAGGTAGCATCTCAATAAGTTTTCGTACAACGGTTGTCTTTCCCGATCCTGTTCCTCCGGCAATCCCGACGGTAAGCATAAAATGATTATTTTTGTACCAAAAGTAGCAAAATATCTGTATGGTAAAACATATCGTGATCTTTAAGCTCACCCCTCCCTACACACCTGACGAGAAGGAGAAATCAGTAAGGAAACTCAAGGAGGCTTTCGGGCCGGTAGGTAACCGGCTCAATTATATTATTGAGTACCGGACAGGCAGCAATGTACTTGAGGCCGATCATGCGGGCGACTTCGTCATTGACGCCACCTTTGCCTCTGTTGAAGACCTGAGGCGGTACCAGAACAGTGAACCTCACCGTGAGGCGGTATCTCTGGCATCGACAGTAAAGAAGGCAAAACTGGTGGTTGATTATCTCATATGATGATGGATTCGCTCTACCCAATACGGTTCAGACCCGTGCTCAAGGAGACCCTCTGGGGAGGGAGTGCCCTGCGAGAGCGCTTTGGTAAGAGAGCCAAAACAGGGACAACCATCGGTGAGAGCTGGGAGATAAGCGGCATGACCGGAGCTGCGTCCGTGGTGTCCAACGGGTTTCTAAAGGGGAATACCCTGGAGGAGATTACAGAGGTTTACATGGGCGACCTGGTGGGTGACGCGGTCTGGGAGAGATACGGAAATGAGTTCCCCCTGCTTGTCAAGTTCATTGATGCCCGTGACAGGCTGTCGATACAGGTGCACCCCGATGACAGGCTCTCAGCCGAGAGGCACCATGCCTGGGGCAAGACCGAGATGTGGTATGTCATGGATGCATCACCCGGCTCAGTAATCTATACCGGGTTCAAAAAGAAAATAACCAGGGAGGAGTTTCTTGTCCACCTCGCAACCAGGAAGCTGGAAGATATTATCAACGCCACACCGGTTAGCCGTGGCGATGTATTCTTTATTCCGGCCGGAATGGTCCATGCTATCGGCGCCGGGGTGCTGCTCACGGAGATACAGCAGGCATCAGACGTCACTTACCGCATCTATGACTGGGACAGGGTTGACGCATCGGGCCAGCCCCGTGAGATGCACACCACACTGGCTCTAGATGCCATAAACTTCAACCTCGACAGCACCAACCTGATCAAAAAAAACCCGGTGATTAACCAGCCGGTGTTGCTTGCGGAGTGCCCCTATTTCCACACGAGCCTGCTTCAGATTGATAAGCCCGTGATTAAGGACTACAGCCTTACTGACTCATTTATAATATATATCGGCCTGGATAGCATGGCCGTGATTGAATGTTTCGGCCAACAGGAGGAGCTCAGGGCCGGTGAGACCCTTCTGATACCTGCCTCGGCCGACAGCGTGGTGCTGATCCCGCAGGGGAGAGCAACGCTGCTTGAAGTATTTATCCCACAAAAACGAATCTGAGATGAACAAACTGACAGCCATTGCAGCAGCACTGATACTCATAATCACCGCCTCATGCGGGGGCGGAGCCGGTGACGCCGGAGGCGGAAAAAAGAAGGCCGGACATGTAGCTGATACGGGCTACACAGGTATACGTAATTATATCAGGGATGATGTGATTGTCAAAGAGGTGGAGTTCAAAAACGGCGTCAGGGAGGGACTGACCCGCACCTTCTACAAAGGCGGGGTTATTGAACAGGAGATACCCTATGCCGGCGGAAAGAAGAACGGTGAAGCCAGGTGGTACTATCCTGACAGTAAGCTCTTCAGGGTCACCCCTTATGTAAATGACACCATCCACGGCTCCCAGGTACAATATTACAAGAGCGGCCGCGTGAAGGCAAAAATTGAATACTTAAATGGCAAACGCCTGCCCGGGCTCGAGGAGTACAAAATGAGCGGCGAGAAGGTGACTGCCTACCCGGGAATACAATTCAGAACCAATGACAGGTATGAGGAGAGAGGGATGTATAAGCTCTTCATAGAGATGACTGACATGGCTGAGAATGTGAAGTATTACAGGGGAGACCTGGTTGACGGGCTGGTGGATCTGGATTCGGTTAAACCGCTGCTTCAGACTGCGACAACGGGATACCTCGACCTGCAGAAGACACAGGATCATTACGCAGATTCAGTGGTGGTAATTGCAGCCTACCTGACAGGGTTTGGTAACAGGCTGTACTATCGCCTGGCGATTCCCCTGCCATATAAAGATCTCAATTAATAATATTATGTCAGAGATACTTGTACCGGGCATAAGGCTCACTAATACCAAAACGGTCACTGAGAGTGATACTGCAGCCGTATACGGATCAGGTCTCCATGATGTCTTTTCCACTCCGGCCATGATAGCCTTCATGGAACAGACGGCGATGAGGTCCGTGGAGGCATGCCTGAACACCGGGGAAGGAACGGTAGGAACAGAGATCCATGTCAAGCATGTCAAAGCTACGGCAGTAGGCAGGATTGTGACATGCACCGTCACTCTGCAGGAGGTTAACGGCAGGAGACTTCTCTTCCATGTGGAAGCCAGCGACGAGACAGGAATTATCGGCGAAGGCCATCATGAAAGGTTCATCATCGATAACGATAAATTCATCTCAAAAATCCAGGGGTGATGATCATCAGGTCAGCTACATTCGTCACCAGCAGCGCCAAGTTCAACCAGCTGCCACCGCCTGACCTGCCGGAGTATGCCTTCATCGGCCGCTCAAACGTTGGCAAATCGTCACTGCTGAACATGCTGGTATCAAGAAAAGGGCTCGCCAAGATATCATGCAGTCCCGGGAAAACCCAGACCATAAACCATTTTCTGATCAATGAAGGCTGGTACCTCGTTGATCTTCCCGGCTACGGTTACGCACGCCGCTCACAGAAGATGAGAGCTGAGTGGGACAGGCTGTTCAACACCTATGTCACCAAACGTGAAAACCTCATTTCCCTGTTTGTGCTCCTGGACTCCCGCCATGAGCCGATGGCCTCTGACCTTGCCTTCATGGAGAGGCTGGCGCTGAACGGTGTGCCCTTCGCCAGGGTCTTCACCAAGACGGATAAGGTCTCACTGGCTGAGGCCGAAAAGAACAGGAATCTTCATGACAGAGCCATGCTGGGCACCTGGGAGAGCCTCCCTCCTGCCTTCATCACCTCAGCAGAGAAAGGCACAGGCAGGGAGGAACTGCTAGAATATATCAGTGAGAACATGATATTTTTCAAAAGAGAAAAATGATTTAGCCATTAATATTAATTTAGCGGCATCATTCAGTGAAACCTACCTTAATTATCCCAGTATGATCGGCAGAGCTCCTTTTAAGATCTTTTCATGCACCTCATCGTTAAGCATAGCAGAAAAAATAGCAGACAATCTTGGCATAGCGCTTGGCAAAAGCTCACTCCTGAGCTTCAGTGACGGCGAGTTCCAGCCCTGTTTTGATGAGTCTGTCAGGGGTTGTCATGTTTTCATCATCCAGTCAACCAATCCACCTGCCGAGAACCTGATGGAGCTACTTCTGATGATTGATGCGGCCAAGAGGGCATCGGCCTACAAGGTCAATGCAGTGATTCCCTATTACGGTTATGCAAGGCAGGACCGGAAGGACAGGCCGAGGGTGTCGCTGGGCGCAAAGCTGACAGCCGACCTGCTCACCAAAGCCGGTGTTGACCGTATCATCACTATGGACCTTCATGCTGACCAGATACAGGGATTCTTCGATGTCCCCGTCGATCACCTCTTTGGCTCGGCGCTATTTGCCCCGTATATCAGGAATCTCAACCTGCCCAACCTGACGGTATCGGCTCCCGACATGGGAGGATCAAAGAGGGCTAATGCCTACTCTCGTTACCTCCAGAGCGAGCTGGTACTCTGCTACAAGCTGAGAAAAAAACCGAACGTGGTTGAGGAGATCTCGGTGATAGGCGAGGTTGAGGGACGACACGTGGTTATCATTGACGACCTCGTTGACACTGCCGGCACGCTAACCTTTGCCGCCACAGTGATGAAAGACCGCGGCGCTCTCAGCGTCAGGGCGGTAGCGACACACCCCGTCCTGTCGGGAGACGCTGTGGACAGAATTGACAACTCACCCCTCGAGGAACTGGTCGTCACTGACAGCATCCCCATGCTCAGGCATTCGCCGAAAATCAAGGTGCTGCCGGTAGGAGAAATATTCGCCGGAGCAATAAAAGCAGTGTATACAAACAGCTCCATCAGTTCAGGTTTTGTTTTTTAACCTTTTTTGCTATATTTGCAGGCCAATTTTTTTGAAAACGTCAAACGTGTGATGGGAGGTTTCCGGGCAAGTAACCTTGAGTAACACAACTAATTAAAGACTAATGAAGACTATTGAGATAAAAGCCGTCTCACGCGATCAGTTCGGTAAAAAGGGTGCCAACAGCCTGAGGGCAGAGGGTAATGTACCATGTGTCATGTACAGGGAGAAGGAGAATCTGCATTTTTTTGCACATCAAAACGTATTCCGCGGACTGGTTTACAGCCCTGATGTATTTCTTGTTAACCTGATAGTTGACGGAAAGAGTTACAATGCCGTCATGAAGGACCTTCAGTTCCACCCGGTCAGTGACCTGCTACTGCATGTTGATTTTATGCAGGTATTTGATGATAAGCCTGTTACAATGGATATTCCCCTCCTGATCACTGGAGTATCTCCCGGTGTGAAGGCAGGTGGCAAGCTCAAGGTTAAACGCAGAAACCTCAAAGTGAAGGGCCTTATTAAGGACCTTCCCGAGCATCTCGACATTGATATCTCAAAAATCGAAATAGGCCAGTCTGTGAAGATTGGTGACCTCTCCTACGACAAACTCGAGATCATTGACAACAAGCGTGCAATGATTGTATCTGTTGATGTCTCCAGGGTCACCATCAAGGAAGAAGAAGCAGCTGCTCCGGGTGCTGAAGCTCCCGTCGCTGAAGCTCCGGCTGCAGAATAAAGCCTAAGCAGTACCCCGAAATAATGAAATACCTTATCGCCGGTCTGGGCAACATAGGCGAGGAGTATAAAAACACACGGCATAATGTCGGGTTCATGGTACTGGATGCTGCAACAGCAGCATCCGGTATCTCTTTTACAGACCGCCGTTACGGTCTGGTGGCAGAGATGCGCCACAAAAATGCACAGATGATCCTGCTCAAGCCATCCACCCTGATGAACAGAAGTGGTAACGCCGTGCGCTACTGGATGCAAAAGGAGAATATTCCGCCCGAAAACCTGCTGGTGGTAACTGACGATATAGCCATCCCTACCGGAAGCATCAGGCTGCGGGCCAAAGGCAGCCCCGGCGGCCACAACGGCCTGGCCAGTATCAGCGAGGTGCTTGGAACGGATGATTATGCAAGGCTGCGCGTTGGCATCGGGGACGACTTTCCCCGCGGAAGGCAGGTAGACTATGTGCTTGGCGAATGGACAGAAGGCGAGCTCACCGTGCTCACACGGCGGTTGCCGCTTGCTGTTGATTTCATACTTTCATTCGTCACTGCCGGATGCGAGCTAACGATGACAGCATTCAACAAGGCAGGTAAAAAACCTGGTGATGACAGCACTGAAGGGGGAAAGGATAGATAAGTTCCTCTGGAGCGTAAGGCTCTACAAATCGCGCAGCGAAGCCACTGAGGCATGCCGCATTGGAAGAGTCACCATTGCTGGAGTCGCGGTCAAGCCCGCCCACCCCGTCACACCAGGTCTAACAGTTCTCGTCAGGAAACCACCGGTGACCTATACATGGCTGGTGACTGGCATACCGGCCAGCAGGGTGGGCGCCAAACTGGTGGGCGAATACATCAGCGACCTCACGCCGGAGGAGGAGAAGAACAAGATCATTGCTGCAAAGACAGCTTTCGGATTCAGACCCCGCGGAAGCGGCAGACCTACCAAGAGGGAAAGAAGAGATCTGGAGGATTTCATCAGTTAGCTTACCCGGCGCCTGCCTCCTGCCAGGTGGTATAAATACCTAAAATGCAGAGTTCCACAGTTAAGAATCTACAAATTTGATTCTTAGGGGGAGAACTTTTTCTAACTTAGTCATCGCGGAAGCCTTGGGCTTTCTTCATAGGAATAGTAGCTAAACCTGGTTGCGGAATGGGTAAGAACAATATTGAGAAGTATGATGTTTTCTATCAGCTTCTGAAAAAATACGTCGATTTCTGGCATAACTATATCTTTTACCGTAAAGTTCTGGCTTACGGAAGGGATAATATCGATTTCTCTATACCGACAATATTTGCCCCCAACCACCAGAATGCGCTGATGGATGCCATGGCTGTCATCGGGACACTCGACAGGCAGCTGATCTTCCTGGCAAGAGCTGACATCTTCCGGAAAAAGATGATTGCACGGATCCTTTACTTCCTCAAGATGCTGCCTGTCTACCGGATAAGAGACGGCTTTGAGCACCTGAAACAGAATGATGACACCTTCCGCGATACGCTCAGGGTTATGGAGCACCGCAACGGTGTTGTGATACTGCCCGAGGGCAACCACGCCAGCTACCGGAAACTCAGACAGCTGAAGAAGGGTATTTGCCGTATTGCCTTTCAGACGGCTGAGGCCTCCGGTTTCAGCAAAGAGATAAACATTGTGCCTGTCGGTCTTGAATACTCACACTACTGGCGGTTCAGACAGGTGCTCACAGTGGTCTACGGTCATCCTATCCACGTCTCAGAATACTATGACGCCTTCAGGGAGAACCCCAACAGGGCGATAGTGGAGCTGCGTGACAGGCTCTCGGCAGATATGAAGAAGGTCATGGTGCACATAGAGGAGGAACAGGACTATGAAGCTATCAATGAGCTGAGGAACATTGTCAATGAAAAATACAGTGACAGCATCAGGTATCCTAAACTCTTCCGTGACCAAAGGCTGGTAAGCAAGGTCAACGAGTTGCATGCTTCAGATCCGGAAGCTTACAGGGAGATATGCAACGACACCCTCACTGTCAGGGACCTTGCCACCCAGTTGCAGCTGACCTACAGACAACTCAGGAAGAAGAAACACCCCATAGGGTGGATGATCTTGTCATCGCTCCTGCTTCTGATCACCCTGCCTGTGTTTCTTGGTGGAGCCCTGCTCAACATACTCACCTTTCAGGTCGCCTACATCCAGTCAATCAAATCCAAGGATCCTGCCTTCATAAGCACTGCCAGGTACGGTTTCTTCCTGGGGTTCAGTTTCATCTTCGGGCCTGTTTACCTGATACTGGCCCTCATCTTTATCAAGCCCTGGTGGCTTGCGGTGATCGCCTTCCTGATGGTTCCCGTACTGGGGATCATCGCCTGGAACTGGTTCCTTCTCTTCCGCAGGACTGTCGGAGGCTTCAGGATATGGCACCTCATCAGGGTTAAAAACCCGCTCTTCATCAGGCTTCGTGACACATACGGCAGACTTATCAACCGGATAACCTTGCTCTGACAATGAAGGATTTCTTCACCGGAAAGATAGTCTGGATCACCGGGGCCTCCTCAGGCATAGGTGAAGCTCTTGTAAGAGCCTTTGCCGAAGGGGGCAGCAGGGTAATAGCCTCATCAAATGAAAGCGTCAGGCTCACAGAGGTGACCGGCTCATGTGCCGCCATGAGAGGCAGCGTCACCCCGGTTGCCTTTGACCTGAGCGATATGTCAGGCATTGAGGAGCTCGTTGCCGGAGTGATTGAGAGAGAAGGTAAAATTGACATCCTGCTTAACATAGGCGGTATCAGCCAGAGAGCCCTGATCCGGGAGACACCACTGTGGCTTGACCGTAAAATAATGGAAATCAATTATTTCGGAACCATAGCCCTCACCAAGGCAGTTTTACCATGGATGATAGGCAGCGGGGGCGGACAAATAGTCGCCACAAGTTCTATCTCAGGCCGGTTCGGTTTTCCGCTACGTTCTGCCTATTCTGCATCAAAGCAGGCGCTGCACGGTTTCTTTGAGACCCTGCTGCTTGAGCACCGCAAAGACAACATCAGGGTGTCAGTACTGATTCCGGGAAGGGTACAGACCCGTATCTCTTTCCATGCCCTGACAGCCACCGGCGCTGAACATGGAAAGATGGACGACGGCCAGGCCGGCGGAGTATCCGCAGATAAGGCAGCACAACAGATAATCAGGGGCCTGAGACGGAATAAGAGAGAGATTCTGGTTGGCAGCAGTGAGCTGCTGATGCTTAAAATAAGAAAATACATGCCTGCACTGTTCTTCAGGATTGCGGGGAGGATCAAACCAATGTAAATGAACAATGAAGATCAAAGGATATACTGTCAGCGGGATACAGCAGATGGGCGTCGGGGTCTATGACCTCACCCAGGCCTGGGAGTGGTATATAAGAGCCTTCGGTATGGACTGCCGGATCTTTGAGGAAGAGGCAGAGGCCAGGCTAATGCTTCCATATACCGGTGGTGAAACACGAAGCAGGCATGCCGTTCTGGCAATGAACCTGCAGAGCGGTGGCGGTTTTGAGGTGTGGCAGCACAAGGGAAAAGAACCAGAGTACAGCCATCGTGAGATAAGACTTGGAGACCTGGGCATCTTCGCATGCAAGATGAAGGTAAAGGATGTGGAGGGCGCATGGCAGTACTGGACAAATAACGGGGTAGAGGTCCTGGGCAGACCTGCCGACGACCCCTCCGGTAAAAAGAGCTTCTTCGTGAAAGACCCCTTCGGGAATATTTTTCATATCGTAGGCGCCACCGACTGGTTCATGAACCTCAGGAAGATATCAGGCGGGTCATACGGGGCAATCATTGGTGTTACCGACATTGAAGGGGCCATGAAGGTCTATTCTGACATACTTGGATATGACAGGGTTGTCTATGATCTTTCCGGCACCTTTGACGATCTTTCACCGATACCCGGTGGCACCGGCATCTTCAGGCGGGTTCTTCTGGCTCCTACCAGGCCGTTCCACGGAGGTTTCAATCCACTCTTCGGGCAGAGTGTCATCGAGCTCGTTCAGTCCACTGACCGCACTGCTCCGCGCATTTTTGAAGGCAGGATATGGGGTGACCCCGGCTTCATTCATCTCTGTTATGACATCATGGGTATGGACAACCTGCGCAGGTACTGCCGGGAAACAGGCTTCCCGTTCACCGTCGACAGCCAGCAGAGCCGTGAGGGTGACAGCTTCGACATGGGGGAAGCGGCAGGTCACTTTGCCTATATTGCAGACCCTGACGGTACGCTGATAGAGTTCGTGGAGACACACAAGGTACCCATCATCAAAAAGCTGGGATGGTATATCGACCTCCGTAAGCGTAACCCGCACAAGCCGCTACCGTCATGGATGATCAAAGCACTGCGGTTCTCGAGGGTGAAGCCTGGGTCAGGCAGTAGGCAGTAGGCAATAGGCAGTAGTGAAAATTTGCCCCGGTAACCGACAGCCGTTTCGCAGGTATAAAGTATTGTAGAACTGACGGTGATATTCTTTTCTGATTCCTCGTAGAGATAAAATTATTGTATACCGCAGCTAATACGAGTTACAAATCAACAATCTTCAGTCAATCAGCGAGATACGACTACTGCCTATTGCCTACTGCCTACTGCCTAATCGTCTGTGCCTCCCGCATGACACGCATGAAGTTGCCGCCCCAGATCTTGACAATGTCATCACGGCTGTAACCGCGACTTATTAATTCCTTCGTAATATTCTTCATCATCGAGACATCAGTGCATCCCTCTATGCCGCCGCCGCCATCGAAGTCTGACCCTATGCCCACGTAATCGATGCCTATAATGTCAACCACGTGCTGTATATGGTTAACGGCATCGGCTACCGTTGCCAGCTTCACATATCGTCTCTTCAGTTCGGAGTATTCGTTCCAGCGCTCCTCTTTCTGTGCCTCGGTCAGATCCGGTCCCATTGCCTGCCATTTCTCGCGCAGTTCAGCTGCCCTGGCTTCGAACTCAGGATTGGGTTCAGGCTGCTTGAGATAATCGCTGAGAATACATATCTGTATTACTCCGCCGTTCTCCTTGAGAGCCTGCAGCATCTCGTCGTCAAGGTTGCGGGGGCTCTCGCACAGAGCCCTGCATGATGAGTGTGAAGCAATGACGGGAGCCTTCGAGAGCTTAAGCACATCATAAAATGATTCGTCAGAAATATGAGACACGTCAACGATCATACCTATGCGGTTCATCTCCTTCACCACCTCTTCGCCAAAGGCTGAGAGACCGTTATGTTCAGGACCGGCCTTGTCAGTGGACGAATCGCAGATGTCATTGTTCGATGAATGGCAGAGGGTGATGTACCGTGCTCCCAGATCATAATACTGTTTTACCCTGGTTATGTCGGTTCCTACCGGGTAACCATTCTCAATTCCCATGAAAACAGAGATTTTACCTTCCGCCTTAAGCCTGTAGGCGTCGTCAGGTGTCAGGGCTATCCCAGCCATGCCGGGGTAACGCGCCACATTGTATCTGACTGAGTCAAAAGTAGCAAGGGTATGTTGGTGCTCCAGTTCAAAAGCCTCAGGTGTCCTTGGCCCCTGGGCGATAAAGACAGCAAAGAACTCGGCATCAAGTCCTCCCTCCTTCATCCGTGGAAAGTCTATGCATCCCTTTTCGTTGCGGACACCAAGGTCAAAGCCGCCCCTGTAGAGACGCATCGGAGTGTCACAATGGGTATCAACTGAGAGCATGTCCTGGTGAAGTTTGTCAGCCTTGCGCGAAATCTGTTCTTCGCTTGAGACGCAGCCTGCAGTTGCCAGGAACAGGGTTACCAGAATATATTTTGTCAGCATGATGATCAGTTTTGTTGTCTCCGCTAATATACGGATATCACAAACTGATTGTCATCATGCCGGGTGGGGAGAAAAATTAAAAAAGGTTAAATAATATGACAGCTTGCCCATAAAAAAAAAGCCCCCGATGAAGTCGGGGGCAGCCATGAAAAGAATGGAAAAATTGCTTTTGGACAGTAAAAAGCATCTTTAAAGTCTCACGACTCTGTATGTATAATAACTTACTTCATCTTCAACCTCATGCAAATATAATAAAAATGTTCCCTCGTTGTAACTTTTTAAAGGTAAAATAGAGAGTGCCTGATATGATCACCTGATTGATGCAACTAACGTAAATTTGTTGCGTCATTTGTAAATATCACCTGAAAATTGCCAACGCCGGATTTGCACATACATGATAATCTGATAAACGAGTGCCGCAGGGGGAACCGGAAAGCACAGTTCAGGCTGTATGAACTCTATTCAAAAGCGATGTTCAACACGGCATACCGCATTACAGGCAACCGCGAGGAGGCTGAAGACATGCTACAGGAGGCCTTCACCGACTGCTTCAGGAACATAGGGTCATACCGGATGGATTCGACCTTTGGTGCATGGCTCAAAACGATAGTGATAAACAGGTGCATAAGCAGGCTGCGAAAAAGGGAAGCCGAGTTGGTTCTCGTCAGCGACTACAGCCTTCATGAGATGCAGGAGGAGCAGCCGGGAGAGATGCCCTGGCCTGACATGTCAGTGATAGCCAGGGCGGTGGAGAAGCTCCCCGACGGTTACAGGGTGGTGCTCAGCCTTTATCTCCTGGAGGGATATGACCACGCCGAGATTTCCCAGATACTCGGGATATCGGAGTCGACATCCAAAACACAGTATTCAAGGGGCAAGGATAAACTTAAAAAGATAATATCATCAATGCACAGAGATGGATGAACTTGAAAGACATATAAGAGATCACAGGGAGGAGATGGATATCCATGAGCCTGATCCCTCACTGTGGAACAGGATCAAAAAGGGTCTTCCAGGGAGGGAGATACGCCTCAGGGAAATGCTCTGGCGTGCAGCCGTTGCGGTTGTTATTGCCGGCACAACAATGCTGGCCGTCTTCAGTGTCATCAGGTTCCGGGAGAGGATTACTGATCCGCAGGTTGCGGCAGTCAGGGAGACCTATTATTATTATGACAGCCAGATAAAGATACTCTTCGAGGAGGCGGAGCCGCTCCTCACCGCCAACCCGGATATTGACACCGAGCTCAGGCTGGGGATGGATGTGCTTGACAGTCTTTCGGCAGAGATCATTAAAGATCTCAATGACAATATTGCCAGCAGCGAGGTGCTGGAGGCACTGATAGGAAACTACAGGCTTCGCATTGAACTTCTGGAAGAGATGCTTCAGCTAATGAAGGAGAATGATAAGGGACCGGAAAAAACAATAGAAAATGAATTATAGATTCCATTTCATCATCATGGTCATGCTGCCGCTGAGCATCAGCCTCTACGGGCAGAACTACACTGACAGCAAGACCCTCAGAAAATCGTTCAGTGTTGGCAGCGATGCCATCCTTGAGGTGACAAACAAATACGGAGACATACATATCAGCCATTCACGCGGTGACTCAATCACCGTCACGGCGGAGGTCACCGCCTCCTCCAATACCGGCGAGAGGCTTGATGCAATGATGTCCGATGTGGAGATAAGCCTCACAATGACAAATGAGACTGTCAGGGCTCACACCTCATTTGCAAAGGGTATCACCCCTCTCTTTGAGAGTGTCAAGGGACTCACAAAAAACCTGATAAACTTTGATTCAAGGCTGAAAATAGACTACTTCATCGAATGCCCCCCTCTGACTGTGCTGAGGGTCACAAACAGCTACGGTGATGTTTACATCGGCGACGAGACGCCTGAACTTACACTTGTTCTGTCAAACGGCACTCTTGATGCCGCAGCTGTACGTAATGCGCAACTGATGGAGCTTACATTCTGCAAGGCGAATGTGAAAAGCATTGACCAGGGTAAACTGACGCTCTCTTTCAGTGAATTGAGGGCCAGGGAGACGGGAAAGATCAAACTGACCTCCGTATCATCAAAGGTATGGATCGATAAATGCGGAACGCTTGACCTCGACTCAAAGCGTGATGACATAAATATTGGCACCGCAGGGGTTATCACCGGCGCCAGCTACTTCAGCGATATCCTTGCCGGCAGCCTGGAAGGGGAGATAAGCATGACAGCAAAATATGGCAACCTCTCTTTCGGAAATATTGATCCGGGATTTTCGCTGGTGGATTTGAACTCCTCTTATACTGATATTGACCTGGTGCTGGCTGAGCAGGCCACATACGATCTTGAGATCAGGCATACAAACGCCTTTGTATCACTGCCGGGCATCAAACCGGAGCCTGAACGTACCGAGATAAGCGCCCAGGATAAAATATATCTCACCAGGGCCTCTGTTGGCAGCGGTTCACGCCGTTCAGAGATAAGGATTGAAGCCACAAGAGGCGAAGTACGGCTGCTGCAGAAATAAATCTCGTCATCCGTACAACCAGAGCGGATAATTTAATAAAACAACAAGAGGCGCATGATGATGCGCCTCTTGTTGTTTATTCATTAAGCAATACTAGGTTAGATCAATCTCATTCCCGTCACGGTCAAAGAAGCCGTACTGCAGGAAATGATATGATTCGATTGCCTGAACCTTAATGCTTACGCCGAACTTCTTGTTGATCTTGCCGATCATTGAGAACAATCCCTCCTTGAGATAGGCAGCCACGTACGGATGGGTTCGCAACAGGAACTTCCGGGTCTTCACCTTCTCAATTATGGTTGTCAGCGTCCGTTCCATCTCATCAGTGAGGAGAATGGTCGATGCCGTTTTGCCCTCTCCCCTGCATACCGGACATTTTTCGTCAGTGATGATGGTCATCTCGGGCCTCACTCTCTGGCGGGTAATCTGCATCAGTCCGAATTTACTCAGGGGAAGAATGTTGTGTTTGGCTCTGTCATCACTCATCAGCTCCTTCATCTTGTCAAAGAGGGACTGACGGTTTTCATTCGACTGCAGGTCTATGAAGTCTATGACAATGATGCCACCCATATCTCTCAGTCGAAGCTGCCTGGCTATCTCCCTTGCTGCCTCGAGATTGACGGAGAGGGCGTTTGACTCCTGGTCAGAGCCCGATTTTGATCTGTTGCCGCTGTTGACGTCTACGACGTGCAGTGCTTCAGTATGTTCTATAATAAGGTATGAGCCACCCTTGAATGAGATGGTGCGTCCAAAGAGCCCCTTAATCTGACGGCTTACGCCGAACTGATCGAAGATGGGGTATTGCTCCTTGTAAACCTTTACTATTTTTTCCTTTTCAGGGGCTATCTCCCTGATGTAGCTTCTTACTTCGCCGGCTATCATCTCATCATCAACGATGATGTTGCTGAAGTCGGTACTGAGAATATCCCTGAGGATCGTTGTGGTGCGGTTCATCTCGCCCAGCAACAGCCGTGGCTGCTTGATGTCCTTGCGGATTGAACCGAACGCTGTTTCCCAACGGTTTAATAGCTCCTTGAGCTCTGCATCGAGGGCTGCAACTTTTTTCCCTTCGGCCACGGTACGTACTATGACGCCGTAGTTCTTGGGTTTAATGCTCTGTATGAGCAGTTTGAGGCGGTTGCGTTCATCGGGGTTCTCTATCTTCGATGAGACGGAGACCTTGTCTGCGAAGGGCATCAGCACCAGGTTTCGCCCTGCAATGCTTACTTCTGATGCCAGCCGCGGTCCCTTGGTGGAGATGGGTTCCTTTGTTATCTGCACAATAACCGTCTGTCCTGTTGTCAGAACATCAGATATCTTGCCCTCCTTATCGATGTCAGGTTCAGGTTTGAACTTTGACAGCGGCGTCATCTTCAGCTTGCCCTGTGTGGCCTGAATATAACAGCGGTGAAGGGTCCTGAACTGGGCTCCCAGATCAAGATAGTGCAGGAAAGCATCTTTTTCGAAACCAACGTTGATAAACGCTGCATTCAATCCCGGCATAATCTTCTTTACCTTTCCCAGGTAAATGTCGCCGACAGAGAATTTTACATTCCGCTTTTCCTTATTTAACTCAACAAGTTGCTTGTCCTCAAGAAGTGCTATGGATATCTCAGAATCGTTGACGCTGATTATTAAATCCTTACTCACATTCCGGAATTTGTTAATTCGCTTCTAGTCCTTTTCAAAATGCAACTAACCTAAAGATTACTGATCTTTAGGTTAGGTTTCAAAGTACAGACTATGCATTTTACGCTATTTCTTCTTCTTATGCCTGTCTTTCCGCAAACGCTTCTTGCGCTTGTGGGTAGCCATCTTATGCCTTTTTCTCTTTTTACCGCTTGGCATTGTGTTACTTCTTAACGTGAGATTTCACTTTGGTTATAAAGGTCTTGGCCGGTTTGAAAGCCGGGATGTTGTGTGCAGGAATGATAATAGTGGTATTCTTTGAAATGTTCCTGGCTGTTTTCTTAGCGCGTTTTTTTACGATAAAACTGCCGAAACCCCTGAGATAAACATTATTGCCGGTGACCATAGAGTCTTTTACTGATTCCATAAAAGCCTCAACAGTCTTCTGTACGGTCACTTTCTCAATTCCAGTGTTCTTGGCAATTTCGTTAACAATGTCTGCTTTTGTCATTTTGCAAGAATTTTAAATTCAACAAATTATTTTGGTGTCTGTTTTTTCAATGTGCAAATATAAAATATTATTTGTCAATTATTAGTGATATAAATTTTTTTTCGCTCCGAATACACTGATTTTTTGATACCTATAAAATATGCGTGACAAAACAGCCTCTTTTTGCCCCGCCTTACAGGCCCCGTTGCAAAGCCCGATAACCAGCCCTGACCCTCTCAACAATTTTTTTTGTAACTTTACATCCGTCCAATAACAGAAAATTTATTAAAGCTATGTCATTCAACAAAGTAATACTGGTAGGTAACGTCGGCAAGGATCCGGAGATCCGGCGTTTTGAAAATAACATCAAGGCATCGTTTTCACTTGCAACAAGTGAGACCTACACTCCCAAGGGAGGAGACAAGGTTACGCAGACCGAATGGCACAATATTGTGGCCTGGAGAAGGCTTGCCGAACTTTCCGAGAATTACATCAAGAAAGGCTCGCAGATACTTATTGAGGGTAAACTGCGCTACCGCTCCTATGATGACCGGGACGGCAATAAGAAATATATCGTTGAGGTTGAGGCTGATGTCATCCAGCTTCTCGGACGCAAGCCAGACAGCCAGAGCCAGCCGGGTCAGGGTTACCAGAACAGCAGTGGCAGTTATGCTCCTCCTTCTCAGCCGGCGCCAAACACCGGTGACAGTGCCAATGAAGATCTGTCAGCGCGTGACTCAGCTGATGACCTGCCTTTCTAGGTAACCAAACGAACTTATTTTGGAGACACTGATGTCAGGTTCCCTTTCAGGGGTGGTTGCACTGTCAGCATTGGCAGGAACACCGGCAACCCTGGTCACGGAGATAATTTTCCTGGTCCTGCTGATTATTGCCTCTGCATTCATCTCAGGTTCAGAGGTGGCCTATTTTTCACTCACTCCCAATGACATGGAAAAGATACAGCACGACAGGAGAAGGAATTCCTCCTCCGCCCTGAAGCTGCTTTCAAAGCCTGACAGGCTGCTGAGTACAATTCTTGTCGCCAATAATACCCTGAACATTGCCATTATTATCCTTGCCGCCTTCATCAGCTCGAGGCTCTTTGACCTGAGCAACAACCCCCTCCTCTCCTTTTTGATTGAGGTTGTAGTCATTACCTTCATACTGCTTCTGTTCTGTGAGATCATGCCCAAGGTGATGGCATCACGCTATCAGCTTAAGTTTGCTCTAATGATGGCTCCGGCGCTCACTCTTACCTCAAAGGTGTTCAAGCCCCTGGCATCGCTGCTCTCATACTCCACTTTCTTCGTTAAGGGAAGATCGAGATCAAGAGACAACGTACTCAACATTAATGATCTATCCGTAGCCCTGGAGCTCACCTCCTCAGAGATCAAGGATGACAAGGACCTGCTCAAGGGGGTGGTACGGTTCGGAAACATAAACGTCAGCGCCATCATGTGCCCGCGGATGGACGTGTCAGCGCTAGACATTAAACGAAGTTTTCATTCAATAATGGCTGAGGCTGTTGAATCAGGTTTTTCCCGTATACCCGTTTATGCCGGTTCATTTGACCATGTAAAGGGCATACTGTTCGTCAAAGACCTTCTGCCCCACCTGGGCAAGCCCGATACGTTCCGGTGGCAGTCTCTCATCAGGCCTGCCTACGTAGTGCCGGAAACGAAAAAAATCAGTGAACTGCTGAAAGAGTTTCAGGCAAAAAAGATACACATGGCCATTGTCGTCGATGAGTACGGAGGCACAAGCGGCCTGGTTACACTTGAAGATGTGCTCGAGGAAATTGTGGGGGAAATCACCGATGAGACTGACGAAGAGGTGCCGCTCTACAGGTTGACGGGAGAGCGAAAATGGATCTTTGACGGGAAGATTCTTCTCAACGACTTCTACCGTATTACGGGCACAGAGGATGATCCGTTTGAGGAGATAAGGGGTGACGCTGAGACCCTTGCAGGTCTCCTGCTGGAGCTCCTGGAAGAGATACCTGTCAAGGGGAGGGTGATCTCCAGTGGTAAATTTGATTTCACCATTGAGACCGTTGAGAAGAGACGGATCAGGGAGATAACCGTTGAAAAGAAAGGGGAAGGATCATGAGACATTTTTTTGCAGCAGCGCTGCTGACCACAGCGCTTCTGATGTCCGGCTGCGGGCAGCCATCAGTGCCAAGACCGGCCGGATATTTCAGAATAGACCTGCCGGAAAAGAGCTATGTCCGGTATGAAACCCCCTGCGCCTACTCTATTGAATATCCTGATTACGGCAAGATAAACCTCAGGCCTGCAGTAGCCACCGACACATGCTGGATGGACCTCGAGTTTCCGTCTTTCAGGGCCAAAGTACACCTTACCTATTTCAATCTTGACGGTAACCTGGCATCACTCACCGAGATGTCACGTGAGCTCGCCTACAAGCATACTATCAGGGCTGATGCCATTGACGAAAGGGTATGGGCAGATGACTCAGCCCGTGTCTACGGCATCCTTTATGACCTGAAAGGCAACACGGCATCAGCAGTACAGTTCTTCGTCACCGACAGCACAAGACACTACCTTCGTGGCTCACTCTACTTCATGGCTCAACCCAACGAAGACTCGCTCATGCCGGTGATCAGCTTCCTCAGGGAAGACATCATTCATCTCATCGAGACACTCAACTGGAGATAAACCATGGGTTGCATTACCAAACACTATCTTAACAGGGAGACAGTCATCGGTGTATGGAAGATCGAGGAGGAGCTGTCAACACTGCTTGAGATGGTTGATATGAGCCCCCAGGATAAAAGAAGATATGATCTCTTCCGCAGCACCTCAAGGAAGCTGGAGTTCCTGAGCGTCCGTGCGCTGCTTGCAGAGATGATGGGAAGGGATGCAAGAATAGTATATAACAAAAATAACAAACCCTTTATTAAGGATGGCTCTCACTTCATCAGCATAACACACTCGAACAAGCTGACTGCCATTCTCATGAGCCGCAATGAACGGGTAGGGATTGACCTGGAGTATATGCGGCTGAATATCAATGCTTTTGCATCCAAGTTCCTGAATAAAAGGGAGAAGATAACACGCCGGTGGGCAGACCGTACCTACCACCTGTATATCCACTGGTGCGCCAAGGAGGCGATCTACAAGATATGTGACAAGGAGGGAATAAACATCGTAAATGATATCACCATTGAACCCTTCGACGTACATGAGTCAGGAGAGATCAGGGGTGGGGTGAAGAATGAGAGGATCGATGACCAGTTCACTCTCTTTTACTCAAAATACGATAACTATACTATTGTCTGGACCAGGAAGAAGCATGAAAGTTGATATCCCCGGAAGGAAGAGGAAAATAGTGGCGCAGCTTATTGACCCTGATCGCGCGGGGGAAGAGTGGCTGGCTGATACCACGAGGCAGGCAGCTGAGTCAAAGGTTGATCTGTTCCTTGCCGGTGGCAGCCTGACAAACGTTCCCGTTGACCAGGTGATCAGGAGCCTTAAGAGGCTCTCAACCATTCCCGTCATTCTCTTCCCCGGCAACCTGACACAGCTTACTGATGCGGCAGATGCCATCTTCCTGCTGTCACTCATCAGCGGCCGTAATCCTGAACTGCTGATAGGCAACCACGTTATCGCTGCTCCATACCTGAAACAGATGCGTGACCGTGTCATTCCGGTAGGTTATATCCTGATCGATTGCGGTGGAGGAACCTCGGTTGAGTATATGAGCCAGACGTCGCCTATACCATACAGTAAAAACGATATTGCAGCTGCCACCGCAATTGCAGGCGAGATGCTGGGACTGAAGGTGATCTATCTCGAAGGAGGGAGCGGCGCGGCAAGACATGTTGACCCTTCCATGATCAGGGAGGTAAGGGCGGAACTGACCCTACCTCTCATTGTGGGTGGCGGACTCGATTCAGCTGACAAGGTTGATGCCGTCTTTGCCGCAGGAGCTGACATGGTGGTCATAGGAAACGGGGGCGAACAGAACCCGGGCCTGATCGCCGATGCCTGCCGCGTGCGCGACAGCTATAACAGGAACGTGCTTAGCGTCTGAGATAATCGGCAAGTCAGCGCTGACTGACAAAATGCCCCGGAAAAATCAATTCAGGATCACCTCCTGCTATACACGGGCCAGCTGCCTGAAGGAGCTACCTGAACAATTCGTGCAGCGGATCCCCGCTGGCAGAATTCGGCAATGGTATCCGGCACAGTACCGACAGGGTTACAGCAATATCCCTGGTGGTGACACTGCGGGTGACAGATGCCCTGCTGGCAGTCCAGCCGAACCATATAAGCGGAACATGACTGTCATACTCGTAGGGTGAGTTATGGCCTGTGACATGGTCAGTCTTCTCAACCCAGCCGGGATTAAGTGCTATCATCACATCACCTGACCGCTGCTGGCTAAAATTGTTATTCATCTTCAGGAGCAGTCCGCCTGCAAAATCACTCATCTCAAACGCCGAAGTAGGGACAGCCGCTGCTATCCCGGAGAACTGCACCATGAAGCGGGCCACCTTCTTCTGAATCTCTTCAAGGCTTATGTCAGCGTCTTCAATCAGACCCCTGTTCAGGAAGATCTGGTTATCAAAGAAACCTTTTACCCAGTCGCCCTTACCGTAAATGGCATTAAGGTAACTACGCAGCAACTGAAGTGACTGGTTCAGCCTGAAGTACCCGGAGGGTATCCTGCTCTGCTCCAGCACCGCAGGTATCTCAGATACCCCGTGTGCGGAGACAAAATATACCAGGACATTTCTCTTGCCCAGCGACTTGTCAATACGGTCAAGCAGCTGGCCGATATTCTTGTCGAGCCTGACCAATGCATCTGTAGACTCCACTGATGAAGGACCGAAGCGATGGCCTATGTAATCTGTTGCTGAATATGTAATTGAAAGGTAATCAGTATTATCATCCTGGCCGAGCTGTTCATTATCTATGAGTCTGAAGGCAAGTTCAGTGGTAAAATCATCTGCAAAGGGGGTCTCGCGCAGTACTGAGTAGTCTCTTGTTGTATTAAGGAGCTTGCCCTTTGTTGACATCGTCTTGAGATCATAGGGAAACCATGTTTTTCCTTCGAAGCCCCTTTCCAGGTCATTTGAGTCAGCCTGGCATCCCGGGTAGCGTGAAATATCCATCATTGGCTGCCACGGATGATTCAGGTACTGCCCAGGGAGGAGCAACGCATTGAGATCCATGAGCCACACGGGAAGTGAATCACAGTAGTAGTTGCTGCTCATCCAGGTGCCTGTGCGGTCATCAAACCAGAATGCACCGTCAGCAGCATGCCCTGCTGTGATTATTGCACCCATCTCCTTAATTCCGATGCCGTATACCTTTGACGCACCGCATGTTGACATCTGCAGCTCATCAGCAAATGTTGAGGATAGCAGGTTGACCGGAGAGTAGAGCCCGGTCTCAAAACTGCCTCCTACAGCACCGGCTTCAGGATCCTGAACGCTGAAGATCATCTGGTCATTGAACGGGTGAAACCAGGTGTCAGAGGTGATGCCGTGGGCGGAGGGTGATGCTCCCGTGGAGATAGTGGCAAAGCCCGGCGCTGCCTGGGTCGACAGGTAATCGACAGAGACGTTGCGGTAATAGGTGCCCTCGCTGACCATCCTCCTAAGTCCATTGTCAGGAAGAATATCCCAGACACGTTCCAGCTGGTCATACCGAAGCTGCTCAACAATGATGCCTATGACAAGCTTTGGCTTATCAGGAGGAATATAAGCCGTTTGTGCCGTGACGACAAAGGAGATAATAAGGAAATATATGATTGCTGCTGTCTGTCTCATGATTGAAAAGTATCTCGTAAGAAATAAGGCCCAAAAATACCAGTTTTGACCTTATGTGCAAGGCGCAGGCATAAAGATATCAACATCATCACCAGCTTATTTGAACCGTGTGATGACGGCCCTGCCTCTGAGGATGGGTCCGTCAGGTTCTTTTCTGACTGAAACAACATAGACTCCCGATGGCAGTGACCCGTAGTCGCAAACGACCGGTATGCCATTCTGTGCCACTGTCCGGCGGGTATCGAAGATTGCCCCGGAGGTGGAAGCCAGGGTGACAGTGATCTCTCCGGTAACGGCACCAGGCAGCATTATGCTGAATGAACCGGTTGAAGGAACAGGCCAGATCAGCAGTCCGCTCTCCGGTGGTAGAGGGTAAACATCTCCGGGCTTCTGCAACTGAACATCTTTTGTTTCTACGGAGTTCCACTGGTCAAGGGTGGCCAGATATGAATACGGCAGGTATCCGTTACGGGAGAAGGTCATATTGTATGTGCCGGGAGCAAGGAACCTGTAATACTCCCCTGTGAGTGTGTCAGAGAAGACAAGCGACGAGTCAGCGTCATATCCGGTGATCCTTATTGCCGCACTCAGCGGTTCACCGGTGGCTTCGTCGGTCACGGTACCCCTGACTCCGTTGAGAGCCTCTGCCATATAGCGGATAAGTGAGCGGTAGTTCCAGTTCCAAAGTGTTTCGAGGCTTGATCCGGGAGTCATCTTTATGTCTTCAAGCTCCACAGTCACCTCTCTGCCCCCGAGGCTCCAGGTGATAAAATCCTGCCTTCCGCCCCTGACGGTATACCACTCCCATCCCCTGGTGACCCCGTTATCGAGGTAGGTCATGTAACCCGGATCGGCATATAGATGTACAGTATCTGCATACCGTCTGCTTATTCCGTTGAACCAGGCGTCATCGGCGTGGAGCCTGGTCCACTTATCCCACGGGTAGTTAACCACTTCAGCCCCGGAGTGAAGGTTAACGGATAGGGCAAAGCGTTTCTCCTCCATAAAAGAGATCATATCAATGGTCTCCCTCTGCAGCGGTGGTGGTAATGGCACCTCAGGATCAGGGAAATTGCGGTTGAGGTCATACCCGTTGCTGTTTGCCCTGACCGGAATTATCATAGTGTCATTGTTTCGGTACATACCGTCAGGATTGGCCAGCGGGTTGATCCATATCTCAAGGCCGGAGACAAGATCCTGAGCCAGGCCGCCGGCAGTGCTCTGTGATGCAAGATATTCGGCCAGCCGCATCAGCAGTACAAACCCTGCCGGCTCATCACCGTGGATGGAGGAGCTGAGCATCACTGCCGGCTCCTGCTCATCATCAGAGGGGTTGTCTGAGATCTTGATAGCCAGCACTGCCCTGCCCTGCACACTGAATCCTATGGTATCAAGGAGGCAGACCTCAGGCCAGTGTTCTGTGATCTTGTGCATGATGGTGTCATAATGGCTCCAGGTAGGGTATGACTGCCATTGCATCGCATCGGCCACTGAGGAGGCGGTATAGAATCCCTTGCCGGGTTCGGCTGGTATGACAAGCTTGTAATCCCTGCCTGAGGCGATGAACTCCTCAGCGTCAACAGGTGAGAGGATGATGGATGCCGCTTGTCCGTTGCATGATGCAACAGAAAAGCGGGCGGCAAGCCGTGTCATAGTCTCAAACCCGGGATAACCGATTATCACCTCGGCCTGTCCGTAACTGCGAATTGTCTCCCTGATGTCATCGCCCCTCAGGGGGTGCTGCCCGTATCCTTCCGGCGCCGCCATCAGCAGGATGAAAGCAGTTATGACATGGAGGTGTCTCACCTTTGTTTTTATACGTTAAACCTGATATGCAGTATGTCGCCGTCGCCCACAACATAGCTCTTACCTTCTACGAAAAGCTTGCCAACCTCGCGACATGCATGCTCCGACCCCAGCGTCATGAAGTCAATGTACTTCATCACCTCAGCCCTGATAAATCCTCTCTCGAGATCTGAATGGATGACCCCGGCAGCCTGGGGCGCGGTCATGCCTGAGGTGATGGTCCACGCCCTGATCTCCTTGGGTCCTACGGTAAAGAATGTGAGCAGGTTGAGCATCTCATAGGCGGCTCTGACGAGCTTATTGACGCCCGGTTCTGTCAGGCCGGATGCCTGAAGGAACTCCAGGCGGTCAGCCTCCTCTGTCAGGTTGGCTATCTCAGCCTCAAGGGCACCGGCTATCACCAGTGGAACAGCATTCCGGGCACCGAGGAACGCCCTGACGGCCTCCGTATAGCTGTTGCCGCTGACAGCCGAAGCCTCGTCGACGTTGCAAACATAGAGTACGGGTTTCATGGTGAGGAGGAAGATGTCATCAACATACCTCTTATCCTCCGGTTTAATCACAAGCGAAGAGGCGTTTTGAAAGCCTTCAAGATGCTCCTTGTAACGGTTAAGTATCTCTATCCCGTGCTTTGCATCCTTGTCGCCTGTCCTGACGGCCCGCTCAAGCCGCTGTATCTTTTTGTCAACCGACTCAACATCCTTGACCTGCAGTTCAAACTCAACATTTTCAAGGTCTCTGACAGGACTGACAGATCCGTCTATGTGAGGCAGGTTGTCATCATCAAAGCAACGAAGCACATGTATCAACGCATCGGTGTTCCTGATCTCCCCGAGTAGCCTGGCGCCGGAGCTGTCACCCTGACCCCTTACCAGTCCCGGTATGTCAACTATCTCCACGGTCGTATGAACGATCCGCTCTGTGGGCTGATGCTTCTCAAGCTCATAGAGGCGCCGGTCAGGCACCTGTATCACCCCAAGGTTCGCCTTGACCCCGGTGCCAAAGGTGTTTGTCTCACCCCGGGTGTTGGATATGCAGTTGAAGATGGTGGTCTTGCCTGTACTGGTAATCCCTATAATTCCGCATTTCAGTGCCATGTCTCTCGTTTCAGTGAGTGCAAAGTTACCAAAAAGAGCCGACCGGCAGCAAGAGATGACAACGGGGCATGCACTTTTTGCTAATTTTGAGGTGCAGATTAAACTATAGAGGCCTCCGTGCGTCTCACTGACAAATACCGCCACTGAAGGTGATGTCACATATCACTGACGAAGATATAAAGAGCCTGCTCAACCAGGATGCCGATAAGGCGTTCCGCATGATCATTGATTTGTACGGCTCAAAGCTATACTGGCATATAAGGCGAATTGTCATCATCCATGATGATGCTGATGATGCTCTTCAGAACACCTTCATCAATGCCTGGAAGAACATTGCGGGCTTCAGGTTCGAGAGCTCGCTGCTGACCTGGCTCTGGTCCATTGCCACCAACGAAGCCCTGACGCTTATAAGAAAACGTGAAAGGCAGAGTGCAGTCTCGCTTGACGACCTTGACGGAATCTTCGCCCAGGCGTTGGAGGGAAACTCTTACTTTGACGGTGACGAAGCTTCGGTGAAGCTCCAGAATGCCATCCTGAAACTGCCCGATAAACAGAGAACAGTATTCAATATGAAGTATTTTGACGACATGAGCTACGAGGAGATGAGCGGGGTGACAGGCACCTCTGTGGGAGCACTGAAAGCATCATATCACCATGCAGTAAAAAAAGTTGAACAATATTTGCAGGACAATTAAACCTATTCTCTTACGGCACATCAAAGAAATATCATGCAACTCAATGATAAAATAAAAAAAGACAATCCCTTCAAGGTTCCCGATGGATACTTTGATACGCTGGCTGACCGGACAATGTCAGCCATCAGGCAGAGCCGTGAGGAAAAGGAGGCAGCCAGTGAGACCATGTTTTCCGTGGTAACTGAGACAGAGAGAGAGGAAGCGGCAGGAACGGAGACCGGTAAGCCGGTGAGACGTATCAGCTTTATGCCCTATTTTGCCCTTGCCGCAGCCATCCTGGGATTCGCCCTTCTGGCCACGGTGATGATCAGGGTGGTGACAGGTGACAGGGCGGCCACAAAGTTTGAGGAGGGAAACAGCCTGTATGCTGATCTTGCTACCGAAGACCTGGATACATATATGATTGAAGAGGAGCTGTTCCGTAATGAACCTGCTGAGATCACCGGAACGGAGCAAACCATCTCATCCGATATCATCATTGACTATCTGATGACTGAGGATCTTGACCTTAATGATATTTATGAATTATTATAAAGCACTATGAAGAGAGTATTCTTTACCATAATTACCGTGATAATTGCGGGTATGACAGCGTTGAACAGCCAGGGACAGGGAATGGGTCAGGGACAGGGACAGGATGACAATGACAGGCTCACTGCCTACAAGATTGCCTTTTTCACACAGAGGCTTGACCTCAGCCCGGCTGAGGCAGAAAAATTCTGGCCGCTGTACAACAATTTCTCTGCACGCAAGAGCAAACTGCAGGCTGACCGTCTGTCACTGATGCGGTATGCGGCGCAGAACGAAGCAAACATGAGCAACGAAGAGCTCGCAACGACAGCCGACAAGCTGTCACAGACCTTCTCAGACGAAGCCACCATGGTGGTAACGTTCAATAATGACCTGAAGAAGGTGCTGCCCCCGGCTAAGGTCATCAGGCTGTACCATATAGAGACCCAGTACAAGCAGCAGCTACTCAGGGAGCTGAACCAGAGGAGACAGGGTCAGACTCAGAGTCCGGGTATCAGGGGCCGCACCGGCCAGGTGCAGGACTGAAGACTGTGGACTGCCGACTGAGCTATTGCCTACTGCCTATTGCCTCAAGGATTTGCGATTAATCGACAATCGACAATTCCTCTACTGCCTACTGCCCACTGCCTATTGCCTCAAGGATTTGCGATTTACGATTTACGATTTGCGATTTGCGATTAATCGACAATCGACAATCGACAATTCCTCTACTGCCTACTGCCTATTGCCTGAAAAGACTGCCGACTGAGTTTGGTTGATACCGGGCCAGCCGGTTGAGGTCATGAATTCTTCCCTTCACTTATAAATGACGGGAGAGCAGACAGCGGAATGGTTGTCTGCTCTCCGGTTTTCATATTTTTGACGGTAGCCTGCCGGGCGGCTAACTCATTGCTGCCGGCAATTATCACCATAGGTATCTTCTGAGAATCGGCATAAGAGAATTGCTTCTTCAGTTTGACGACGTCAGGGTAGAGTTCAGAAGCTATTCCGGCATCACGCAGTGAGCGGACAATCTGCAGCAACTCAGGCAGCTCATCCCTTCCGAAGTTGATTACCAGGGCCGCGGTGGCAGAGCCTGTCTGTTCGGGAAAGAGATTCAGCTGCAGCATCACGTCATAAATCCTGTCGGCGCCAAAGGAGACACCTACGCCGGAGACGCCCGGCAGTCCGAAGATACCGGTGAGATCATCGTATCTTCCTCCGCCGCATATGCTTCCGATAGCCACATCAGCAGCCTTCACCTCTATGATGGCTCCGGTGTAATAGTTCAGCCCCCGTGCCAGTGAAAGGTCAAGCTCCACCTCTGCCAGGGAAGGCTCCATAGCAAGGTAGCCGAACAGCTCCTCCATCTCGGAAACACCTTTCAGTCCTGTCACCGATGAAGAGAGCACACTCTTCAGCTCCTCAAGTTTTGACAGTGCAGGCCCGCTCAGTTTGATAACCGGTTCGAGACGGGCTATCACCTCCGGGGCTATACCCCGCTGTGTAAGCTCCTCTCTTACGCCCTCCTGCCCTATCTTATCAAGTTTGTCAATGGTTACAGTGATATCCGTAATCCTATCCCCTGCTCCTGCCATCTCAGCAATGCCAGCAAGTATCTTACGATTGTTAACCTTGATTATAACCCTGATATTCAGCTCTCTGAAGACACGGTCAATGATGCGTACCAGCTCAAACTCATTGAGCAGGGAGTCGCTGCCAATGACATCCACATCACACTGAAAGAACTCCCGGTACCTGCCTTTCTGGGGTTTGTCGGCCCTCCATACTGGCTGTATCTGGTATCTCCGGAAGGGAAAGGTGATCTCATCACGATGCTGGACGACATATCGGGCGAAAGGTACGGTAAGGTCATACCTGAGTCCTTTTTCACAAATGAGCTGTGATACGGCCTGGGTGTCGGTTCCGGACAGGACTGACGGGGGAATACCGGCCAGGAAGTTTCCCGAATTGAGAATCCTGAACAGAAGCCTGTCGCCTTCCTCCCCGTATTTTCCAAGGAGTGTTGTAAGGTTCTCCATTGCCGGTGTCTCCAACGGCAGGTAGCCGTAGAGGGAGAAAGTTCTGCGGACGGTATCGAATATATAATTACGGCGGAGCATCTCCACGGGGGAGAAGTCACGGGTGCCCCTTGGTATGGAAGGTTTCTGAGACATGACAGAGCTATTTCCCGACAAAAATAGGAAAAAAAAGGGGTCCAAGCGTCCTGAAATGATCCGGTGTATCATTTCAGCAAGAAGCCAGACTGCAGGGGAGTCAACGTCAGATCCCGGCATGTTATGCCGGGGCAACCGGGGGGCCGGAGTGCGGACGTAGTTCCTGCTCCTCTCTTTTTACTGCAGGAAGGGGATTGACAGGGGGTATTTGAAGAGCTCTCCCTTTGCTGCCCTGATACTGGCAACAATGATGCAGACCAGCTCAAGTATTGCGAGACCTATCAACAGCGGGATCCCCACGATGATGAAGCATAGTGGTATGAGCAGCACCGTGTAAAGCGCCATTGACAGCTGGAAGTTCAGCGAGGACCTTCCATTAATGTTGACCCACTCTGACTCGTCCTTCCTGGAAATCCAGCAGATCAACGGACCGATGATTCCGCCTCCTAAAGGAAAAACGTAGCTGGCGAAGGCTGACAGGTGGCAGAACATTGCCCAGTCGCGTTCAGATTGAGTGTATGTCTTTATATCTTCCATTGCTTTTTTTAAAAAAGACGGTATTTGTATCAAAATGCTGCATCATCAGAAACGTGCCAGCCTCTTAAGGTCACTTATGAGCAACCCATTGGCATTTTTACTGTCAACAAGATGGCTGTCATAGTAATACATAACCGCATCATCGGTTCCGATGAGCATCTTCATGCAGGTTCCCGTCTGCTTGACACCGTCAGGTCCCACCTTGTGAACGATCAGAACATCTTTTGCCTTCTCATCTATGGCCCTGATGATCTCCTCCTCGGCCACAATCTTCACCCTGTTGGGGTAATGGACGCTGATCCTCTCCTCGGTGTTGATCTCCGGGGCGAGGTCATCTTCCCTCACCAGGATAGTCTTACCCTTTATGTCAGGGACATTCTTGTTATAGTATTTCAGGTAACGCAGAGCCGACATTGTCGGGTTTCTCATCACCATGTCAGCATGATACTGCATGAACCTTATGATAAGTCCCAGCTTATAGCTGTACTCCTCCTCCGGGGCCCCCGCAAATGAGAGAGGGATGGCGCAGAACTCGGGCAGTTCATCAAGGTTCTCTACATCGGCCCCAAGCAAAAGGTTCAGGAAGTCATAGGCGGAGCCCGACTTGTCATTGCTGAAGTTGGTAATGGTCAGAACAATAAACGACAAGGAAGGGTCGGTCCGCATGACATTGAACTCAGCCTCCGTGATAAACCTCACAGGAGTGACCTTCCAGTATTTGTTTACCGCAATTTTAATCTCAGCGTTGTAAAATGAGATCTGGTTGTCCTCCATGACCACGCAGGTCACTGAAGATTTGAATTTTCCAGCATCGTCAATGGTAGGATAAGGTCTCTGCTGGGCTGTAGCCACCAGGGCTGACAGGAAAAGCAGGGCAAGGAGAGAAATATTCTTCATCAGTGGATTATTTTCCCGAGGGCAGAAATACCGGGTGTTTCTCGTTGTATTTTCTCAGGTAGACAAACATCATCTTCTTCTGGTTCTTGTTGCGCATTGATACAAACTCCTCGTAAAGTTCAGGGTCTTTCATTAAAAGAGCCTCAAGGTTCTCGAGATCATAATCGTATGACTTCCCTGTCTCAAAGTCGATCATGAACATCTCCAGGTCAGTCCGCGAGGAGTTGTTCCGGTATGGGTATCCCCCGCCATAGTAGGGATCATAATAACGCGACGAGTAAGGACTGTAATAAGAGGGTGAGTAGAATGACCTGTAGGGCGAATAGTAGGGATCGTAGTATCCGTATGGGTTATAGCCCTGTGATGTGGTAGTCACATCAGCCACGAAGTGTATGATGGATCCGAAGAAGGTGATGCGGTTGAAGGCTCCCTGAACTTTTATATAGAGGACGCCGTTGCGTGCAAATCCCCAAATGGCATCTTTCTCAATCTCCTGCCTTACACCCATGTTATCATAAAAATATATCTTCTCTGCTGCTATCACCTGGTCAAAGAAATCTTTATCGTTATAATCAACGGAGGTGAACAGCTTGGCTTTGGGGATGGGGTTGTTTGTCTTCACCATATCAAAGTTCAGGTATATTCCGTCTCTGAATTTGAAATCGGGTGTATATTGAACAAGAGTATCTCTCTGCACGGCGCTGATCATGCCTGTGGCAATCACAGCAGTGATCAGTGTCAGTATGGTCCTTTTCATCATGGCTGAAGCTGATTAATAAGGTATAATGGTACACCCATGCTTTTGCATTTTTTACTGATATGATTGTGTTTCGGGTAGCATGGGAGTTTCATCACACTCTTTTCCAAACGATACATCAAATATTATACCGTAAGGCAAAAATAATCTTTTATATACACTGAAAGGTACCCTCTCTTCATCTTTATTGAAATTCATGTATCTTTGATTATCATTTTTCTACTGTGCTCAAAATATGCCGAAAAAATCAAACGCTGCTCCCGTGACGCATTCCGACATTATGACCCGGAGGACCAGGGACCGGATACTATTGCCGGTTTCGGTTGCCTTGCTCCTTGTCATCATCGCACTTTTCACAGCCCTTGCGGGCATGGTATATACGCCCCTTGGTGCGGGTGCGCTGGCGCTCATACCCCTGTCTCTGGCGGTATATGAGCTGCGACGGCTCATAGCTGCGAGCAGGGAGATAATAAGGGAGCTGGCATCTATTGCAGAGAAGAACGAAGAGGTGATCAACACCTTTTCACACAAGATAAGGGAACCCCTCAATAACCTGGTGCTCCTCGGCAACATGCTGGGCGAGACCACCACCTCTCCCAAGCAGCAGGAGCTTCTGGAGACCTTCGTGGCCTCTACCGGATCAATGGTGGAGGTGGTCAATGAGCTCACCATGGAGACTGCCGGGAACGTCACCTTTGAGCGCAGGGGCGAGATACGGTTCAGGCTCGGACCCATTATTAAGGACACCATCGGGCTGATGAAGCTTAACAGGAGGCACGAGCAGAGCCTCATTATCTATGATGACCGCGGTGAGGGGGAGACTGAATATACAGGTGATCCGATAATACTGAAGCAGATACTGATTGACCTTCTCAGCGCCGCCATATCATCAACTGCGGGAAAGGTCACTTTAAGGATACTGGCACGTGAAGCCGGCGAGCGGGAAGGGATGCAAAAGGTCGAATTTACACTCTCATCAAATAACCCGGTGGTATTCATCGGCGAAGGCCGTCAGCCCTCTCCTCTGTCAGCCAGGCTGATACGCGATGCCGGAGGAACATGGCAGGAGACCGGTGCCGGCATGGAGTCATACCTGGTCTTCTTCATCAACATGCGCAGGGCCGGCAAAATTGAGCGTCCGGCTGCCGCCAGTACCCTTGTCAGGGGAATGCCCAAAGATACAAACAAGAAGGAGCTGAAGGACCTCTCCATTCTGCTGGTGGAAGACAACCCCATCAACCAGCGCATCACACAGCTCATGCTCGAACCATTGGTCAGACGGTTCGAGGTAGCCCGTAACGGTAAGGAGGCTCTTGACATGTTCGGCACCTCACGCTATGACCTCATACTCATGGATGTACAGATGCCGGTAATGAATGGCCTGCTGGCCGCAGAGAAGATTAGAGGACTGGAGATGAGTACCCAGATACATGTACCCATAATTGCCATCACCGCCAACGCAATGCTCGGCGACAGGGAGCAGTGCCTGGCTGTGGGGATGGATGATTATATCAGTAAACCGATAGAGCCCGAAGTGCTCATTGAGAAGATTACAGCCCTGATCTGACCTCAGAAGGGTCTTACACCAAGAATCATCATGTCATCAATCTGATCATGACCATCCATCCATGATGCTATGGTCTCATCAAGGATCCGTTCCTGGTCATTCAGAGGGTATTTGCTGATGGTAAGTAATATATGCCTCAGGCGGCGGTACATGAATTTTTTGTTCTCAGGCCCTCCAAACTGGTCTGCGTACCCGTCTGAGAAGAGATAGAGCAGATCGCCCTCCTGCAGCCTGAAGGTGCTGCGGTTGAACGAGACCATGGCAAATGACTGCACCACATTCTTCTTGTCACCCTTGATCTCTATCAACTTGTCATCACGCACAATATAGACAGGCAGGAAAGCGCCTGAAAACTCCATCTCCCTGGTCTTCTTGTCTATGATACAGATCCCCATCTCAATGCCGTCCCTGATAAGTGCCTTGCCGCTCTCCTCCTTGAAGAAGGCAGACTCAAGCTCCCTGTTCATGGTGAGCAGTACCTGGTCACTGTCATCGACCCTCATCTCATTGATGATCTTCTGTATAAGCTCCAGGCCGATCATTGACATAAGGGCCCCGGGAACGCCGTGACCCGTGCAGTCTGCCGCGGCAATGAAATATTTGTCGTCACGTTCGCTGAACCAGTAAAAATCTCCGCTCACAATATGCTTTGGGCGGTAATAGATAAAATAATCACTGAATATTTTCCTGATGTGATGCTCGGCAGGAAGGAGTGCCGCCTGAATACGGCGAGCGTAGTTGAGACTGTCAATAAGGTCCTTGTTGCGCATCTGGAGCTCGGAGCGCTGAATATCTATCTCATCATATGCACCCTTCATCTCGAAGAGGTGTTTCCTGGTTCGCAGCAGTACCCAGAATTGCAGTATTGCCAGGTAGATTAGTGCAATGACAATGAATACCGCTATGGCATAGTTGATGACCGTATTGTCTCCCATTCCCTGCGTCTGTGCAAGAGTTGCAGCCGGTGACAGCAGCATGCTCACCGCACAGTGATATTGGCTGTCTCCACGGAAGCCTCTCCGGGTCTGAGCAGGGGCAGGAGCTTCAGGGAGGGCGACTCAAAGAAGCCTCCGATGCCGTATTCCGTCCACCTGCGGTCAACCAGGGCTATCGTCTCCATACCGGAGCATACCACATTGGGCCAGTCCCTGGGGAATACAGGGATTGAGTTCGCCTTGGAGGTGGCATCAATGAACAGTGCTCCTCCCTCAAGGTGATAGAGGTCACGGGCCGGGTCACTGTTGCCTGTCACCAGCCATGTGATCATAGCGTGATCATCGGCATCAGCACCGTCATCCACGGCAATGATTACCGTGCCGGGAGTGGTGAGAGGTGCGGGAAGCGCAGCAGCGAGACGGTGCATGTCAAGGCCTTCCGGCGGTTTCCTGACAGTCAGCACCGCCACCGGAAGTGATTGCTCCGCCATGGTCTTCATCCCTGTGATAACGCCGCCCGTCACTTCGGCGTCGGTGAGAAGAAGCAACGGTACAGAGTGATACTCAGCGGTGCGCTCCTCGGACAGCTTCACGGTGGCATCTATTCCCAGCTTGCCTCCCATGCTGTACCTGTCGGAAGAGTGGTCAAGCACATCGAGCGGTCCGCGGGTAAGCAGCAGGTCTGTCTCAAACCTGGCATTGCCCAGGATAGCCTCTGCAACCATCTTATAATTACGGATATTGACAGCGCCGCTGACTACAATGATATACTTGCTCAGCATCATCTGCCCGGCGCCGAAGAGGGCACTGAGCACCTTCATGCCCTGTCCGGGGTATGTCTTGTCAATGCTGACGATGACAAGGTTATGTGCCACACCTGCCACCGGCATATGCAGCTCGCGTATCTCCGGAGCTATGGCCAGTTTTATTGGAGCAAAGAATATCTTTTCTGTCGCCTTGCCCATCCACGCATCTTCCATTGGCGGTACTCCTACAATGGTGGCCGGATAGACGGCATCCCTGCGGTGTGTTATGCATGTAACGTGAAACACGGGATAGAGGTCTGACAGCGAATAGAAGCCGGTATGATCACCGAAAGGACCCTCGGTCACCGGTGTCTCTGACGGGTCAACATAGCCTTCAATAACAATATCGGAGTCTGCCGGAACCCAGAGGTCGTTGGTAAGGCATTTGACCATGGTGACCCTTTTGCGGCGAAGGAATGCAGCCAGGAGGTACTCATTGATATCTTCAGGCAGCGGCGCTGTGGCGGAATAGGTATATACCGGGTCACCGCCGAGTGTCACCGTTACCGGCATCCGTCTGCCATCCTTCTTCCAGGCTTCAAAATGGCGCGCACCTGTCTTATGACGGTGCCAGTGCATCCCGGTGATGTTTTTACCCATGACCTGCATCCGGTACATGCCCAGGTTGGTCTTGCCTGTCACCGGGTGTCTGGTATGAACCAGCGGCAGGGTGATGAACCTGCCTCCGTCATGAGGCCAGCATTTAAGTACGGGCAATATCCCCAGGTCAACGACGGGCTCAACCACCTCCTGGCACTCACCCCTGCCTCTTTTTTTTCGGGTGATGAGCCTGAGGAGGCTAATCATCTGCGGAAGACGTGCCAGCCTGGACGCCATGCCACGAGCATGACTGAGTGATTCAATCAGGGAAAAAATCTCCTCACCTGCATCATCAAGCGTGTTGCGACCGATGGCAGCTGCCATCCGGTCATCAGAGGCAAAGGCGTTTATCAGTAGAGGAAATCCGGTGCCGGTCTCCTCAAAAAGAAGGGCTTTGCCGCCGTTCTTGACCATACGGTCAGCCAGCTCGGTTATTTCAAGAACGGGGTCAGCATGACAGCTGACACGCGCCAGATCACCGCGTGATTCCAGTAAGTTTACAAATTGAGCCAGGCCGTTAAACGACATTGAGAAGCAGATTTGTACAAATATATAATAAAAAAAGGTGTGACGGCAGGCAGGCCGTCTTCCCTGCCTGACAGCAGGGAAAAGAAAGAGGGTGTCTCAGACGGGCACCCTCATCACTTTATCATGATCAGTGACGTTGCTGTCAACGCCTCTGCTATCAGCGTTTATTAGCAACCATAGACGGCATTGTTACCGAGCTCTTCCTCAATGCGCAGGAGCTGATTGTATTTGGCTATACGGTCAGTGCGGCTGAGTGAGCCGGTCTTAATCTGGCCCGAGTTTGTTGCCACGGCCACATCGGCGATGGTGGAATCCTCGGTCTCACCTGACCTGTGGGAGGTGACGGTGGTGTAGCCTGCCCTGTGGGCCATCTCAATGCAGTTGAGCGTCTCGGTCAGTGTTCCGATCTGGTTCAGCTTTATCAGGATGGAGTTGGCACAACCCTCGGCGATGCCCTTCTCAAGGTACTGAACATTGGTTACAAAGAGGTCATCACCCACTATCTGTATCTTTGATCCGAGCTGTTTGGTATGCAACTTCCACCCTTCCCAGTCGCCCTCACTCATTCCGTCTTCTATGGAGTCAATAATCGGGTACTTCTTAACCAGTGAGGTCAGGTAATCAGCCTGCTGTGCCGGGGTGAGTTTCTTGCCCTTTTCGCCCTCGAACTTGGTATAGTTGTAAACGCCGTTCTCGAAAAATTCACTTGCTGCACAGTCGAGTGCGATGGTGACGTCTTCTACCGGCTTGTAACCTGCGTTTGTAATGGCTTTGATGATGCTGTCAAGGGCATCTTCCGTTCCCTTCAGTTTTGGTGCGAAGCCACCCTCATCACCGACTGCAGTACTGAGGCCGCGCTCCTTGAGCACTTTCTTGAGTGAATGGAACACCTCGGCACCCATTCTCAGTCCTTCTGCAAAAGAGGTAGCGCCTTTCGGGCGTATCATGAATTCCTGGAATGCTATGGGAGCATCAGAGTGAGACCCGCCGTTGATGATATTCATCATAGGTATGGGGAGCACACGTGCATTGGTTCCCCCGATATACCTGTAGAGAGGCAGTCCATGGTAAGCTGCTGCTGCCTTGGCACATGCCAGTGAGACACCGAGGATGGCATTGGCGCCGAGGGTGCTTTTTGTAGGAGTGCCGTCGAGGTCAATCATCTTCTGGTCAATGGCCACCTGATTTGTGACATCCATACCCATTATGTCTTCTGATATGACGCTGTTAACATTATATACAGCCTTCAGGACACCCTTACCCAGGTAACGGTTCTTATCGCCGTCTCTCAATTCGAGAGCCTCGTTCTCACCGGTTGATGCTCCGGAGGGCACCGCTGCCCTTCCTGATGCACCGCTGGCTGTTACCACTTCGACCTCTATAGTCGGATTACCCCTTGAATCAAGGATCTCTCTTGCATGTACACTAATTATCTGACTCATTGTATTTTATGTTTTAATAGATTATCTGCAATATATGAAAAAAAGGGATAAGGCCCTAAAGACAATATCCCTTCAGTATTATGAGCATAGTCTGCTATTCTTTTGGATCAGCTTCAGGAGCGTTTTCTTCCGGGGTGGTCTCCGGAGCTGAGCTTGCTTTAGCAGCTTTTGCCTTGGCGGCCGGTGCTTCAGTTGCAGCTACGGTTTCTGCTTTCTTCTTCGGGCTGCGGCGGCTGCGTGTAGCCTTAGCCTTGCCACCTTCACCTGCCAGCATGTTCTCATTGAAGTCGACGAGCTCTATGATGCATATCTCGGCCGCGTCTCCCAGACGGTTTCCTATCTTCAGAATCCTGGTGTATCCTCCCGGCCGGCTTGCGATACGCGGAGCCACCTCTCTGAAGAGTTCAGAGACGGCACTTTTATTTTCAAGATAACTGAATACCACCCTGCGTGAGTGCGTTGAATCATCCTTCGATTTTGTGATCAGGGGCTCTACGTATGTCCTCAGCGCACGTGCCTTGGCGTTGGTGGTGGTAATACGCTTGTGAAGAATGAGTGATGATGCCAGGTTGGCCATCATAGCTTTTCTGTCGGCGCTCTTTCTTCCAAGGTGGTTTATAGCATTTAAATGTCGCATTTCTCTCTATCCTTACCTGTTATTAATCTTTGTCGAGTTTATATTTTGCCACATCCATCCCGAATGAGAGGCTCATTGTTTCAAGAAGCTCATCAAGTTCGGTGAGCGACTTCTTGCCGAAGTTGCGGAACTTAAGTAGGTCATTCTTGTTGAACTTGACGAGATCGCCGAGTGATTCGACTTCTGCTGCCTTGAGGCAGTTGAGGGCTCTCACCGAGAGGTCAAGGTCAACGAGCTTGGTCTTGAGCAGCTGGCGCATGTGGAGTATCTCTTCATCGAACTCCTCATTGGCCATCTTATCTTCATAGTCAATGGTGATCTTGTCTTCCGAGAAGAGCATAAAGTGGTATATCAGGATCTTTGCGGCTTCCTTGAGTGCATCTTTCGGATGAATTGATCCGTCAGTGGTTATCTCCAGGACAAGCTTCTCATAGTCAGTCTTCTGTTCGACCCTGTAATTTTCAATTGAATATTTTACATTTTTTATAGGTGTGAAGATTGAGTCTATGGCTATTACGCCGAACTCTGCCTCAGCAGGTTGGTTTTCCTCTGCCGGGACATATCCCCTGCCCTTATTGATATTAAGTTCTATCTGGAGTTTGACGTCCGGTTCCATACGGCAGACCACCAGTTCGGGGTTAAGTACCTCGAAGCTGCTGAGGGCGTTATTGAGGTCACCGGCTTTGAAAACCTCCTGGCCGGACAGTTTGACCACTATCTTTTCATTGTCGACATCCTCAACCATTCTCTTGAAACGGATTTGTTTCAGGTTAAGGATAACCTCGGTGATATCTTCCATGACTCCGGTGACGGTTGAGAACTCATGGTCAACGCCTTCAATCTTGATAGTTGTGATGGCAAATCCTTCAAGTGACGAGAGCAGGATTCTTCTGAGAGCATTACCTACGGTTATGCCATAGCCGGGTTCAAGCGGGCGGAATTCAAATTTTCCGTACTGGTCGTCCGCTTCCAGTAATATTACTTTGTCAGGTTTCTGGAATGCTAATATGGCCATATTAATATTATTACTTATTACTTGGAATATAATTCAACGATAAGCTGTTCCTTGAAATCTTCAGGTATTTCAGAACGTTCAGGTACGCTCATGTACTTCCCGGCCATCTGTGTATCATCCCATTCGAGCCATGCCAGTTTTGAGCGGCGGTTTGAGCCGATAGTTTCAATGATTATCTCGAGTGATTTTGATTTCTCGCGCACTCCGATAATATCACCCGGGCGAAGGATGAATGAAGGGATGTTGACAACATTGCCGTTAACTGTAATATGGCGATGTGACACCAGCTGGCGTGCAGCCGGTCTTGACGGGGCTACGCCGAGGCGGTAAACCACATTATCAAGGCGTGACTCAAGCATCTGGAGCAGAACAAGTCCGGTGATGCCTGAAGCTGCATTTGCCTTCTCGAAGAAGTTGCGAAACTGGCGCTCGAGAAGTCCGTAGGTATATTTAACCTTCTGCTTTTCACGGAGCTGAACACCGTATTCTGAAGTCTTCTTCCTCTTCTTGCTCTGACCATGCTGTCCGGGTGGAAAATTCTTCCTGTCCAGGTATTTGTCAGGGCCGAAAATAGGTTCTCCGAATTTTCTGGCGATTCTTGATCTGGGTCCTGTATATCTTGCCATTGAATTGTACTGTTTATCGTTTTATAAAATGTTAAATAAGAGGCTATTAAACCCTTCTGCGTGAAGGCGGACGGCATCCGTTGTGTGGCATTGGAGTGACATCTATGATCTCCATCACCTCCACGCCGCTGTTGGATATGGCACGGATGGCTGATTCACGGCCTGATCCGGGTCCTTTGACATAAACCTTAACCTTGCGAAGGCCAAGTTCATAAGCAACCTTTGTGCATTCTTCCGAGGCCATCTGTGCGGCATAGGGAGTGTTCTTCTTGGAACCCTTGAAACCCATTTTGCCGGCTGACGCCCATGATATCACCTGGCCAGAGCTGTTTGTAAGGCTGATGATTATATTATTGAATGATGAATGAACGTGAGCCTGTCCCACGGGTTCAACTTTAACGACCTTCTTTTTTAACGTCCCAGTCTTTTTTGCCATATGTTAATTATTTAGTAGCTTTTTTCTTGTTAGCAACGGTCTTCTTGCGGCCCTTACGGGTGCGAGCATTATTTTTTGTGCTCTGGCCTCTAACCGGAAGTCCTATTCTGTGACGGATCCCGCGATAGCATCCGATATCCATCAGTCGTTTGATGTTAAGCTGCGTTTCGGAGCGCAGTTCGCCTTCGAGCTTATAGTTTTCAGAGAGGATCTGACGGATAGCGTTGATGTTATCATCATTCCACTCCTCTACTTTCATCTGGCGGTCAACGCCTGCTCTGTCGAGCACCTTCTGTGCCGTGCTTCGTCCGATTCCGTAGATATAAGTAAGAGCTATTTCGCCCTGCTTATTCCTTGGTAGGTCTACCCCATTAATACGTGCCATATACCTCTTTTAATTTGAAGTGCAAAGTTAATTAAATTTATCCCTGCCTCTGCTTGAACTTGGGATTTTTCTTATTTATCACATACAGACGCCCATTCCTCCTTACAATCTTGCAGTCGGCCGAGCGCTTTTTTATTGATGCTCTTACTTTCATCGCAGTGCTTTTTTCTATTTAAATCTGAATGTTATTCTTCCTTTGGTAAGGTCATAGGGCGACATCTCAACTTTCACCTTGTCACCCGGCAGGATTTTGATGTAATGCATCCTCATCTTGCCGGATATATGTGCGGTGATGATATGTCCGTTTTCGAGCCTGACTCTGAACATCGCGTTTGAGAGCGCCTCGATGATCGTTCCGTCAATCTCTATTGATGGTTGTTTGGCCATATTCTTACCTCTTTTTTAATACTTCTTCTATAAACTCAAATGTTGTGAGCAGGTCGGCTTTCCCCTCCCTGACCGCAACAGCGTATTCAAAATGTGCCGACGGTTTGCCGTCACCTGTTCTGACTGTCCACCCGTCGCTCCCGACGTGTGTGTTTTTTGTACCCAGGTTGATCATCGGCTCAATGCAGATGACAAGGTTTCTTTCCAGCCTGGTACCTGTACCACGTTTCCCGAAGTTAGGCACTTCGGGGCCTTCGTGCAGGTGTTTCCCTAAACCGTGGCCAACCAGTGTGCGGACTACCGAATAGCCGCCTCCCTCTGCCTTTGATTGTACGGCATTTGAGATGTCTCCCACGCGGTTGCCTGTGACGGCTTCCAATGCTCCGGCCTCAAGTGATGCCCGGGTATATTCGAGGAGGCGCAATACCTCAGCTCTGACCTCACCCACGGTGAAGGTGTAAGCGCTGTCACCGTAGTACCCGTTCAGTATCACCCCGCAGTCGACCGAAATTATGTCTCCCTCCTTCAGGGTGTAGTCTGAAGGTATTCCGTGTACCACCTGGTCATTAACAGATGTGCAGAGTGTGTTCGGGAAGCCGGCATAACCCTTGAAACCGGGCAGCGCGCCATTATCGCGTATGAAGCTCTCGGCAATGCTGTCAAGCTGAAGGGTTGTGACCCCCGGCCTGATGTGTCCGGCTACTTCCGCAAGAGTCTTTGAGACCAGCAAATTGCTCTCTCTCAATAACTCTACTTCCGCATCCGTCTTAATATATATCATCAAAGAACGTAAACTAATTAAATGGCCGTCACGGCTCCGGTCCTGCCCTTAACGCGGCCTGACTTCATGAGGCCGTCATAGTGGCGCATAAGCAGATGGCTTTCTATCTGCTGCAGAGTGTCAAGCACAACGCCCACAAGAATAAGGAGCGAGGTACCACCGAAGAACTGTGCAAACTCACCGCTGACGCCAAAGTTAACAGCGAAGGCAGGGAGTATAGCTATGATTGCCAGGAATATCGATCCCGGAAGGGTGATGCGTGACATGATAGTATCAATAAACTCAACAGTCTTGCGTCCGGGTTTGATGCCAGGGATGAACCCTCCGTTCTTCTTCATGTCTTCCGCCATCTGCACCGGATTAATGGTAACCGCGGTATAGAAGTAGGTGAAGAGGATGATGAGGATTGCAGTCACCAGGTTGTACCAGAATCCGTACATGTTGGTAAAAGCCACCACGAAACCTGAACCCGATTCGCTGAAGCCTGCAAGGATGATGGGCAGCATCATGATCGCCTGGGCGAAGATGATGGGCATAACGCCGGCTGCGTTCACCTTGAGTGGGATATACTGTCTGACGCCGCCATACTGTTTGTTGCCGACGATGCGTCTTGCATACTGGACAGGGATGCGGCGGGTGCCCTGAACCAGCAGAACTGATCCGAGGATCACTGCGAAGAGGAACACCAGCTCTATCAGTAGTGCCACGAGGCCGCCTGAACCGTTGATGCGTGTTCCGGCTTCAAAGATGAATGCCACCGGGAAGCGGGCAATGATACCCACCATGATTATGAGTGAAATACCGTTACCTATTCCCTTGTCAGTAATCCTTTCACCGAGCCACATTACGAATATGGTACCTGCGGTAAGGATGATCACTGAGGATATCTGGAAGAAGAGTCCCTGGAGCACAAACGCTTCGGGAGGCAGTATGGCGTGCAGGTTGGCCAGGTAGGTCGGAGCCTGCAGCACCAGTATACCTACGGTGAGGTACCTTGTGTACTGATTCATCTTGCGTCTGCCGCTCTCACCCTCTTTCTGAAGTTTCTGGAAGTAGGGGAAAACTATGCCGAGCAGCTGTATTACGATAGATGCGGAGATGTAGGGCATAATACCCAGGGCGAAGATGGAGGCCTGTGAGAATGCTCCGCCGGAAAACATATCGAGCAACCCCATGATCCCGCTGGAGGTCTGACTCTGAAGCGCCTGGAGCATCGAGGGATCAACACCGGGAAGAGTGACATATTTACCCAGACGGTATAGTGCAACTATAGCAAGCGTGTAGAAGATCCTGGCTCTCAGATCTTCTATCTTGAATATATTCTTTATAGTCTGTATAAATTTCATGCCTTACAGTTTAACTGCGGTTCCCTGATTAGCTTCAATTGCAGCCTGAGCTGACTTGCTGAATGCGTGAGCATGAACCTCAAGCTTCCTTGTCACTGTTCCTTTGCCTAATATCTTCACCAGTGCATTCTTGTTGACCAGTCCTGCCGTCAGCAGAGTCTGGAAATCGATGAGGTCTGTCTTCAGTTTATCTGCAAGATTTTCCAGGGTACTAAGGTTTATGCCTTTGTACTCAACGCGATTGATATTTTTAAAGCCCGACTTCGGTACTCTTCTCTGGAGGGGCATCTGGCCGCCTTCAAAGCCTATTTTCTTGCTGTATCCTGAGCGTGACTTGGCTCCCTTGTGGCCGCGTGTAGAGGTGCCACCGTGGCCTGATCCCTCACCGCGTCCGATACGCTTTTCTCTTTTCACCGATCCGGGGGCCGGTTTTAAATTGCTTAAATCCATTGCGAAATATCTAATGCTGTTAATACCTTATAGTTTCTCCACCTTCACCAGGTGTTTCAGCTTGTTGGCCATACCCATTATCTGGGGTGTATCATCGTGCTCAACAGTCTGATGCATCTTCTTTATACCCAGTGCCGCGAGTATTCTCTTCTGATTCTCGGGCTGGCCTATCTTGCTCTTGATCTGGGTTATTCTGATTCTTGCCATAATAGATGAAATATTACTAACCGTTAAACACTTTTTCCAATGTCACGCCCCTGTGGTCAGCCACGGTGCTGGCGTCACGAAGCTCAAGCAGGGCAGCGATGGTAGCCTTGACCAGGTTGTGAGGGTTTGATGACCCTTTTGATTTTGCAAGCACGTTTCTAACTCCCACGCTCTCAAGCACGGCGCGCATAGCACCACCGGCTTTGATTCCCGTACCTTCGGTTGCGGGTTTGATGAATACGTAGGCTCCGCCGAACTTGCCATACTGCTCATGAGGTATGGTGCCTTTGTTCACCGGTACCTTTATGAGGTTTTTCTTGGCATCTTCAATTCCCTTGGCTATGGCGGTTGTGACTTCACTTGCCTTACCCAGGCCGTGACCCACGATGCCTTTCTCATCGCCGACGACGACAATAGCCGAGAAGCTAAAGGTACGGCCCCCCTTGGTTACTTTGGTTACTCTGTTGATACTTACCAGCCTGTCGGTAAGTTCAAGATCGCTGTTTTTTACTCTCTTTATTCCGTATGCCATACTGATTAGAATTTTAAGCCGCCTTCGCGTGCTCCGTCAGCTAATGATTTCACTCTGCCATGGTACTGGTACCCGCTTCTGTCAAAGACAACGGTTTCAATGCCTTTCTCTTTGCATACTGCAGCCAGGCGTTTGCCTACCAGCACTGCCATTGCGCTCTTCTTTTGGCCTGTGACAGTGGCAAGCTCCTTCTCCCTGGAGGAGGCCGATGCCATAGTCACTCCGTTGACATCGTCAACAGCCTGAACGTATATCTGTTTGTTGCTGCGGTATACCGCAATCCTGGGTTTCTCGGGGGTTCCCTTAATCCGCTTGCGGATCCTCAGTCTGATCTTTTCTCTCTTTTCTGTCTTTGTTAAAGCCATGACTTTAATCTTTAATCATGTTAAACACCAGCCGATTTACCGGCTTTTCTTCTGAGCTGTTCACCCACGAATTTGATACCCTTACCTTTGTATGGTTCAGGCGGACGCAAGGACCTGATCTTAGCTGCGACGTGACCTATGAGCTGCTTGTCAATGCTTGTGAGGGTTATGACCGGGTTGCTTCTCTTTTCAGTCTTGGTCTCCACCTTTATCTCCTGGGGCAGTTCCATGATAATATCATGTGAATATCCGAGGCTCATCTCAAGCTGCTGACCCTTTGCTTCCGCACGGTAGCCTACGCCAACAAGCTCAAGATCCTTCCTGTAACCCTTGGAGACACCCAAAACCATATTGGCTATGAGAGCCCTGTAGAGTCCGTGAAGTGATTTGACGCGCTTCTCTTCGTTAGGCCTTGAAAGGATGATATCATTGTTCTCAACCTCCACCCTGATGTCACTGTCAACCTTCTGCGACAGGGTTCCAAGGGGGCCTTTAACACTGACCACGTTGGCATCGTCAACCGAGATTGTGACGCCAGATGGCAGGTGTACAGGTAATTTTCCTATTCTTGACATTTAACCTCCTCCTGTTTAATAAACATAACAAATTACTTCGCCACCGACATTTTCCCGTGCTGCCTCCTTTTCGGTCATCAGACCACGGGAGGTTGACAGGATGGCTATTCCCAGTCCGTTCAGTACTCTCGGGAGTTCATCAACACCAGCATAACGTCTGAGACCCGGACGGCTCACCCTCTGTATAGATTTGATAGCCGGCAGCTTGCTTTTGGGATGATACTTCAGAGCTATCTTGATTTTGCCCTGAAGTTCATCATCAATGAACTTATAGCTGAGGATATATCCTTTATCATAGAGTATCCTGGTGATATCCTTTGTCAGACCGGAAGCCGGTGTCTCAACCACTTTATGTCCGGCTTTCATGGCATTCCTTACCCTGGTAAGAAAATCTGCTATTGGATCTGTCATCTTATATTATAATTAATTGTTTATATCGTTGTCGGGTTGTTACCAGCTTGCTTTTTTTATACCCGGGATGAGGCCTTTTGATGCCATCTCCCTGAAGGTGATCCTGCTGATGCCAAACTGTCTCATGTAGCCTCTCGGTCTGCCTGTAAGCTTGCATCTGTTGCGCTGCCTTATGGGGCTTGAGTTGCGCGGAAGCAGGCTCAGTCCGATATAGTCGCCATCTGCTTTGAGTGCGGCTCTTTTGGCGGCGTACTTTTCAGCAAGTTTTACCCGTTTGACCTCGCGGGCTTTCATTGATTCCTTAGCCATAATCCGATCTGTTTACTTGTTTTTAAAGGGAATTCCAAATTCTTTAAGCAGGGCATAAGCCTCTTCATCGCTCCCGGCGGTGGTGACAAACGTGACCTGAAGTCCCATGATCTTGGCTATCTTATCGATGTCGATCTCGGGGAATATGATCTGTTCTGTTATACCGAGGGTATAGTTCCCGCGGCCGTCGAGCTTTGCCCCCACGCCCTTGAAGTCGCGTATGCGCGGCAGAGCTACAGAGATAAGTCTTTCGAGGAACTCATACATCTTGTCTTTGCGGAGGGTCACCATAACACCGATGGGCATTGCCTTCCTGAGCTTGAAGTTGGAGATGTCCTTCTTGGAGATTGTCTGTACCGCCTTTTGTCCGGCGATGTCCGAGACCTCTTTCTGTCCCATCTCAAGCAGTTTCTTGTCGGCAATAGCCTGACCCAGTCCCTGGCTGATCACTATTTTTTCGAGCCGTGGCACCTGCATGACAGTCGTATAATTGAACTGTTTCATGAGTGCAGGTGTGATCTCACTCTTAAATTTTGTTTTTAAAGCAGGCGTGTACATTACTTGATCTCCTCTCCTGATTTTTTGGCATAACGCACAAGTTTGTTCTTATCATTCAGGCGACGTCCGACGCGTGTCGGTTTGCCGCTGGCCGGGTCAACCACCATGAGGTTTGAAAGGTGCACTGCTGCCTCTTTCTTGAGAATGCCTCCCTGTGGTGCCTTGGCGTTGGGTTTGGTATGTTTTGATACCAGGTTGACCCCTTCCACCAGGGCTTTGTTTTTATCCCTTTTGACCTCAAGGACACGGCCTTTCTGTCCTTTGGATTCACCGGCAATGACAGCCACTGTGTCTCCTTTTTTGATGTGTAATTTCTTCTGCATCGGGTGTCAGTTTAAAAATTATAACACTTCAGGTGCAAGTGAGACGATCTTCATGTACTTGTCGCGCAGTTCCCTGGCGACAGGGCCGAAGATACGCGTGCCACGAACCTCGTCTGTGTTGGTCAGCAAAACCACGGCATTGTCATCAAAGCGGATATATGAACCGTCGGCGCGGCGTATCTCCTTCTTCGTTCTTACCACCACGGCCTTGCTCACTGTACCTTTCTTTGCTTCACCGGAGGGAATGGCGCTTTTTACGGAGACTACAATCTTGTCTCCCACGCTGGCATACCTCCTCTTGCTTCCACCGAGGACCCTGATGCAAAGAACCTCTTTGGCACCAGTGTTATCGGCAACAGTCAACCTGCTTTCCTGCTGTATCATAATTACTTAGCTCTTTCAATTATTTCAACCAATCTCCAGGCTTTATTCTTGCTGAGAGGCCTGGTCTCCATTATTCGTACCGTATCACCGATGTTACAGGTATTCTCCTCATCGTGAGCCATGAGCTTTTTCGTTTTATTGACGAATTTGCCATAGATAGGGTGTTTGACCTTCCTGCGGATGGCAACGACAATAGATTTGTCCATCTTGTTGCTGACGACAACACCTGTACGCTCTTTTCTAAGATTCCTTTCTTCCATGCTGATGCGGCTATTTTGTTTTATCATTCATCTCTCTGCTGCGCTTCTCTGTAATGAGCCTGGCAATAGTTCTCCTGCTTTCCTTGATCTTCTGAGGGTTATCAAGAGGGGAAATTGCGTGGTTAAGCTTCATGCGCACGAGAGCGGATTTCTCGTTATCTATATGTTCGAGAAGCTCCTGATTGCTTAATTCTCTTATCTCTGAACTCTTCATCTCTCTTATTCTTTATTACTCTGCAAAATCACGGCGCACAATAAATTTTGTTGCTACAGGCAGTTTCTGTGCTGCCAGACGGAGTGCTTCCTTGGCCACATCAAAGGGAACGCCCTCGGCTTCAATGATTATGCGTCCGGGGGTTACCGGCACGACAAATCCTTCCGGAGCACCTTTACCTTTACCCATACGGACCTCTGCGGGTTTCTTGGTTATGGGTTTGTCAGGGAAGACGCGGATCCAGATCTGGCCTTCACGTTTCATGTGACGGGTGACGGCCTGGCGTGCAGCCTCAAGCTGACGTCCTGTTAACCATGCCTCCTCAAGGGTTTTGATGCCAAATGACCCGAATGCCAGCTGATTGCCTCTCTGGGCATTGCCTTTCATTTTGCCCTTCTGGCTCCTCCTGAATTTGGTCTTCTTCGGTTGTAACATCGCTAGATTGTATTAAATATTAATTACCTGTCGCGGCTATCTTTCTTGTTTCCGCTTTTCTTTCTGAAACCACCGGCCGGAGCCTTGTTTCCCTTGGCGCTTTTGGCAGCGATGTTGGGACTGAGGTCACGTTTGCCATAGACTTCACCGTTGCAGATCCAGACCTTGATACCTATCAGGCCCACTTTTGTAAGGGCTTCGCCCAGGGCGTAATCGATATCGGCACGGAAAGTATGAAGCGGAATTCTTCCATCCTTATAGGTTTCATTACGGGCCATTTCGGCGCCGCCGAGCCTGCCGGAGATAACCACCTTGATACCCTCGGCGCCCATGCGCATAGTTGAGGCGATGGACATCTTGATGGCGCGGCGATATGAGATCTTACCTTCAACCTGGCGGGCTATATTGCCTGCAACAATGGCTGCATCAAGCTCCGGGCGCTTCACCTCAAAGATGTTTATCTGAACCTCTTTCTTGGTGATTTTCTTGAGCTCCTCCTTCAGTTTGTCAACCTCCTGGCCGCCTTTTCCGATGATGATACCGGGGCGTGCGGTATTAACGGTAACAGTGATGAGCTTAAGCGTGCGCTCAATGATAATCTTTGAAAGACTGGCTTTAGCAAGTCTGGCATTCAGGTATTCCCTGATCCTGGTGTCTTCCACGAGTTTTCCTGAGAAGTCGTTGCCACCATACCAGTTTGAGTCCCATCCCTTGATGATACCTACTCTGTTGCCTATCGGATTAACTTTTTGTCCCATTGTCTACTTTGAAATATTTTCAACTTCCTGTTTCCTGCTTCCCAGCTCAAGGGTCACATGGTTTGATCTCTTGCGTATGCGGTAAGCCCTTCCCTGGGGGGCAGGCTGGATTCTGCGCAGTATGCGGCCGCCGTCAACCTGTACCTCCTTGACATAGAGATTACTCTCCTCAAGGCGTACGCCCTCGTTCTTAGCCTGCCAGTTAGCGATGGCTGAGAGAAGGAGTTTCTCGACCCTGCGTGAAGCCTCCTGCTTGCTGAATTTCAGAATATCAAGAGCCTTGTTGATCTCCTGGCCTCTGATCAGGTCAGTCACCAGCCTCATCTTGCGCGGTGAGGTGGGGACATTGCGAAGAACGGCCCCCGTCCTCTCTTTTGCGGCTTCCTTCCTGGCGCCGGCGCTTATTCTTTTTCTTGCACCCATTTCTGATACTTTTTCAGTTGTTACGATACATTACCCTATTTCTGTTTTCCACCATGACCGCGGAAGGTACGGGTAGGGGCAAACTCACCCAGCTTATGACCAACCATGTTCTCGGTAATGTAAACAGGTATGAACTTGTTTCCGTTATGCACTGCCAGAGTGTGTCCCACAAAGTCGGGAGAAATAACTGATCGCCTTGACCATGTCTTGATCACTGTTTTCTTACCGCTGTCATTCATTTTATCCACCTTTTTGCCCAGGTGGAGATCGATGAAGGGGCCCTTTTTAATAGATCTGCTCATCGTATCAATTATTTTTTCCTTCTTTCAATAATATGCTTATTCGAATACTTGGTACGGCTCCTGGTCTTGAAACCTTTGGCTGGCATACCGCTGCGTGAGCGCGGATGACCTCCGGAAGCCCTTCCTTCACCACCACCCATGGGGTGATCAACGGGGTTCATTGCAACGCCCCTGGTCCTGGGCCTGCGGCCGAGCCAACGCTTGCGTCCTGCCTTACCTGATCTCTCCTGGTTGTGGTCGGTGTTTGAAACAGTACCTATGGTGGCGCGGCATGTGATAAGCACCATCCTTGTCTCACCCGAGGGGAGCTTGATGATTGCATACTTGCCATCGCGGGCAGCCAGCTGTGCGAAAGTGCCTGCACTGCGGGCCATGGCTGCACCCTTGCCGGGCTTCAGCTCAATGTTGTGAACAATCGTTCCGAGAGGTATGTCTCCAAGGAAGAGGGTGTTCCCTACCTCCGGGGTGGCTGTCTTGCCTGACATTACCTCCTGCCCGGCTTTCAGGCCGGTGGGAGCGATGATATACCTCTTCTCACCATCAGCATAGGTGAGGAGAGCTATTCTTGCTGAACGGTTGGGATCATATTCCACGGAGGTCACGGTGGCGGCTACGCCATCTTTGTTCCTCAGGAAATCGATCACACGGTACATCCTCTTATGGCCGCCGCCGATATACCTCATGGTTCGCCTGCCGTTAACGTTCCTGCCCCCTGTCTTCTTCAGCGGCGCGAGCAAGGATTTCTCCGGCGTGTCACGGGTCACCTCCTCAAAGGAACTCATGACTTTATGTCTCTGGCCTGGTGTAACAGGCTTGATCTTTCTGACTGCCATATTATTTTAAATGTTGCTGTAAAAATCAATTGTCTCACCTTTGGCGAGAGTGACAACAGCCTTTTTAACAGCTGCCGTGCGACCTGCCATCACACCTGACTTGGTGTAGCGGGTCTTGGTCTTGCCACCGTAGTTGATGGTGTTCACAGACTCAACGTTAACGCCGTAGAGCTCCTCAACTGCCTTCTTAATCTGCAGCTTGTTGGCCTTACGCACCACCAGAAAACCATACCGGTTGAACTTCTCGCCCTGACTGGTCATTTTCTCGGTCACTATGGGTTTAAGTAATATTTCCATCTCTGTTCCTGGTTTATAATGTTGACTGCAAAACATCAACTGCGCTCTCTGTCAGCAAGAGAAATGAAGCCTTCATAATGTTGTAAGTATTTAAATCACTGATTGTTACAACTTCAACTCCCTGCAAATTTCGAGATGACAAATATATGTTTTTATTTTGTTCCGATAAAACAATCAGCGATTTTTTATTCGTGATATTGAGGTTTGCGTGCATCCCGGCCATTTTTGAAGTCCCGGGAGCCTCGAATGAAAAATCTTCAAGCACGATAATTTTGCTCTCTTTTGCCTTGTATGAGAGGGCTGATTTTCTGGCCAGCTGTTTTACCTTTTTGTTCAGTTTGAACCCGTAGAATCTGGGCCTGGGGCCGAAGATACGGCCACCGCCGCGGAACTCGGGGTTCTTGATGCTTCCGACCCTTGCGGTACCGGTGCCCTTCTGTTTCTTGAGCTTGCGTGTGCTGCCCATGATCTCGCCGCGCTCCTTGGATTTGTGAGTACCCTGTCTCTGGCTTGCCAGATACTGTTTCGTATCGAGGTAGATAGCGTGATCATTGGGTTCAATGCCGAAGATGGTCTCATTGAGATTAACCTTTCTTCCGGTCTCTTTACCTTCTATATTAAATACTGCTACTTCCATTACTTTGTTATTATTACGTAACCACCTTTGGGGCCTGGGACGGCACCTTTAACGAGGAGCAGGTTTGATTCCGGTAAGATCTTGACGATCCTCAGTTCCGTCTCCTGCATTCTTCCGCCTGTGCGGCCTGCCATACGCATGCCGGGCATGACTCTTGAAGGCCATGATGAAGCGCCCACTGAGCCCGGAGCCCTGAGCCTGTCATGCTGACCGTGGGTTGTACCGCCGACACCGCTGAAACCGTGGCGCTTGACAACGCCCTGGAAGCCCTTGCCCTTGGTCCATCCTCTTACATCAAGAAATGTATCGTCATTGAAAAGTTCAACTGTGATGAGATCACCTCTCTTGTATTTGCCGTCCTCAAAACCGGAGAACTCGGCCATCTTTCTCTTGGGGCCGGTACCGGCCTGCTTGAAATGTCCTATCTCTGCCTTGTTGCTCGACTTTTCCCTTTTGTCATCAAAGCTTAGCTGAAGTGCTGCATAACCGTCAGTCTCCTTGGTCTTGACCTGTGAAACAACACACGGGCCCACTTCCAGCACTGTGCATGGAATGTTCTTTCCGTTCTCATCGAAGACGGAGGTCATTCCAACCTTTTTTCCTATTAATCCCTGCATAATTCAGTATTTTACCGGTTTCACACTTTAATTTCCACTTCAACCCCGCTCGGAAGTTCCAGTTTCATCAGAGCATCGATGGTTTTGGGTGTTGAGCTGTATATGTCAAGCAGGCGCTTGTACGATGACAGTTCGAACTGCTCTCTTGATTTCTTGTTCACGAACGGTGAACGAAGCACCGTGTAGATTTTCTTGTGGGTGGGAAGCGGTATGGGGCCGCTGACTACTGCACCCGTCGATTTGACTGTCTTGACAATCTTTTCAGCCGACTTGTCGACCAGGTTATGATCGTAAGACTTCAGTTTGATGCGGATTTTCTGACTCATCTTTCTTAAAGAATTTTTCCTGTTGTTACTTCAATAATTTTCTTCGATAGTTCTGCAGGCACCTCGTCAAAATGAGAGAACTCCATTGTGGATGTTGCTCTTCCCGAGGTAAGGGTCCGAAGTACTGTAACGTATCCGAAGTTTTCTGCCAGAGGTACTTTTGCCCTGATAACCCTTGCACCTGCTTTCGATTCCATACCTTCCACCTTGCCCCTGCGCTTGTTGAAGTCGCCCACGACGTCGCCCACGTATTCTTCGGGGGTAACGACTTCAGCGGTCATCACGGGTTCGAGGAGCACCGGGCGGCATTTGCCTGCCGCATGGCGGAAGGCCTGCCTGGCTGCTATCTCGAACGAGAGCGAGTCAGAGTCAACGGGATGGTACGAACCGTCTTTGAGAATAACCTTGAGGCTGTCAAGCGGGAAGCCGGCCAGCGGGCCGTTATGCATGGCCTCGCGGAATCCCTTCTCAATTGAAGGTATATATTCCTTCGGCACATTCCCTCCCCTGATCTCATTCACGAAGGTCAGTCCCGGAACATCATCATCAGCAGGCATAAGCTCAACGGATATATCCGCGAACTTGCCCCTGCCTCCGGTCTGTTTCTTGAACAGTTCCCTGTGTGAGTAAGATGCAGTGATTGCCTCTTTGTAAGCCACCTGGGGTCTGCCCTGGTTGCACTCAACATTGAATTCTCTCTTAAGACGGTCAATAAGAATTTCAAGATGCAGCTCACCCATGCCACTTATCACAGTCTGTCCGCTGTCAGGATCCGTTTTAACTTTGAAAGTCGGATCCTCCTCGGCAAGTTTGCCAAGGGCAACGCCCAGTTTGTCGATGTCAGCCTGTGTCTTAGGTTCAATGGCTATCCCTATAACCGGTTCCGGGAACTCCATTGATTCGAGCACAATAGGCTTGTTGATAGCACAGAGAGTGTCTCCTGTCTTAAGGTCCTTGAACCCGACGCCAGCACAGATATCACCTGCGGTGACACTGGCTACGGGGTTCTGTTTGTTTGCATGCATCTGGAAGAGACGGTTGATTCTCTCCCTCTTGCTGCTACGCACATTAAGGACGGTGTCGCCGGCATTGAGGGTGCCTGAATAGACCCTCATGAAGACGAGCCGTCCGACGTACGGATCAGTTGCAATTTTAAAGGCGAGAGCTGCAAACGGCTCATCTGCCTCAGGCTTGCGTTCAATCTCCTTATCGTCACGCGGGTCCTTGCCTTTGACGGCACCAACGTCAACAGGCGATGGCAGGTAAGCCACCACACCGTTAAGGAGTCTCTGTACGCCTTTATTTTTGAATGCAGCACCACAGAAGACGGGTACGATAACACCTTCCACCGTCTCACGGCGCAATACTGTCATCAGTTCGTCAGCGGTTATGCTTTCGTGATCATCAAGGTAACGTTCAAGGATTGAGTCATCCATCTCGGCGCATGCCTCAACGAGCTTCATCCTCCATTCGTCAGCCTCTTCGGCCATGAACTCCGGTATTGGCTGCACAGTGAAATTGGTCAGGGGATCTTCACCATCCTCGAAGATAACTGCTTTCATCTCGAGGAGATCAATGAGCCCTTCAAACTTCTCTTCAGCACCGATGGGTATCTGAACCGGTACCGGATGTGCTCCCAGCCTGTCAATCATTTGCTGCACCACGCTATGAAAATCGGCGCCGGAGCGGTCCATCTTGTTGACGAAGGCTATGCGAGGCACATTATACTTGTCTGCCTGCCTCCAGACGGTCTCTGACTGCGGTTCAACGCCTCCTACGGCACAGAATACAGCAACGGCACCGTCAAGTACCCTGAGTGACCTCTCCACCTCCATGGTGAAGTCGACGTGACCCGGAGTGTCAATCAGGTTGATCTTATAAAGCTGGTCCCTGTATTTCCAGAAAGTAGTTGTAGCTGCAGATGTAATGGTGATCCCTCTCTCCTGCTCCTGCACCATCCAGTCCATGGTGGCATTGCCGCTATCTACTTCGCCGATGCGGTGTACACGGCCCGTATAATAGAGGATGCGCTCGGAAGTGGTTGTCTTCCCGGCATCGATATGGGCCATAATGCCAATATTCCTGGTATTTTTGAGATCAGTGCTCATCGTTAGCTGGTTGTTTGCCACTTGTCAGCAGTATCAGAATCTGAAGTGAGCAAAGGCCTTGTTAGCTTCGGCCATACGATGGGTATCCTCTTTCTTTTTATATGCACCGCCTTCATTATTGTAGGCAGCCATTACCTCGGCAGCGAGCTTCTCAGCCATGCTGTGGCCGGTACGCTTACGTGCGAAGAGAATGAGGTTCTTCATGCTTATGCTGATTTTTCGGTCAGGCCTTATCTCGAGGGGCACCTGAAAGGTTGCACCACCTACCCTGCGGCTTTTGACCTCAACATGCGGGGTGATATTGTCAAGAGCCTGCTTCCATATATCAAGCGGAGGCTTCTCAGCACTCTTCATCTTGTCGCTCACTATCTCGAGTGAATCGTAGAAAATCCTGAAGGCAACGGTCTTTTTACCATCGTACATCAGGTTGTTGATGAAACGGGTAACGTACGGATCGTTGAATTTCGGGTCCGGTAAGAGGATCCTCTTCTTTGGTTTTGACTTTCTCATATTGTGAATCCTTTAACTATTACTTCTTTGGTCTTTTTGCTCCGTATTTTGACCTTCTCTGCTTACGGCCATCAACACCGGAGGTGTCAAGTGCGCCACGGACAAGGTGATAGCGGACGCCGGGAAGGTCTTTGACCCTGCCGCCCCTGATAAGCACTATCGAGTGCTCCTGAAGGTTATGTCCCTCACCCGGTATATAGGCGTTGACTTCCTTCTGGTTGGTCAGCCTTACCCTGGCAACTTTTCTCATGGCTGAGTTAGGTTTCTTTGGCGTGGTAGTATATACACGAACACATACCCCTCTGCGCTGCGGGCATGAGTCAAGAGCAGGTGCCTTGCTCTTGTCCACCAGCTTCTTGCGGCCTTTTCTAACTAACTGCTGAATTGTTGGCATAATTCTCTTTTAAATTAATTTTCCTATTTCTATTCTGGTCTGCAAAAAATTTTCTTCACTCATCTCAGCGCTGCACGCCTTGTCTTGTCATTATACATATGCACCCCCGTCATTGTAGCGTCAACAAGCAGCCACAGTGCCCGCGGGCAAAGTTTTCCAGAGATGTAACTTATTGGTTTGTAAGTTATTTTCAGGATTTTCTTCCCGACCTTTCCTATCGACTTCTTTTGTAAACTTACGTTTTGAAGGAAAGACCGGTACTCCTGTTTCTCAAAAAACCGGTGCAAAGAAAAGAAATATTTTCCAATCCACCACAACTTTTATGTACTCTTTTGAAAATTTGCTATTTTTGCGCTCCCTACGAGACGATATACATTATATAATATAATCCAACCTGAATATGAAGACATACTCAACAGACCACCTGAGGAACATTGCTCTGCTGGGGAACTCAAGCTCTGGAAAGACCACCCTCGCGGAAGCAATGCTTTTCAACGGCGGTGTCATCGAGAGACGGGGTACCATAGAAGCAAGGAACACCGTCTCTGACTACAAACCGATAGAGCAGGAGAACCGCAACTCAATCTTTTCCGCAGTTCTTTACACGGAATTCAAAGACAAAAAGATAAACATTCTTGACGCTCCCGGCCTCGATGACTTCTCCGGTGGAGTGGTCTCATCGATGTATGCAGCTGACACAGTGATGCTGGTCATTAATGTCCAGAACGGCGTGGAGGTTGGAACGGAGATCCAGTTCAGGCATGCCGACAAGTTCCATAAGCCTCTCATCATTGTGGTGAACGGTCTTGATCATGAGAAGGCCAACTTTGAAAAGAGTGTTGAGATGCTCAACGAGCGTTTCGGAAACAACGTTACCCTGGCCCAGTTCCCCGTTAATGAAGGCACAGGTTTTAATACCGTCGTTGACGTCATCAGCATGAAGATGCTTCGTTACGCCAAGGATGGTGGCAAGGCCGAGGTGCTTGACATACCTGCCGAGCACATGTCAAGGGCCGAGGAGCTTCATGCAGCCCTGACTGAGAAGGTGGCCGAAAGCGACGAGTCGCTGATGGAGCTCTTCTTCGCCAATGACAAGCTCACCGAGGAAGAGATAGGCCGCGGTCTTCGTGCCGGACTCCTGAAAAGGGGTATATTCCCGGTCTTCTGCGTATCGTCAAAGGGAAATATCGGCGTCGACAGGCTGCTCGATTTCGTGGCTGTCTCCGCCCCCTCCCCTGCCGACATGCCGGCCCCTAAGAACTCGAAAGGCAACGAGGTCAAATGCAATCCTGCCGGACCGGCTTCGGTCTTCATCTTCAAGACAACCCTCGAAGAGCATATAGGTGAGATAAACTATTTCAGGGTGATGTCAGGCAAGATAGGTGAGAACCTTGATGTCATCAACACCAGCAACGGAACGAAGGAACGTCTCTCGCAGATTTTCGTCTGTGCCGGCAAGAACCGTACGCGTGTTCCCGAGATCTATGCAGGTGATATCGGCGGCTTTGTGAAGCTGAAGAACACCAAGACAAACCATACTCTCAATGCTCCGGGCAACGACTGGACATTTGAGAACATGAAGTTCCCAGCGCCCAAGTACCGCGCTGCCATCAAACCCCTCAGTGAAAGTGATGAGGAGAAGATGGGCGAGGCCCTCAACCGCATGCACCAGGAAGATCCGACAATCATCGTCGAATACTCCAAGGAACTGAAACAGATCCTCATCCACGGGCAGGGCGAATACCACCTCAACATACTCAAGTGGCATCTTGACAACATCTTCAAGATAGAGACACAGTATCTTGCACCGAAGATTCCCTACCGTGAGACAATTACAAAGGCGGCGGTAGCCGACTACAGGCACAAGAAGCAGTCGGGTGGCGCCGGCCAGTTCGGCGAAGTGCACATGATCATCGAGCCCTATGAGGAAGGTTCGGAAGCCAAATCAATGATGAAGATCGCAGGCAAGGATGTCAAGCTGGCCAACCGTGACAAGGAAGAGATTGATCTCCCGTGGGGAGGCAAGCTCATCTACATGAACTGTATTGTAGGCGGCTCCATTGACGCACGATTCATGCCTGCCATCCTCAAGGGCATTATGGAGAAGATGGAGGTAGGACCTCTCACAGGCTCCTATGCACGTGACATCAGGGTCTATGTCTATGACGGCAAGATGCACCCGGTTGACTCAAACGAGATTTCGTTCCGCCTGGCAGGCCGTAACGCCTTCAGCACCGCCTTCAAGAACGCCGGTCCGAAGATCCTTGAGCCTGTCTATGAGGTTGAGATCATGGTTCCCGCCGACCGTATGGGTGATGTCATCAGTGACCTCCAGGGACGTCGCGGGATGGTTCTCGGCATGTCAAGCGACAAGGGGTTTGAGGTCATCAAGGCAAGGGTACCCCTGGCAGAGATGAACAAGTACTCCACCGCTCTCAGTTCGCTCACCGGCGGCCGTGCTATGTACACCATGAGGTTCTCCGAATATGCACAGGTTCCCGGCGAGGTCCAGGATTCCGTCATCAAGGCTTACGCCGGAGAAGAGGAAGAGGAATAGAACTCAGTATAAATATTCTTACAGGGTCAGAGTCGTTGCATGCAGCGGCTCTGACTGTTTAATGCAAATCAATCCCCGTGATGGTGCCGGGCTCGGGGAAGCGGAAGGGATTAACCACCCTATCTGTTCGCCCGTCAGAATAATGAATCAGGAGGGTGTCGGCATTAACATATCCGAAGATATTCTCCGGCGTTGTGAGCGTATCAACAAACCATACGGTGGCAATCTCCTCCCCGGCAGGGTCCAGGGATGTTTCAAACCCAACCACCCCCTCATCATTGGAGAGATGGCTGATGATATAGTTGTACATCCCTCTGTGTTCTGAGTTAGACCCCATGAGCAGAACGTAACCGTTCAGCACATCAACTTCAAAATCGGAATAGCCATTGAAGAAGGACGATGTCGACACGTACATCTGGCGGGCATAATCCAGACCGGAAATTGTCACGGCAGGTTCTTCAAAGGTAATCACCCTGTAGGGGAGTCTGACATTGAATTCGTTCTCGCCTGAGACAAAACTGAGTTTCTTTGACTCAATGGCCGCTGTAAGGGTCGCTCTGTCAGGTTCCTTCCCTGCCGGGAAATATACACGTACAATCACCGGGCAGGCAAACTCGCTCTGGTAACCGATGGCCTCAGTCTTCTGGTCAAGCAGGTGCTGCAGGTATACAGCATCAAACGGATCAAAGAATTTGTCTATGGTAAGGGAATAGTAAGTGACAGAGTCGGTATCACTGGACGGCTGCTCAATCACCCGTGTCACCGGGACGAAGATCAGGTTTTGCAACTTCTCGTCGTTATACTTTGCAGTGTCATATAAGATATGAACCGAATGACTGGCTACATAGGTTGAGACGCCGTAGACGCCATCGATCCTCCTCATCTGGTTGGCAAATGCCGTTGAACTACCGAAGCATTTGATGTTCTTGAGTCCTGACATCTCAAAGAGGCCAGCACTATTAATTTCCTCAGGGGTGCCCCATTTCTGGTTAATAGTTGGCACCTCAAACAATGTTCCGGCTGCTATCCCGAGGATGATCAGGGCGCCAAGCACAACTGCCGGCAGCCACTTCATATTCTTTTTGTTTATCTGCAGCGTATCCTTCTCAGGACATGCATGGAGACAGTCGCCGCACAGAGTACAATCGGCGTGCGTCACCTTCTCCATGGAAGCCACGTCAATACCCTGCGGACAGTTGACTGTGCACAGTCCGCATGAGGTGCAGGTCTCAGTGTTACGGGTAATATGCACCGGGTCAGGGCGTACCCTGTTCATCCGTGTCACCTCAAGGATATAGCCTCCGGCCGTAACAACCAGGAGAGGCCAGACATATGAAATGTCCAGGCCAAAAAGAAGGAGTACCACGTAAAGCGCCATCACTCCCAAAAACCACCATGAATACTTGAATATGGCAGACAGGGCTCCGAGTGGACAAAGATAGCGGCACCAGAAAAGCCTGAAGAAGAGCGAACCCAGCACCAGCGCTCCTATGGCCAGCAGGGCCCATAGCAGTACCACGTCCGAATCGAACCCGGATACTGCCGCATAGTAGGGATCGAACTTCTTGCAGAAGAGTTCGCTTGACTTAAGGGTAAAATAAAAGGTAATGAAGAGTAGTGCGTATTTCAAAAGGCGAAGAGCGTAGTCAGCGAACCCTTTGGGTGTCATTCTCACCTTAAGTCTGTCGCCCAGTTTCCCGATCCACTCTCCTATCGTTCCGAGGGGGCATATATAGCCGCAGAAAAGCCTTGAGAACAGCACGATGCCTATGAAGAGCACCACTCCCATCATTATCTGTGTGCTGGTCATTGAACATGACAGCGAGTCCATTGTGAGATAGCTTCCAAGGGCCTGCAGTCCTCCGAAGGGACAGTATGCCTCAAAGTCGGGTGTATAGGCTTTGTCAAACAAAAGGCGGAAGCCCATGAATGCAAGGATACTAATTACGGCAAACTGATAGACCAGCTTGTACCAGTTGTGCTTCTTCATAGATCAGGGTTATTAGTGGCCTCCAAATATATCATTTCCGGAGCATTCCCCAAATGAGATATGACAGGCCCAGACCCTGCCGGGGCATCGCCTGCCGGCATCAGCCGGAAGATAATTCCCCCGGATTGCTGGCTTTCAAATCAGAGACTGCAGGATAGCAGTCCGCATAAAACAGCAACGACGCCTGATTGGGGGCGTCGCTGCTATTATATACCTGCGGTATGATTTTGTTATACCGCCTGTTCTATGCTCCAGACAAAGGCCCTGATACCCACCTCTTTATTGATTTCGTCAATGCGCTTTACCGCTTCCAGTAGCGGCGCCACCTTCTCATCATCAATGAAGGTCAGGGTCACGCCGTTGATTTCAGGCCATGTGTGGGTTCCCAGGTGCGGAGCACCGGTAAATGATCCAACTCCCTCCACGTTGTCCCATTGGGTGTATCCCCTGATCCCGAAGTGTTCGAGAGTATACTCCAGCTTTTCGGTCAGAGCCAGGTTGTAAGTTATCATTACTGCTTTCATAATCACTCTTTTACTGATTTTTCTTGTATCTCATCCAGGAACTTCATGTCGCGGAAGGCCACCTTGTGTTTCTTGTCGCGTTCGCCGTGGCGGGCTATGAGCACGTAGCCAACGGGTACCAGTACCATTGTAACGATGGTGGAGAACACCAGCCCTCCGATGACTGCTATACCCATCGGCTGCCAGAGCTCGGAACCTTCACCCGGGTTGATTGCCAGCGGAAGCATAGCCAGGATGGTGGTCAATGATGTCATAAGCACCGGCCTGAGCCTGGAACGCCCGGAGAGCAGAACAGCCTGGTAGAGCTCCTCTCCCCTGTCGCGCGTCAGGTTGATGAAGTCAACCAGCACAATTGCGTTCTTGACCACGATACCTATCAGCATTATGGCGCCAATGGCGGCTATGAGGCTGAGGTTGGTACCTGTCAGGAACAGCGCTATGGCAACTCCTGAGAATGCAAACGGTATCGAGAGCATGATGATTACCGGCATCTTGAGCGACTCAAACTGTGATGCCATCACCAGGTACACCAATATCAGGGAGATTGCCATCAGCAACCCGATGTCCATGAACGATTCAGACATGTCTTCGAATGCCCCGGATATCTCAACCATTACCCCCGAAGGTATCGTCAGGCTGTCAAGCTCCTTCTGAATATCGGCAACGATCTGGTTCAGAGGTCTCTTGTAGGGAGTGACCGAGACGGTGACAATGCGCTCCTTGCGCTTCCTCTCAATGTTTGGAGGCGACCAGTATTCCTTGATCTCAGCAATCTCGCTGAGCCGTATCACCTGTCCGGAAGGAGTAGCCACGCCAATGTTCTGCAGCTCGGTGATGGAGTTACGCGCTAACTCCTTGTACCTGACGATGACATCGTACTCATCGCCGTACTGACGCAGGCGTGTGGCAGTCAGACCGTCGACGCGGTTTCTGATCATATTCGAAACCTGGACAGTCGTCAGGCCATACCTGAGGAGCTTGTCCTGGTCGAGGATGATCTGAAGCTCAGGCTTGGATTTGTCGCGACTGACATCTACGTTTGCAGCTCCCGGGATCTTTTTAACCCTCTCGGCGAGCTGTTCTGCCAACATGTTGGTCTGGGTGATATCGAAGCCGTAAATCTCTATGTCTACGGTGTTGCCTCCGCCCATTGCACCCATGCTTCCGCTTGAGGCAAGTACCGAGAAGTTGATCACCTCCGGCATCGGGGCAATTATCCCGCGAATCTCCTCAGCGACCTCCTCCGACGATCTATTTCTATCTTCCACATCAACAAGTGCGAAGGTAAATGTCACCACGTGAGTCCCGCTCTCTCCGAAGAGAGAGGCGAACCCGCCGCTGTCATCCGTACCGGCCGACATCGAGATCAGTTTGACTTCCGGAATCTGTTTCCTCACGGTGGCATCTATCCTGTCTGCAACCTTTGACGTCTCAGTAACCCTTGTACCTGTCTGAAGCTCGACGGTTGCCGTTACCTGCGATTCATCAGCCGCTGGCATAAATTCCGTGCCGATGAATTTGAACAGGAACATTGATCCGGCGAAAACAATGATGGCAGCAGCAATAACGAATTTCTTGTGATGGAGCACCCACGAGAGGGTCGACACATAAAACCCGTCAAGCCACTCGAGGAATTTGTGAATGGAACCATCCCATGTCCAAAACGGTGCATTCTCCCTTATGGGTCTTAACCTGAGAAGCATTGCGCTGAGCGTCGGGGTGAGGGTTATGGCGGCCAGGGTTGACATTATGATCGTGATTGATACGATCCACCCGAGCTGCGAGAAGAGCACTCCGGTCAGTCCCTTTACAAAGGTCAGCGGAAGGAAGACTGCCACAACTGTAAGCGTGGTGACGATAACCGCCAGCCACACCTCGTTGGTGGCGTAGATGGCTGCCTCGCGCGGACGGCTTCCCCGCTCGATATGCTTTGAGATGTTTTCAAGCACCACTATGGCATCGTCCACCACCATCCCTATGGCTATAGAGAGCGAGGAGAGCGAGATTATGTTTATGGAGCTTCCCGTGAGGAATATGTAGATGAATGCGACCAGCAGAGATATAGGTATAGTAAGAATGATGATGAGCGTCGCGCGCCACCTGCCGAGGAAGAAGAGCACCACCAGCACCACGAAGAGGGCTGCATACATCAGCGTCTCCGTGAGGTTATTGATGGAGCCCTGGATAAACTCCGATGTATCCATTATCTTTTCTATCTGGATATCGGGAGGCAGATCCTTCTGAAGCTTCTTTATCTCGCTGTCCACCTCGCGGCATATCTGAACACTGTTGGCGCCTGACATCTTCTGTACGAAGAGGGTCATGCCCTGGCTGCCGTCGATTTTTGACACCAGTTTAGTCTCCCTGATTGTGTCATTGACCGTGGCTACATCACTCAGGTATACATTGTTACCGTTAAAGTTGCCTACAATGACATTTGAAATCAGGTCACTTTCTGCAAACTCGCCCTCTATCCTGACCGGGTAGTCCATCTTACCCATCTCGAGGTAACCTGCCGGCATATTCATGTTCTCCGCCCTTAGCATGTTGCCTATCTGCTCTATAGTAAGGTTGTAGGCTTCCATGCGCCTCGGGTCAACCTCCACATAGATCTCCCTTCCCGGCACCCCGGCCAGTCCGACGTTGCCGACACCATCAATACGGTTCAGCGGGTTGACCAGCTTCTCATCAAGTATCTTCTCAAGTCCCTTATAGCTCTCTTTTGCAGTGATGGCGTAAAAGATTACGGGCATCATGCTGGAGTTGAACTTGAAGATTGTCGGATCCTCAGCATCTTCGGGAAGGAAGCTCTGGATGAATGAGAGAGAACTCCTAACGTCGTTCGATGCTTCATCAAGGTTGGTCTCATATTCAAACTCCATGAATATGACCGAGACGTTATCACTTGATGTGGATGTCATCTCCTTCAGACCGGAGACGGAGTTGAGGGCGTCCTCGAGGGGACGGGTTATATTCGTTTCTATATCTGCCGCACTGGCACCCGCATAACTCGTGTAAACCGAGAGGAACGGGAGCTCGATCTCAGGATAGAGGTCGATTGGCAGCTGCGTCAGGGAATAAAGCCCGATGACCATCGTGATGACGAAGATCAGTATCGTGGTTACGGGCTTCTTTACTGCACTGGCATATATACTCATGTTCTATGATTGTCTGTTGTTAGTCATCAATTCGAAATCTCCACCTTCTGGCCGTTGTTGAGTCGTGCCTGGCCTTCGGTAACGAGGCTTTCTCCCTCTTTCAGGTCGCCGCCTGCAATCTCGAAGCGGTCATCAAACCTCTGCCCGAGGGTAACGGTCCTCCTTATGGCGATACCATTCTCAACGACGAAGATGAACCTCTCGTTTGTACCCTCCTGCATCAGGACGGCGTTTGCCGGAACCACGATGGCCTGCTCCTCGCCCATGTCAATGAATGACCTGGCGAACATACCGGGGCGAAGCAGTTCGTTGCTGTTGGTTATGCGCACCTCGGCCTGGAATGAACGCGACATGGGATCAATGGTGGGATGGAGCCTGAAGATGGTCCCCTCGAATTTTTTATCCGGGTAGACATCGGCTGCCACACGTACCTTCATACCGTTCTTTATGAGCGGGAAATACTGCTCGGAGATGCTTATGGTGATTTTGACCGGGTTGATCTGCATGAGAGTGACCACGGCAGCCTTGCCGGACATGCCCGGAGCACCTGAGTATAGTTCACCTTCCTCAAGATACCTGCCTGTGATGATCCCTGTAAAGGGAGCTTCAAGCTGGGTGTTATCCTCCATAAATTCAACGTTGGTCTTCATTACCTCGTACTGTGCCTTTGTCTGGTCATACAGCTGCTCCTTCACGCTCCCCAGCTTAAGCAGGGTGTCGAGCCTGGCCAGATCCTTCTCGAGGTTGGCAAGCTGTATCTTGTTGGCATAGTACTGGGTACGGTCCATCAGGAAGAGCTTCTGCCCTTTCTGCACCCTGTCACCAACCTCTACATATATCTTGTCAACCCTGCCCGGTGTTGACGGGGCAAGGTTAACCTCCTCATATGCCTGTATTGTTGATGTGTAGTCTATTGTCCGGGCTATCTTTGTCATGCTTACCGGCATCACCTTTACGGGAATGGCGGTGACTGAATCGGCTGCTGCTGCTGCAGCGGCTCCGGTTTTGTTTTCCTTCGGGCCACAGGATGCAAGCAGAATGCCTCCGGCAAGGATCAGTGAAAAATTTTTACAATTCATTGTATTCTGTTTTTTTTTGATTTCTGTTAAAGTTTGTTCATCAGTTTGTCAAAGGCCACCTTGGTCTGGAGCAGGTTCATCAGGGCCGATATATAGTTGTTCTGCGCCGTGAGGTAGTTATTGTTAGCCTGCGTCAGGTCAAGGCTGGAAGCCATCCCCTGATTATACTTGTTTTCGAAGCTCTTAAGGACACGGCCGGCGATCTCGATATTAGCCTTCTGGCTCTTGAACTGCTCATTGGCGTTGAGCAGGTTGTACCTGAGCTGCCGCTCCTGCATCAGAAGCTGTTCGGAGACCATCGACTTTGAGTTGCCGGCTTTTTCAAGGTTGATCCTTGCTCTTTTGATCTTCGCATCCCGCAGTCCCGATGCAAAAATCGGTATCTGAAGCTGCACGGCGACGGCGGATGAGGGGAAATACTGCATATGCAACAACTCGTCTCCCATACCGTTCCTGTTGTAATATATAGACCCTGCGAGGCTGGGCAGAGTTGATGCCTTTGCGCTCTTAAGCGCGAGTTCAGACATCGCCACCTGGCTCTCAATTAGCTGGTAGGTAATATTATCCTCCATCCTGAACTCCTCAGTGATAAGAGCATCAACGTCGATCTTCCCGGTGATATCATCAAGTTTCTCGGTGAGTTCGATAGCAGTTTCACCCGGTACTCCGAGAAGGAACCTGAGCATGTTGTAATTCACCTCTGTTGAGCGCAGCATTGACGATCTTGAATTTTCAAGAAGGGTAACAGTCGACTGCATCTGGTCAACGTCAGTTGCCTCGGCCATACCAACACTGTACATTGCCTTCGTTGATGCGAGGATGACATTCAGGTTCTCAAGGTTTGCGTCTACTACGCCCAGACTCTCTTTAAGTGTGAGGATCAGGAAGTAGACATTTTTGACGCTCTCCTTGGTCTCGAGTGTTGTCTGTGTCAGCCCCTGCCGGGCCAGCGTTGTCGCCATTTTTGCCGTCTGCACGCCTACAAGCCAAGGGGCGTTGAAAACGACCGTAGAAGCTGATAAGCCTACTGCAGCGTCATAGATGGTACCAAACTTGAAAGGTGTAGGTGTTCCCCCGAAATCAATGATCCTTGTCATTATGGCAAGGTTGTAGCTAAGCGAAGCTGTTGCGTCTATCGACGGAAGGCCTGCAGCCAACGCTTCCCATTCACCCTTCTCAGATGCAAGCAGATCATACCGTGCCGATGCCACACTCCGGTTATTGTCAAGTGCATACTCCACAGCCTCGTCGACGGTAAGCGATAACAAAAGCAAAAATTCTTCTTTTCATATATTTAAATTATCTGTTGATCATTCATTAATTAAAAACCGGGTTCCAGGTCGTTGATGAGGCTGGTACCCTTTGGTGTTGAGATGCCCCTCAGGAAGTTGATCATGATGTTCCTGATAAGGTCACGCTGAGTAAAATGCTCGGGCGGAAAGAGCTTCGTGTCACCTGTCAGATTGCCTAGTCCCGATACTGCCCTGCTGATGATTTCAATGTCAATCTCTTCCCTGAAAAGCCCCTGCTCTATGCCGGCCCTGAGCATTTTCCTGGCCCCTTCATGGTCCGGATTATCGCAGGTGGCCTTGATGCGTTGAAGCACTGCATCATGATACTTGCGCAGGTCAGAACCTATCAGGGGGTTCAATGATGCCATATGCTCACGGCTTATCCTGAGCATGGTAAATATAGCCTCCATAACATTGGATGAAGAGTTCATTATCTTCTCCACCATCTCTTTCTGTTTGATTATCATGTCATTCATCACGGCAAAGAGAAGTTCGTCCTTGTCGCGGAACCTTTCGTAAATGGTTCTTTTGGACATGCCGAGGTGCGTTGCTATATCATCCATAGTGACGGCCTTTATACCGGAGGTCCGGAACAATTCTGCTGCTCCGGCTATAATTCTGGTATCATATTCTTCTGCTTGGTTCATTCTGTTCAAGGAATTCGGGCGCAATATTCAGAAAACTTTTCTGGTTTTGCAAGTTTTTTCTGTCATATAATTGTTAAATATCGCCGGACGGACGGAAAATGCCGGTGAATAGCGAATCAGGCAGTAGGAGTTAGGCAGTAGGCAATAGTGGAGGTCCCAGGTACCAAACAGTATGTAGCAGGAGGCAGGAGGTATTACGAAGTAAGAGTAAAGTGTTTCAGGATAGGGGTAAAAATTGATAATCAGTAGCTTTCACTACTGCCTATTGCCTACTGCCTACTGCCTGATATGCTTGTGGATTGAAATTCTACCTGAACAGGTAAACCGTGCCTCTGTACTCGCGGCCCTCGTACTCTTCATCATCATACCCCGATGCACGGATAACATAGTAATAAGCACCCGGCCCGGCCCGACGCTCGGTGTAATTGATCTTACCGTCCCACCCCTGCCAGTTCTGCAGGTCCTCACCGTCACCCTGGTAGTAATAGACCCTGTGACCGCTTTTGGCAAAAATCTGAAGGTTCAGGAACTTCAAAGATTTCTTGTCGGGTATGAAAAAGTCGTTTATACCATCGTCATTGGGGGTGAACACATTCGGCACCTGGAGTGAGGATGGCAGCACTTTTAACTTCACCGTCGCTGAATCACGGCATGTAAGGTCACTCTCTATGGTCAGGGTAATAGTATATTCGCCGGGTATGTAATAGGTATGAGTGCCGGGGTCAATCATCGTTGAGACCGAATCATCCCCAAACTTCCATAGATATTTTGTTCCCCTCACCGAGTTGTCGGTCAGGGTGACCTCCAGGGGAGCTTCACCCTCTAAAGGCTCGGCAGTGAACTCCGCCTTCACATGTATCGACTCATAGTCGAATGATGAAGTGACGGAGCATCCGAAGCTGTCGGTGACCTCAATCATATAACGGACATCCTCCAGCGGAGGAGAGAAGGTCACGGGATCCAGCTCCAGGTCAGGAAAGGGTATGGTGGATGAGGGCGATGAGGACCAGAGGTGTCTCACCCCGTTGGGCAGGCGTCTGGAGACGTTGGTGGATGGGTCGTAATAAAAAAAGTGATCAGGGAGAGCGGTGCCATCCAGAGCAACATAGTCGCATGTATAGTGCAGCAGCGCAGCGCCTGCCACGGGCCTGTCGAGGTTGACCCATGCATACAGCTCGGCACTGTATCCGCCGCCGTCGCTGACGTTCACCCTGTACCCTCCTTCGCCCAGTCCGGCGGCAGTAGATGTCACTCCGTTCTCTGTCTTCACCGGTATGGTATACCCACCGCCGGTCAGGTCATGTTTTGTCCAGACAAATGTGAACGGGGCTGTACCGCCGGGACTGGCAGCTGTGAGACTGCCTGTAGTGGTACCGTTTGTGTTGCAGAAGATGAAGACAGGATCATGCCTGGTGGTAGTCGGGTAATCGGTCATACGCACAGCGTTACTGCCGGGAGCGGTTATCTGCGCCTGCAGTGCCAGTGGTAAAAGGATGATTATGAAGGCAAGGTATCTTGACACCTCTATTTAACGGATTAACACACTAAAATGATATACAAACCTAATAAAAAAATGCCGTTCTTTGAGGCATAAAATCTGCATTTTCATTCATGTTTCGCGATTATCTGAAAGAGCTTAACGAGGCGCAACAGGCTGCCGTTGTCAATACAGAGGGGCCTGCCCTTGTCATTGCCGGTGCCGGATCAGGCAAGACAAGGGTGCTGACCTACCGCGTAGCCCATCTCCTGGCAAAGGGCGTCCCCGCTCACCGTATTCTGGCCCTGACCTTCACAAACAAAGCGGCCGGGGAGATGAAGGAGAGGATCAGCCGGATAGTCGGGCCTGAGACAGGCCGAAGCCTGTGGATGGGAACCTTCCACTCCATCTTCGCCCGCTTCCTGAGGCGTGACGGCCATTACCTGGGGTACAAAGACAACTTCACAATCTATGACCAGGACAACACCCGCAGCCTGATACGCACAATCATTAAGGAGATGAACCTTGATGACTCGGTCTATAAGCCTGCCTCAATAGCTGGCAGGATATCGCATGCCAAGAATAACCTCATCACGGCCCAGCAGTATGGTTCGGTTTCGCAAATAACCGAGTCGGACAAAGCATCACGGGTACCAGAGGCTGCTGCCATCTACAAAAATTATGCAGCCCGGTGTTTCAAAGCAAATGCAATGGATTTTGATGACCTCCTGATGAACATCAACATCCTTTTCCGAGATTTCCCGGCAGTGCTTGAAGAGTACCGGAACCGTTTCGACTATGTGCTGGTAGACGAATACCAGGACACTAACTACTCGCAGTATATCATCGTTCACAAGCTTTCGGAAAAGCACCGCAACCTGTGCGTTGTGGGCGATGATGCGCAGAGCATCTACTCGTTCCGCGGGGCACGCATCGAGAACATTCTCAATTTCAAGAACGACTATCCTGACTACCACCTCTTCAAGCTCGAGCAGAACTACCGCTCCACCCAGACCATCGTTAATGCCGCTAACAGTGTCATTGAGAAGAACACGGGACAGATAAAAAAGACGATCTATTCAAAGAACGACGAGGGTGAGAAGATAAGGGTGGTACAGACTACCATTGACAGTGAGGAGGGTATTGTCACCGCTTCGGATATCCTCGACACTCGTATGCGTGAGCGTCTCGACTGGCAGGATTTTGCGATTCTATATCGCACCAATGCCCAGTCGCGCATCTTTGAGGAGATGCTGCGCAAACGCAACATACCCTATAAGATCTATGGCGGGCAGTCGTTCTATGAACGCAGGGAGATCCGTGACCTGTTAGCCTACCTGAGGCTGGTGGTCAATCCTGACGACGAAGAGGCACTGAGGCGTATCATCAACTACCCCAAGCGAGGGATAGGTGACACCACCGTGCAGAAGCTCATGGAGCTGGCAAGAAGTATTGATACAAGCATCTGGTCAATCATCACCTCGCCTCAGCTCAGTGCCCAGTACCTGGCACCCGCCCTTCGGGCCAAGGTGAGTCTCTTCACGGGTCTGATGATGCCTGTCATGGCGGTGGCTGAGACGGCTACGGCCTATGATGTAGCCAGCGGCATGGTATCGGCAAGCGGTATCATCACCGAGCTTAAGCAGGGACAGGTGCCTGAAGAGATAGACAGGCTGGAGAACGTGCAGGAACTGCTGAACGGCATCAAGGAGTTCACCGAGGCGGCAATAACCAACGGCGAGCCGGCCGGTATCGGAACCTGGCTGCAGTCGGTCTCACTCCTCACCGACCAGGACAGGGAGAAGCCGGAAGACAGGGATAAGGTGACGCTGATGACCATCCATTCAGCAAAGGGACTCGAGTTTAAGTATGTTTATATTGTTGGGCTCGAGGAGAACCTCTTTCCCTCAGCCATGAACCTTTACAACCCCCGTGAGCTGGAGGAGGAGCGCAGGCTTTTCTACGTGGCCCTGACGCGGGCCTGCAGGCGCGTCACCCTGAGCTATGCCCTGAACAGGTACAAATGGGGTTCCCTTGAGAGCAGCTCTCCCAGCCGCTTCATAGGAGAGATCGAAAGCGAATTTCTGTGGTATCCCCAGACAGGTGGCAGGCCGTTCGGGCAGAGAGCGGGGTCTGATACCCGGCCTGTAGCAGACAGAAAGGAAGTATTCATTCCTGCCTCCCCGGCCAGGAACATGACCAGGGTGCGTGACGTCCACGCTCCCGTAACATCGGAGAGTAATGCCGGGCTGGAGCCGGGCGACAGGGTTACGCACGAACGATTCGGAGAGGGTGAGGTAATGACTGTTGAGGGCGAGGCACCAAATACCACAGCCGTTATTGAATTTAAATCCGCCGGAACTAAGAAGCTGCTCCTGCGGTTCGCCAAACTGACAAGGATCTGAAAAATCCGAACAACGCACCCGCCAGTTGAGAAGCTGCAAACCATCCTTGATGTATTGCGATGATTACCTATTAAGATAAGAATACTGCCAGCCGTTAACAGGCTTAATAAGAAGAAAGCCGCCCCTTTTGAGACAGCTTCCTCTTCCGAAAAATTTGAAGGTCAAATATATGGATACATTTTATTTTACATTTCTGCCTGAGGAGCATCGGTAGCAGGTGCATCAGCTACAGCCACCGGTTCAACCTGGTAAAGACCTTTGTCAATGAGCACCGACTGGTAAAGGGTAGCATATGCGCTCTTGATCCACATATCTGCAACAAACACGCCTATGAAGAAGCAGATAAACCCGGCGATATAGATAAAGAATGCAACAAAACCCATCAGGAAGATCTTCCAGCCGTGACCGCGGGTCAGCCTCCAGCTCTCCTCGGCAGCCTTGATCGGATCAAGATTCCTGTCCATCACCAGGTAGGCAGTGAACGCCAGGCGGCATCCAATGATTATTCCGGGGATGAAGAGACAGACGACACCTATACCTACAAGGGCAGTGACAAGCAGGTTGGCAAGCACGATATTAAGGTAGTTCTTGCTAAATCCGCTTATGAGCATGTCGAAGTTGGGTGTGATCTGACGTGCTGCCTGTACGAACATCATCTTGGCTCCGTATTTGAATACCGGCCTCAGAAGCAGGGCATACATCAGGGCCAGCAACCCCAGGAATGCGGCTGCTATGCCTATTGCTCCGATCTTGAAGAAGTCATCCATATTAAATGGTATGCTGTCAAAATCGAAAGCGTCGACCTTCCAATTACTGTGACCAAAGAATGACATCGGGCCGCTGATAATTGTAAGCACTATGACAACCAGCAATAACCGGAGAAAATTGTCAGACATCACCTTCCACCCCGTTCCATATGAAGCGCTGAAGGAAGGCACATAGCGGTAAATTCTTTTCGTTTCCATTTTAATTTGCTTTTTACTGTTCAGAAAAAATTTGTTTGTTGAAGCAAATCTATGCCGGTATGCTGAACCGGAATTCATACCTTAGTAGTGATTTTAAAAAATACTACTTAAGTATGTACTGCACTACTTTGGTAGTGACTGTTTGTCAATTTATTACGAATTCTGAGGGATGGAGCTGATAAGCCTGGTCATATTTATTTTCTCCGCGGCGATGGCTGCCGGTAGCATTCTCCTGGTGTCAAGGCTTCTTGAAGAATACCCCGCACCCTTTCTTCGGTCACTCTTTTATCACAATATATTTATTGCTGCATTCGGCTTTTATGGAATATGGGGGCAGTTCATCATTGTCTTCTTTTCAGGCAGCAGGCTTGCACCGGAGACCTTCTCCACAGTGTCGGTCATCTCGTTGCTGCTCGGACTGCCGTTTCTCGTGTTTGGCTGGATGATGCTCCTGAAGTTCGGGGCTGAGGCGGCAGGATTTCGTTTCAGGAGCTATTCCACCCCTCTGTTTTTGCTGGTCAATTTCGGAATCATCATCGTCCTGGGTTATGTCATCAGGGATATGGCCTTCAGCGAGGCCCTTCCATTGTTCAAGTACTACTATGCTGCTGCTGTGCTTATTTATTCAGCAACTACAGCCTTCATCCTCATTAGGGGAAAGGCGGACTCACCCGGAAGGCAAGACCGGCATTACCTGGCTGGCATTTTTGCTGCCGGTGCCGTCATGCAGGCTGCCGTGCTTCTGCTCATGCCCTATTCGGTCTGGATGGCCCTGATCTTTGTCTTTCTCCTGTTTGCTGAGATAACACTTCTTCCCCTGTATCTCACTTACCAGGCAGACCTCAGACCCTGTAAGCTACCAGATCCGCTGCAGATTCCGCCCGGCATGGAAGATTTCATCAGGAGGCATGAGATCTCACCCAGGGAAGCAGATATCATCACAGAGATATGCAACGGACTGAGCAATCAGGAGATAGCAGACAAGCTGTTCATAAGCCTCCAGACGGTGAAAGACCACACTTCGCGGATCTACTCAAAAACAAATGCGAGGAACAGGATGCAGCTAATGACGATGGTTCGCGGATTGTACAACATGCAGTAGCCTACTGACCTTTACCTGAAGGATACACCCAGCAGGTCCTCTAACTTTTTACCTGGTGCAAAGAGACGGTACGCAACAGGCCATAACTTCATCAGGCACCTGTCCTGCCTGTCTCTTATCACTATTGCCAGTTCATCCGCAACATCACTGTTCGCGGCGGAGCCATAGATGTAACCAGTCATGGCCATTATCTGTGCGAGATCATTATACCGCCCAAGGTTCTGCGTGATCACATCGAGCTTCTTCTCGAGCGACTTCACCACCGGCGGGTTCAGGTGCCTGAAATAGCACAGCTGGTACATGAAGGTCTTTGATTTCTTTCTGAACTCATGTATCAGTCGTGGCTTCACATGATTCCTGCATTCAAGGTATGCCGCGGCGGCGACCCGGTAGTTACTGTCCAGTTCCGTGAGCAGGAGCCGGAAATCCGGATCTCCAAGACTCATGAACCTGAGCCTGTGTTTCGCCTTATTCAGCTGTGCAGTAACCTGGCTGATGGCCACAGCCTGTCCTCCTGCCTCGTCCCATGTCATGTAGGGCTTGCGCAGCAGACTCTGCAGTTTCTCATTATCACGCAGCCTGACGAACAGTTCGGGGTTATCCTTTTTAAGTGATTTAGCCGTCTTGCGAAGCACGGCCGTCTCCCTCCAGGTAGAGAGTATCCGGCCCGTCTCCCTGCCGGCAAGATACTCCCTGCGGCAGACAGCCTCATCCAGAAGGGGCATGATGAGCCTGATGGCAGCGCGGTGCTTTTTCATCATCACCCTTATATCATGGATGGCATCATCACCGGGCACAGGCTGCTGCGCAAGAAGAGAAAGCGACTCTGTGATGAAGCCGATCATAGATGACTTGATATCCTTTGCCTTTCCTGGCTCCCTGGCCTTTCCTGGTTCCTTTGCTCTTCCTGGATCCTTTGCCTTTCCTGGTTCCTTTCCCGTCATTTTACTGTGATAATGTCTTTATAAAGTTACATAATTGTAACAAATTTTCGAAAGGGCCTTTCATGCATTAATTAATTTTGCCCCAGCCTATTCGCCGGCAGAGGATCACTCTTCGCCTTTGATTTTTTCATACATTTGAGAAAGGATAAACATAAACCACCATGGCTAAATCAAACAGTAAGAACAGCAGGCCACAGAAGATTGGCATCCTGACGGCGGGAGGCGACTGTCCGGGCATCAACGCAGCCATCAGGGGCGTAGGCAAGACAGCCATAGTCAAGTACGGAATGCAGGTCATCGGGATCAGCGACGGCTATGCCGGCTTGCTCAACAAGGAGTACAGGGAACTCACTGAGAGTGATCTCTCCGGCATTCTGACCCTGGGCGGTACAATCCTTGGCACCTCGCGCGAGAAGCCATTCAAGGGCAATGGTAAGAAAAAGGATGAGATACGCAAGCCGATGCTCATCAAGGAGCATTATGAACAGATAGGGCTCGACTGCCTTGTCTGCATCGGCGGTAACGGGACGATGAAGACGGCTTATATGCTCTCGGAGGAGGGTCTTAACGTGGTGGGAATACCAAAAACCATCGACAATGACATATGGGGAACGGACATGACATTCGGGTTCGACTCGGCAGTGAATATCGCCACCGAGGCTATAGACCGCCTGCACTCTACAGCCAACTCGCACAAGAGGATCATGGTGATTGAGATCATGGGGCATAACGCCGGCTGGCTCGCACTCTACTCCGGGATGGCGGGAGGCGGTGATGTCATACTTATTCCCGAGATACCTCACGATGAAAGGGTGGTGATGGATTACCTGAAAAAGCGTGTAGACAACAACAAGCCATATTCCATAGTCGTTGTGGCCGAGGGAGTTTCAATACCTGAGGGGGAAGACTCCCCGGCAAGATACCTCACCAGAAGGATACAGGAAGAGACCGGAGTGGAAACAAGAGAGACAGTTCTTGGTTATATACAGAGAGGAGGATCACCTTCACCCATGGACAGAGTGCTGGCGTCACGGTTCGGTGCAGCCGCTGCCAACCTGATAGCGAAGAGTGAGTTCGGCAGGATGGTGGCACAACGCAACGGTGAGATTACTTCAGTCAAACTATCAGAGGTTGGCGGCAAAACAAAACTGGTTGGCAAGGATGACCCGATGGTCAGACAGGCCAGGGAGATGGGAACCTGCTTCGGCGTGTGCTGAACAACCCGGGAGATGAATGTCTGCCTTTCTGAATGCTAAACAACCATGGAGATTGAGATCTGCTTATGTGAATGAAAAAAACAGGATTATGTTGAAGAAGAATAGCAATGAAAAGGCCATAACAAGAAAACTGATTTTTATCAGGCATGGGAAGGCCGAAGAACAGGGGCCTGAAATAAACGACTTCGAACGTTCTCTTACAAGCAAAGGGAAGCAACACTCAAGGATTATGGCCCGGATACTTAAATCGAAGGAGAAAGATCCGGGAACCATAATAACCAGTCCTGCCTTCAGGGCCCTTGAAACAGCTCTGATCTTCTGCAGGGAATATGATATCAGTCCGGATAGCATTAAAATTTCATCTGAGCTTTACTCCGGCCTGGAACCCGGCGAGTTCATTCCCTTCCTTAGAAAGCAGGACGATAATGAGCATACTCTCACATTCTTCGGTCATAATCCTCTAATAACCGAGATGGCCGCCTTCTTTGCCTCAGATGAGCCTGAGGTGCTGCCCAAGACAGGGATCTTCTGTGTCTCTTTCGAGGCCGCCCGCTGGAGTGAAATTGAACCCGAGAGCGGCAAAACCGAGTTTTTCCTGATACCTAAATCACTCCTATGATCAAGGCGTATATACCGAAGGAGATCAGCTGGCTTTCATTCAACGAGAGGGTCCTTCAGGAGGCAGAGAATAAAGAGGTGCCGCTCCTTGAGCGGTTCAATTTTCTCGGTATATACTCAAATAACCTTGACGAGTACTTCAGGGTGAGGGTGGCCACCCTCAAGAGACTCTCTCTTTTCGGAAGCAAGTCAAAGATCATCCTTGGTTACAGCCCGAAAGCTACCCTGAAGAGGATCCAGGAGATAGTCCTGGAGCAGAATGAAAGATTCGAAAAGACCTATTCCGACCTGCTCAGAGAGCTTAAAAAGCATAAGATACATTTTGTCAACGAGCAGCAGCTGGACGCCGGACAGGCCGAATATGTGCAAAATTACTTCCATAAGGAGGTGCGCACCAGGCTTATGCCCCTCATCCTCACCAAGGAAAACAAGCTTCCTAACCTCACTGATGATGCAATCTACTTTGCCATCATGCTCAGAAACTCTGCCACCGAAAAAAAAAGATATGCCCTTCTTGAGATCCCCCCGGCAAGCATACTGCCCAGGTTCATACAGTTGCCTGAGAAGAACGGTATCAGGTACGTGATCTTCCTTGATGATGTGATCAGGTCGGGGTTGAAGGAGATTTTTTATATCCTTCAGTTCGATGAGCTGACGGCATATACGGTCAAGCTCACAAAGGATGCAGAACTTGACATAGCGGATGATATTTCGGAGAGCTATATTGACAAACTTTCAAAGAGCCTGCAGCAGCGCCGGAAAGGCACCCCGGTAAGGTTTGTCTATGACAGGAACATGCCCCCTGAGCTTCTCAGGATACTCACCAGGAAGATGAATCTCGGGCCTGGCGATGTGCAAATCCCCGGCGACAGGTACCACAACTTCAAGGATTTCATGAAGTTCATCGAGATGGACAAAGAGGGACTGAGCTATAAGAAGCTCCCCCCTGTCAGACATCGTGATATCCACTACGGCAAGAGCATCCTTTCAGTGATTAAGAAAAAGGATGTGCTGTTCTATTTTCCATATAACCCGTTTGATCATTTCATTGACCTGTTGCGCGAGGCCTCGATTGACCCCTTCGTAACCTCGATTCAGATAACTCTTTACAGGATGGCCACGAACTCCAGCGTGATCAATGCCCTGATGAACGCGGCCCGTAACGGCAAGAGCGTTACCACCGTGGTTGAGCTCCAGGCGCGGTTCGATGAGGAGGCTAACATCCTGTGGGGTAACAAGCTGCTTGAAGAGGGTGTCAAAGTTATCTACGGTGTGCCCGGATTGAAGGTTCACTCAAAATTGTGCCTGATTACAAGGGTTAAGGGCGAGGTCACCCAGAGGTACGCAGCTGTGGGTACCGGTAACTTCAATGAGGAAACAGCCAGGGTATATACTGATCATATGCTGCTGACATCTGACAAGAAGATTACCAACGAAGTGCTAAAGGCCTTTAATTTCTTCATGGCAAACTACCGCAAGGACAAATTTTACCACCTTCTCGTGTCACCCTTCGGTCTGCGTAACAAGCTGGTAGCGCTGATAGAGAATGAGATCAGGAATGCAAAGGCAGGAAAAGAGGCATACATTTATATAAAGATCAACAATCTCACCGACGAGGATATAATATCAAATCTGTATAGGGCCGGCAATGCCGGAGTAAAGATCAGGCTAATCGTCAGGGGGATGCTCTCGCTGGTGCCCGGGGTTAAAGGGGTCAGCGGGAATATCCGCGCCATTGGTATTGTTGACAGGTTCCTTGAGCATTCGCGGATTATGATCTTTGGAAACGGAGGTGATGAGCTGGTCTATATAACATCGGCAGACATCATGCCTCGAAACCTCGACCGGAGGATAGAGGTTACCTGTCCGGTCTGGGACCCCGCCCTGAAGAAGGAGATCAATGATATCTTTGACATACAGTGGAATGACAATATTAAAGCCCGTCTCTATGATGAGACTCAGTCAAACCAACTGGTCAGAACAGGAAGCACCCCGGTGCGTTCGCAGATTGATATCCACGGTTATATAGCGAAGATCAATGGTCAGTCTCCGGAGGCCACACAGGAATAAACTGCGGCGACCTGCGGTGTTTCGTTCCCGCCTCGAAGGCATAAGCCATCTCTATCAGCAGCGGTTCGCTCCATGCTCTGCCGAAGAATGAGATCCCTACAGGCAGATCTTCAATGAATCCCATTGGAACCGTGATGTTCGGATAGCCTGAGATGGCTGCCGGTGATGAACTGCTGACAGTATAAGAGTCGCCGTTGACAAGATCGGTTTTCCATGCCGGTGATCCGGTGGGTGCTATGAAACCGTCAAGCCTGTTCTCCGCCATCACTTGGTCAATGCCTTCCTTCCGTACAAGGCGGTTCATCTTTTCAATTATATCAAGGAATTCCCGGGATTCAACACTCCCCTTCGTCTGTGCTTCGAGGAGGAGGGCCTGATCATAAAACCGCAGTTCAACAGAGTCAGCATTATTGAATGCTATCAGCTCCTCAACATTCTTCACCGGCGCATTCTCACCCAGCGAGGCAAAATACTTGTTAAGTCCGTCTTTGAACTCCCATAGCAGCACCTGGAATGACAGTGATCCTGCCTCCGTGTCATAAAGGCGGTCTATCTCAATCACCTCTGCCCCCTGGCTCCTTATATAGTCAACAGCCTTTTGCATCAGGGTATCAACCTTGTAATGCTGCCCCCTGGCTGAGGTATACCACCCGAGGCGTTTGCCGAGCAGGCCGTCTTCCTTCAGGAAAGGTGTATAGTCAGTGAGATATTTGCCTTCAGAATCTGCGGTCTTGCTGTCTGCGGTGTCGATCCCTGTCAGAGCTCCCAGGGCCGTTGCTGCATCGCGCACTGTGCGTGCCATCGGGCCGGGTGTATCCTGGGTGAAAGAGATGGGTACTATGCCGCTGCGGCTGAGGAGGCCGA
>JFJP01036951.1_pt1 | contig 105586 bp, 90 predicted proteins | sample 431651 | NCBI WGS metagenome assembly JFJP01 (sample SAMN02602958, study PRJNA72255) | Microbial mat metagenome, whole genome shotgun sequencing project. | biome: fresh water; feature: sink hole; material: water; isolation source: purple microbial (photo- and chemosynthetic) mats found in...
TTATATCTTTTAAATTATGTAAATAGATTTAAATATATGATATTTAAGCCGAATAGTTTGTCTAAAGTAACAATAGAGAATGAACTATTAAAATCATATAATGAATTTGAATTATCAAAAAATAAAGTAAGAACGGAGGAAGAAGAATTCCAATATGCTTTGATGACATCGAGAAACAATGCATTTAAGCATTTAATAAAGAATTAAATGACGCTAGCCTTACGGGTTTAATTATTTCTTACAGCTGTCAGAAATAATACAATTACCTAAAATATATTTTTCATTATTGAATAATTCAAAGCCATAGTATTTATCATATACAGGGTGCATAACTTTTTCAATATATATGACCGAAGGAATATCATATAAAATTTTATAATTTATTTTAATTTTTTTTGTTGGAATTTTTAAAATATGTTTACCATAAATAGTTAATTTATTATCTGAATAATTGCAATTTAATCCTACCGATCTAATCATAAAAACAAGATCAATAACATATGAATTATATTCATATATGTCAATAAAATATTTATCATTAAATGTATATCCATAACTATCAATAAAGCCTGCAATATAATGAAGTCTAACATCTATAGAATTATATTTATATAATTTAGTTACTTTATTTTTTTCAACCATTCCATATATATTAATACCTTCCATAAAACCAACAGTATATGGATCATATATTGTTGGTTTTTGTGGATAATAAATCATAGATGTTATAGTTTGAAATTTACTTTGTAAAGTTTTAGGAAGTTGTAAATAATCATAAATAGTAATATCTATTTTTTTTTTTTCATTAATAGAATGTAAAAATTTAAGTGCTATTTTATATATTTTATTTTTATTAAAATCATCAAATGTAAACATTTTAGATAGTTCTTTAATATGTATATTATCAAACCAGAATACATAATAATTATTATTATATTCTTTAATAGATTTTTTAAAAGAATATACTAATGATAAAGTATAATAACTATTTACAATATAATCAGAAGAATCATCATTTAAATAATATGTGTTAGGCTTTATTTTATACATATTATCATATCCATTCAAAATATTATTAATTAAAATTGGTTTAGATTCTACTCCCATTAAATATTCTCCAATTTTAATATCTTGAATTTTTTTCAAATTACCATCAGACATAACAATTTCAGTATCTTTTGTATGTCCATTTATGATTTGCATGCTATACATATGATGAGTATCATAAGTTTCTAGATTAATAGAATTACAATCCATTATTTTAACTAATATTAATAAAATAAGTTTAAATATTAATTTTATATATAAAAAATAAAAATGTTTTTAATATATTTAAAAATAAAATAACTATATAATATATAAAATGAACTCAATAGAATCAAGTTATCAAAAAAATAGTCTATTTACATCAGATAACTATGAAATACCTTTATTTGATAAAGATTATACGAATTATCTAAATAGATCAATTGTATTATATGGCTCAAGTGCATCAGGGAAATCGATGATAATGAGAGATATATTATATACTTTAAAAGATTATATACCAAATATGTGTGTAATATGTCCAACAAATAATTTAAATAGATCATATAATGGTATAATACCAACTCAACTTATCTATAGTGAAGTAACTGAAGATTTAATAAAGAAGATCTTTAATAGACAAAAAGTAGCCGTAAAAATGTATAATATGACAAATGATTTAGATAAACTTAAAGAAATATATAGTAAATTATATGAAAAGAATAATACCAGATTAATGACAATAATGGAAGGATATAATATAATAAAAAATAAATTTAAAAGTAATAATAATATTCATATATCTGAAAAAAAAATAAAATTACAAGAATTAGATGAAGAACATAATAAAAATTTAATAATATTTTATAAAGAAGCAATAACAAAAAATAAATCTATAATAGATAAAAATAATAAATTAGATGAAATCGAAATTAGAATTGTTAATTATATAAATATAAATCCAAATTTTTTAATAATAATAGATGATGCTGCGGTAAGTGCGAGTGTTTGGAGTAAATATCAAGAAGTAAAGGAATTATTTTTTAACGGAAGGCATCATAAAATAACATTTATGATTTCTTTTCAAGATGATAAATTATTAGAATCTAGTTTAAGAAAGAATGCATTTATAAATATCTTTACTACACAAATTACATGTAATTCATTTTTTGAAAGAACAGCAAATAATTTTACAAAATCAGAAAAAGTAAAAATGGCAAAATTATCAAATTTTATATTTAATGATGAAAAATTAAAAAATAAAAATTATAAAAAATTAATATATATAAAAGATAGAAATCCGACAACATATTATACAATTGCAAATTATTACGATGATTTTCAATTTGGTTCAAAACATTTATATGATTTATGTGATAAAGTAAAAAAAAATGAAGATAAAAATGAAGATGATTATGAGTTTAGTTCATTTTTTTAATAAAAAAAGATTCTAGTATTCATCAGTATCTTTTTTAAAAGATGTAGCAGCTATAGTAAGTCCAGCTAATCCCAAAGCAGAAATGCCCGAATACGTTAGAGTTGAATATAAATTAATTTGATGATTTGGTGTTGATAATATAGTTGTGAATAAACTAAGTATTATTAATACTAATGTTATTAAACATACTATTGCTGATAATAGTGCAGCAAATCCAATAAATAGAGATGATTGTCCAATTTTTTTTTAATTGTGTTAGAATCCATTTTGTTTAATATAATATATATTATTAAACATATATAATAAAAAAAATAATTATTATAAATATGTATAAATATATTATTATTCAGTAATACATTCTAAAGTTTCAAATATACTTAACATATTTGAATGTTTAATTTTTAATTGGTCTATAGTAGTTTGTCTATTTTCACATTTTTGTATTAATTTTTGAATACATCCATATAATGAAGCAATAATTTGATCATTATTTAATGTTCTACAATCTTCATATCCATGCATATTTTGTTTCTCTACTGCCTTTGGAAATATTTGTTCTACTTCTTGTGCAATCCATCCTAATTTACTTCTATCTGTAACTTGTTCTGAAGTATAAACTTCATCTTTCCATGTATATTTAGTTAATCTTAAATTATTAACATTATTATAACATAGATCTAAATCAGCGTCTTGAATATTATTTTTTAATCTTTGATCAGAAGAAACGGTCCAAGTAGAAGTGGAAGGTTTAGCAGCACTATCCGAAGATAATTGTAATTGATAAGTTGGGGTGATACCTAAACCGGTTCTGAAATTAGCATTATCGACTGTAATAAAATTAGGACTAGCAATTACAGTATTTTTATATGTATTATAAATTAATTTACTATTTAATACTCGATTACCAGTACCTGTATTAGTAACAGCAACAAACATGGCATAATCAGGAGACCAACATAAATCAGTCCAACAAGTAGAATTAGTATAATTAATTAATGTCCAATTATAACAATCTTTAGATATCATTATAGCATTTTGTATAGGAAAATCAGAATTATTAGAAATAGCAATTGCACAATTTAATTCTACAACCCAAATTACAGAAACCCAATTATAATCAGCTGCAGAGTATTGTGTAAACCATGTAGTACCGTCCAATGAAGTCATAACTCGATTACTTGCACCCGAAGATGAAACAGAAACAAATAAAGACATATCTGAGCTCCAACAAACAGAAGTCCAATTGTTATCAACCGATGAGGTTCTGCTTGTCCATGTTGTTCCATTTGTAGAAGTCATAACTCTATTACCAGTACCTGAAGACGCAACCGCTACAAATAATGCTAATTCAGGACTCCAACAAACTGAAGTCCAATTATTATCAGAAGCGGAAGTTTGAGAAGTCCAATTAATACCATCAGAACTTATCATAACTCTATCGCTAGTTCCCGATGAAGAAACTGCAACAAATAAAGTTAATAAAGAACTCCAACATACTGAAGTCCAATTATTATCAGAAGCGGAAGTTTGTGAAGTCCATGTTGTTCCATTTGTAGAAGTCATAACTCTATTTCCAGTACCCGAAGAAGCAACAGCAACAAATAAAGTTAACTCCGGGCTCCAACAAACATATTTCCAATTGTTATTAGATGCAGAAGTTTGCTCTGTCCAATCTTTACCATTTGGTGAAGTCATAACACCATTAGTAGAATTAGAAGACCCTACAGAAACAAATATTCCTAAATTTGAAGACCAACAAATAGAATTCCAGCTAATATCTGCACTAGATGTTCTAGAATACCAGTTATTTAAAGCATCAAATGTACTACCATATGATTTTTTTATTTTTTTATTTAATGTTGTAATATCAATTGTAGTTGTAATATCTTTTTTAGAATAAAAATTTGAACTTAAGGTAGAATCATTTGTATATCCCATAATCGCACTACTATTATATCCTGCGGTTGATGTAAATAAAAATCTATTTAATGAAGATGCCCAAACAACTCTTGTAAGTGGTAATGGATTCACTCCAATATATAATGAAGTATAGTTATATCTTGTTATCCAATTAATACCATCTTTTGATATCATTATCAAATTAACATTTATGTTCGAAGAACTTGAAATTGCAAAAAACATGTTACTAGTATCTGACCATGCTATGCTATTTATAATAGTTGATGACGGTACTGGTAATGTTCTTAGTGTCCAATTAATACCATTTGTTGAAGTTACAATTCTATTGTCTTGATTACCTGAAACACCTACTAATAAACCTAAACTAGATGAATATGCAACTGAATTTACAGAAAGTGGTATTGAACTACTTAACCAGTTTATTCCGTTTGATGAATAGTGTATATTATTTGAACCAAATCCTAGTATTAAATTAATAGAACCTTCAACACTAATTGAAGTTTTAAATGTAGTATTAGGGCCACCTCGAGCAGTCCAAGTTATGCCATTTGAAGACGTATAAATAGAATTGCTTGTAACACCACTATTAAATATAACAAATAGATTAGTAAAAGTAGACCAACAACCTGTATACCAAGCTCCATTACTAAGACCAGCTACAGTCGTCCAATTATTTAAATTATAAGAATATGCTAAACTAGATCCAGTAATAGTCAACGCAATACATATCTGTAAAGAAGGAGACCATATTAAATGACTACAAAATCCAATAACACTAACTTGATTTGCAGTTGTGGTCCAAATAATTCCATCAGATGATGTAGAAATATAACAATTACTATCAGAATATTGTACTGCTAATGCTTTATTCAATTCTGGTATCCATAATAAAGTTCTTACATATTGGTAAACATTTAAATTTTCTGCATTAGTAAAATTAATAATACTATTAAATAATGCATTATTTACCAATGGATTTGCATATGATTTAATAGAATATCCGTTTAAAGTTAGTTGATTACTTAATATATTATTAAAAGTACCAATATCATTATTAGAATCTGTAATACATGGTAATCTAATATCCGCTTTACCAGGTGTTACAACAGAAAACACATTTAATGTATTTAAAGTAGCACAATAAACTTGATTTAATCCAATAATATTTAACATACTATCAACAGTAATAGCTTTAGATGTTTCTGCAGTACCTAAAGTTAATTTAGAAATAGAATTTAAATTATTAGCCGAAGCAGTTATTAAAGTCCCATTTAGCGCTAAACCAGAATTTAACCCATTATGATTAACAATATTTAAAGATTGTATAGTATTATTAGAATTAAAATTACATGTGCCTGTATTATCAACTGTATACCATACATAGTTAGATGAATCCTTATTAACAAATATTAGTCCATTTCTAGTATTATCAGTGTATTCAAATTGATAAGTTGGCGTAGTAAAAGTATTTAAAGATACATATCCATTACTATCATTTATTGTCAATGGCCCTCCTGTAATGGAATTATAAGAAGTTGGTTTAAATATATTTGATATAACAATATTATTACTAGAACCGCTAGAAGATACAAGAACTAATCTACTGTTATACGTATCCCAACAAATAGATGTCCATAAATTATTAGATGGTGTTGTTAATAATAACCAATTTATACCATTTGTAGAATACATTAATCTTTGATCTCCAGATGATGCACAAGCAACAAATAAATATAAATCAGAAATCCAAATTACAGAAGTCCAATTATTATCGGCAGGTGATGTAATGATTGACCAATTAATGCCATTAGAAGATGTCATAATACGATTACCAGTACCCGATGATGCAACTGCAATAAATAAAAACAATTCAGAACTCCAACATACTGAAGTCCAATTATTATTAGCTGGTGAAGTTTGAATAGACCAATACATACCATCTTCAGATGTCATAATGCGATTATCAGTACCTGAAGATGCTACCGCAACAAATAAATTTAATTCAGGAGACCAACAAACTGAAGTCCAATTGTTATTAGCAGCTGATTGTTTTAAAGCCCATGTTCTTGCATTATCAGAAACAGCTACTCTATTTCCAAATCCAGAAGAAGCAACTGCTACAAATAAATTTAAATCAGAAGACCAACATACAGAAGTCCAATTATTATTATTTGTAAAATTCGATGTTGTTACATTTAAATGTGTATTTATTGTTAACATTCTATTTCCAGAACCTGATGAAGCAACGGCAACTCCTAGATTTAGTATTGGAGACCATGCCATCGAATTCCAATTATTAGTAGTTGCATTTAATGTAGTCCAAGTAACACAATCTAAAGAAGATGCCAGACCACTTGGGCTAGAAGCTATATAATAATTGCTTACAAAACTAAAAATACCATTATTTGATAATTGTGGTATTACAATTATATTAGTCCATGTATAAGTCAAGGATGATGTTAAATTATAAAGATTATTTAAAACATTCTTTATATTTCCTATAGTTGGATAATTATTTGTTATAACTTCAGATAAATTTAATGATAATTGTGATATATTAGAGCTTTTAAGTGCTACATTATTATAATTATTTGTTTTCATAATATAATTTACATTTGCTACATTTGCAGTTGCTAAAAATGTATTTAATGTAGATGAAAAAGAAATAAAAGTCCATGGAATATTATTTCTATTTGATAATAATGTGTTCCAATTAATACCATCAGATGAATACATAATACTATTTGTAGTAGTGTTAGAGGATATTACAACAAATAATTCAAATGTTGAACTCCAACATATATTACACCATGAACTTGTTATTTGAGAAGTCCTATTTGTCCAATTAGTACCATCTGAGGATGTCATAACTCTTGTAGAACCCGAATCGGCAACAGCTACAAATAAATTTAAAGACGGTGACCATGTAATAGATTTCCAAGTTGTTAATGTAGATGGTGTTCTAGATGTCCAATTTAATCCATTAGTAGATGTCATTATATATGGAGAAGCTGGGCTAATTACAATAAATAAACTTAAAGTAGATGACCATATTATTTGTGACCAAGTAGATGATATACCAGTACTTGACGTCCAATTTAATCCATCAGTAGATGTCATAAATACATTAGTATTTGGTGAAGACGAAGAAACTGCTACGAAAATACCTAAACTAGAACTCCAACATACACTTACCCAATTATAAGCATTTGGAGCAGTACGAGAAGTCCAAGATATACCATCTGGAGACGTCATAATAGAATTAGACGCTGTTGTGCTGTTAGATACTGCAACTAATAATTGTAATGACGGTGACCATCCCACATTATTCCAATTATTATTAACGGGTGGTGTACGTGTTGTCCAATTAATACCATCTGGAGAGGTCATTAATAATCCTAATGTCCCGCATATAATATATAAATTTAAATCTGAAACCCATATAGATGATATAATAATTTTATTTGATAATATACTTGGAGTTGAATTATTCCAATTAGATAATACTGTAATAGAATTAACTAAATTAGAATATTGTATAGTTAAAATACTAAATATATTTAAATAAGGACTCCATGCAATGCAACTTAAGCCATTATCAATATTTGAACTTGAAGATATCCAATTATAACCGTTAGATGAAAATGCAATTTTATTATTAGCACCTGCTGAAGCAATTGCAACATATACATTTAAATCTTCACACCATATTATAGAATTCCAATTATTATTAGGTAATGTAGAATAAAATCTCCAATTAATACCATTAGACGATGTCATAATCCTATTATTTGTACCTGTATTAGACACAGCTATAAATAAGCCTGTGTTAATACCCCAACAAACGGATGTCCAATTATTATCAACAGCAGATATTCTACTTGTCCAATTAATTCCATTTGTAGAAGTCATAACTCTATCACCAGTTCCTGACGATGAAACCGCCACAAACATATTTTTACCTTGACTCCAACATACAGATGTCCAATTATTATTGGTCGCAGATGTTTGAGAAGTCCAATTAATACCATCAGGTGATGTCATAACTCTATTACCAGTACCTGAAGATGCTACTGCAACAAATAAAGTTAATTCAGGACTCCAACATACTGATGTCCAATTATTATCAGAAGCAGAAGTTTGAGAAATCCAATTAATACCATCTGATGAAGTCATAACTCTATTACCAACACCAGATGATGCTACTGCAACAAATAGAGTTAAATCATAACTCCAACAAACAGAAGTCCAATCATTATCAGAAGCAGATGTTCTATTTATCCAGCTATTCCCATCTGTAGAAGTCATAACTCTATTACCAATTCCTGAAGATGATACTGCCACAAATAAATTTAAACTATTACTCCAACATATTGAGTTCCATTGATTTATATTTGACAATGTACTTGATGTATATACTCTTGAATTTAAAGCATTCTGTTTACCGCTTGTAGTTAAATTCCATCCTGATAATGATACTGAATTACTTGATAATGAATTAATTCCATTGATATTTGATGAACTATCTAAAACTGCGGATTTGGATGCTGTTGCAGTACCTGGTATTAAATCTGACAAATATGCACCAGATGCAACATTATCTAAATTTAATCCAGTTACTAAATTACCATTAATAGTAATAGATGAACATGATAATGCATTTATATTAGATATACTCGATACAGAATCAAGTATAATTGCTTTAGTCGGTGCTGATGTACCAGCAGTAACATTTACATAATTAATTTGAGCTCCTGATGCAGTGACATTTGTTCCATTTAATTTTAATGAATTGATAATACCAGTAGTATTATTTTCTACAGTTCCTAATCCAGCAGAATTATTTACTATAGAAGGTGTTGTACTTATTGGAATATTTGTTTTAATAATATTGCCATTTGAATCTTTTGAAATTGTAACCATCTTAAATATATTATATACTCAATATATATTTTATAAAATAATATAAACAAATAAAAATTTATATAATTTTTATCAAAAAATTTCATAAAAAAATTTTATAAAAAAATATTAAAAAAAAAATATTTTTTTTTAATTATAGAATTATATTTTTTTGTTCTTTATTTTAATATTTCATCTATATTATTTTGTAATTTATTTAAATTTGAATCTAATGTATTTAAATCTTCAGTTTGAATTTCATATACATTTATTAATTTTTGTAAACATCCGTATAATGAAGCAATAATTTGATCATTATTTAATGTTCTACAATCTTCATATCCATGCATATTTTGTTTCTCTACCGATTTTGGAAATATTTGTTCTACTTCTTGTGCAATCCATCCTAATTTACTTCTATCTACAACTTCTTCTGAAGTATAAACTTCATCTTTCCATGTATATTTAGCTAATCTTAAGTTTTTAATATTATTATAACATAGATCTAAATTAGCATCTTGAATATTATTTTTTAATCTTTGATCAGAAGAAACAGTCCAAGTAGAAGTGGAAGGTTTAGCAGCACTATCTGACGATAATTGTAATTGATAAGTTGGAGATTGGGTACCTAAGCCAACATTACCTGTATTTTGATCAACATATAATGTATTATTATTACATAATATAGTAGATTTAGATCCTGGTAGAGTTGAAAACGAAGACATGACTCGATTTCCTGAACCTGAATTAGAAATTGCAACAAATAAACTTAATTGATTACTCCAACAAACTGAAGTCCAATTATTATCAGCAGCAGATGTTTGCGAAGTCCAATTAATAGTATCTGAAGATGTTATAATTCTATTTCCTGTACCTGTAGATGCGACTGCTATAAATATATTTAGTTCCGCACTCCAGCATACACTATTCCAAGCATTTGTATTAGATACTGTTACTCCAGACCAATTAATACCATCAGAAGATGTCATTATATTATTAGAACTAGCGCCATCATTAGATATAGCTACTAATTTATTAGAATACGAGTTATAACATACAGAACTCCAACTATTATCAGCAACTGAATTTTGTGAAGTCCATATCATTGCATCAGGGGAAGTCATTATTCGATTTCCATTTCCAGAAGATGCAACAGCAACAAATAATCCAATATATTTTGCCCAACAAATAGAAGTCCAATTATTATTAGAAGCAGATAGACAAGATGACCATAAAATACCATTAGGTGATACCATAACTCTATTATCTGTACCTGAAGACGCAACAGCCACAAATAATAACAATTCAGAAGACCAACAAACAGAAGTCCAATTATTATCTGCAGCTGATGTTCGACTTGTCCAAGTGGTTCCATTTGGTGATGTCATTACTCTATTTCCAGTACCAGAAGATGACACAGCAACAAATAAATATAATTCAGAAGACCAACATACAGAAGTCCATTGATTTGTATTTGGTGATGTTTGAGATGTCCAAATATAACTATTAGAAGATGACATAATATTATTACTAGTAGTTCCATTTGATGAAACCGCAACAAATAAATTTAATTCAGAAGCCCAACAAATAGAAGTCCAACTATTATCAGAAGCCGAACTTCTTGTATAATAGTTTGTAATAGCATTATTTATTAAACTATTATTTGTTATACACATATTATTTAAATTACCAATATTATAATTAATAGGTTTATTTAAATAATTTTTTAAATCTAATATTAAAAATGGACAATATGGAATTGCAGATGTTAAATTTCCATAAAATATAGCAACATTTAACTCAGTACATGATATAAATGATGTATATCTATTATATAATGAAGTAACACAAGGAAACCATGTTTTTGCATCGTATGAATAATATATTCTATAGTCTGTATTATTACTACTATACCCAGCAGCAACAAGTACATTAAAATTAGAAAAATAATCTAATTTTGAAATATTTGAAAGTTGTTGATTATTACTTAAAATAAATCTATAGTTTGTCCAGTTTATTCCATCTGATGAAATTATGTAACCCCAAGCATGTACTGCTATAAATAATGACATTTGTTGTATCCATTTAATACTAGTCATATAATAAGGATTTGGAAAAGTTGCAGTTTCTGCAACTGTATTTATATTCCAATTTATACCATCAGATGATGTAATAACGTGTCCACTATAATCGACAGCAGCAAATAAAGATAATGTCGGACTCCAATCAATTTCAAATATAGTATTTATATTTGATACTGAAAATTGTGTCCATGATATTCCATTAGAAGATCTCATAAAATTATCAGTAGTACCTGTTCTAGCAACTGCTACAAATAATGATAATGATGGTGCCCATGTTATAGAATTCCATAATTTTGAACTTGGAGCATCTACAGATGACCATGTTGTTCCGTTTGAAGATGTATTAATAAAAGAATTTGATATTATAACAAATAATGATAATGAGGATGCCCATACAATATCATTAAAGGAAGAACTTATATTTGCTGTATTATATAAACTCCATTGTTTACCATCTGATGATATTGCAATATTTTTTGTACCTGACACAGCACCCACTGCTACTAATTTATTTAATGTATCTGCATATATAATTTTATTATATTGTAAATCATATGTTGTTTGTAAAAATGTCCATGATGATGCGTCAGAAGTTGTAGATATTGCTATTTTATTACTATTATAAAATTGAGCAGTATCAATAGTTGTTGCAAATATTAAATTATTAGCAGAAAATACACAGCTATATAATGTATCAATACCGTTAGTACTAATTGTAGACCAATTAATACCATTTGTTGATTTCATCATTCTATTTGATGTACCTGTACTAGCAACCGCAATAAACATATTAAAGCTTGAAGACCAACAAACAGAATTCCATTGATTTATTGTTGGCGCGGTTCTTACTGACCAATTAATACCATCAGTAGAAGTCATAATACTAGTAGAAACAGAACTATTTGTACCTGAAACAGCAACAAACATTTCTAATGTTGGACTCCAGCATAGTGAACGCCAATTTGCAGATACTGCAGAACTTCTAGATGTCCATGTTATGCCATTCGTAGATGTTATTACTTGTCCAGAAGCAACTCCTGAACTAGAAATAGCAGCAAATAATCCTAATGAAGAAGCCCATACTATTGAAGACCATGGGTTATTATTCGGAGCAGTTCTATTTGTCCAGTTAATACCATTAGGAGATGTTGAAATTGATGTAGTTGCATTATTTGAAGTATTTACAGTTACAAATAAATTCAAAGAAGAACTCCAACAAACAGAAGTCCAAATTTGAGCCGGAATGAAACATTGTGTCCAATTAATACCATCTTTTGAATACATAATTCCTCTATTTGAAAAGCTTGATGTATTTACCCACCCACCAACTACTACAAATATTTTTAATTCTTGGCTCCAACATACAGAATTAAAAATAGTAAAACCTGTTGTTTTTGCTGCAATCCAATTATATCCATCTTTAGAATACATGATATTATATATGGCATTTATTGAAGAATCTCCAGAGCTACCGACTGCTACATATAAACTAAGATATGACGAATAATCCATTCCATATATAGATACATTACTTGGAAAATTACCATAATTATTAAATGCAGAAAATACAGTATTTAAATTTGTTATACTTTTATTATTATTTATAATATTTGTATTATTAACATTTAAAGTACTAGTAGATAATTTATTTATATTTGTAATATTTATATTGGAATCAGTTATAAGAACTTTATTAGAAGCGGCTATGCCTGTTGTAATATTTGATAAATATTCACTATTATTATCACTTTCGGATATAATTAAAGTATTATTTACATATACGGCATTTGCTGATAGTACATTAATACCTGATATATTATTAGAACTATCAGTAATTAATATTTTTGAAGCAGATGCCGTACCTGGAACTACATTTAATCTATTTAAATCATTTGTAGTAACTGCTAATACAGATCCTCCTAATTGTAATCCAGTAGTTGTCCCATTATGATTAACTATATTAAATATTTTGTCTGATCCATTAACTACCATATTTAATCTATTTATATTTGAACTTGTTAAATCAAAATCTACATAATTAGTAGCAGAACCATTATTTATTAATCTCATACATCCATAATTATATTCAGATGTAGTTACAATATTTAATTTACCATAAATATTACTATTATTTCCATTTATCGCATACATAGTACCCGAATTTGCATTAATTCCTGAGCAATATGCATGTAATTGATTAACATTATTAGGTGATATTGATGTTTTATAAGTAGGTAAACCTATATTACTTATCATAATTCTATTTCCCGTACCATTATTAGAAACAACTACAAATATACTTAAACTGTTGCACCAACATATAGATATCCAATTATTATCTATATTAGAATTTTGTATAAACCAAATATTACCATCATAACTAACCATAATTCTATCTCCTGTTCCAGAAGATGCAACAGATATAAATAATTTTAAATCAGAACTCCAACATATAGATGTCCATAAATTTGATACTGGCGATGTTTTGCTTGTCCATATAGTGCCATTAGAAGATGCCATAATTTGATTAGATACAATTCCATTAGAAGATACAGCAATAAATAAATTTAAATATGGGCTCCAACATACAGAAGTCCAATTATTATCAACTGGTGATGTTCTACTTGTCCATGTTATTCCATTTATAGAAGTCATAATTCTATTCCCAGTACCTGAAGATGCAACTGCAACAAATAATGACAATTCAGAACTCCAACAAATAGATGTCCAATTATTATCAGATGCAGAAGTTCTACTTGTCCAATTAAAACCATTAGGAGAAGTCATAACTCTATTACCAGTTCCAGATGAAGAAACAGCAACAAATAAATTTAATTCAGAGCTCCAACAAACAGAAGTCCAATCATTATCAACTGGTGATGTTCTACTTGTCCATGTAGTTCCGTTAGTAGATGTCATAACTCTATTACCAGTACCAGAAGAAGCAACTGCAACAAATAATGCTAACTCGGGACTCCAACAAATTGATGTCCATTGATTTGTATTTGGAGATATTTGATTAGTCCAATTAATACCATCAGAAGATGACATAATATTATCTGAAGTTGTTCCCGAAGAAGCAACTGCGACTATTAGGCATAATTCTTCTGCAAATGATACCGAATTCCATGAATTGTCTGCAGGTGAAGTTTGAGAATACCAATATTTATTAATATATTTATTACTATCTAAATTTGATAATATATTATTATTTATATTACTTACATCATTTATATTAATTGTTAGTATTTCATTTATATTTTTTGATTTGATTATTGTAGATGAAGCACCGCCATAATATGTTATAACAAATATATTTAATTCAGGACTCCAGACTATGGCCCTTATTAAATTATTTATTGAATTAGTACTATCATATACCATGGTCCAATTAAATCCATTATATGAATAATATAAAAATGAATTTGAATTATAATTGCCAGTTATTATAAATATACCTAATGAATCACACCAAATACTTCCATATATGGTTATTATAGATGAGAAAGTTTGGGTTATCCATTGTTTACCATCATATGACATAATATAGGTATTTGTTGGTTGAGATGAAAAACCTAAAAACATACATAATTTAGGACTCCACGATATCGTATATAAATAACTAAAATTAGCTGAATATCCAGTCCAATTAATACCATCAGAAGACACCATTATATTATTAGTTGTTGACCCTGTATCTGAACCAGCCACAAATATAAATAGTTCAGGTGACCAACATACAGTAACCCAGGATATTGCGTATGGTGATGTTCTACTTGTCCAACTTGTACCATTTGTAGATGTCATAATATTATTATTAACTGTACCATTTGAAGAGATTGCAACAAACATACCTAAATCAGGACTCCAACATACATTTTGCCATGCGTTTGCAATCGGTGATATTTGACTGATCCAATTTATGCCATCTGTCGAAGTCATAATATTATTTGTAGTTGTTCCATTTGAAGCAACTGCAACAAATATCCCTAATGTTGTTGACCAACATATTGAGGTCCAAGTGTTAGTAGTAGTTGGGATAGTTGGAAATGTCCAGTTAGTACCATTTGGAGATATTTTTAATCTATTTGTATTATTTATAGCAACAGCTACAAATAAAGATAATGTTGGACTCCAGCATATTGAACTCCATTGAGTATTAAAAGCAGTATTATATAATGAAACTACTTCTAAATTAGACATAAGCTTAGAAACTACTGATGGTCTATATGTATTTATTCCTAATATTTGATTTGAATTATAAAAAGTAGCATTATATTGGGATGTTAAATTATTATAATATGAACCACTTGCAACAAAAATATTAAGATGAGGACTCCAACATAATCCTAATATAATATTAGTTGTTGACGTAGCAGTATTATCATTTAATATATACCAATTTATTCCATTCCTAGATACTAACATAGTTGCAGATCCAGATGAATTACATGATACAAATAAAGATAATGTTGAACACCAACATATAGAATCCCAATTAGGTATTGATGTTAATGATGTTATTGATCTTGAAGTCCAAGTTATTCCATTAGTAGATGTTAAAAATGTTGTATTACCAGTAACTGCAAATAAATTTAATTCAGGACTCCAAGATACTGCATGATATGTATTTGAAGCTGGAGTAGCTCTAGTTGTCCATGAAGTGCCATTTGAAGATGTCATTATACTTGTAGTAGTAGTTGAATTATCAACTACTACAAATAAATTTAATTCAGAACTCCAACAAATAGATTTGAAATTACGTGCCACTGGTGATGTTTGACTTACCCAATTTATACCATTTGTAGATGTCATTATACTGTTACTCGCTGTCCCATTTCCAGATACTGCTACAAATAATCCTAAAGAAGATGCCCAACATACAGAATTAAAAGAATTTGCAGTTGGTGTATTTTGACTAGTCCAAATAGCCCCATCTGGAGAAGTTATTACTGTTGTAGATGTTGAATTATTAGAATTTGAAACAGCTACAAATAATAATAATTCCTCACTCCAACAAATCGATGATATATGAACACTATTTGGATTATTTATACTTGTCCAATTAATTCCATCAAAACTTATCATAAGATAATTTGGAATTACTGTACTTCCAGCTACAAATATTTTTAATTTAGGACTCCAACATATCGATGACATATTACCTATAGTATTTAATCTATTCACTGTTACAGATGAAACTGAATTATATTTTCTAGTATATTGAGATTGAGATGTTGAAATAATTGAATTATTTAAAGATAATTTATTAACGCCTATATTATTAATTGTATTAATATCTTTATTTGAATCAAATAAGACTGCTTTATTGCTATTACCTTGTCCCAAAATAACATTGTTTAAATATGGACTATTGCTTTTACCACTACTAGTCACTATACCAGAAATATTAGTACCATTTAATGTTAATGTTGTACATGTAATATCATTAATATTTGATATACTATTATCTGAATCAGTAACTAATACGGAGTTTGGTGTCGCAATACCTGGAGTAACATTTAAATAATTTAGAGATGTGCCAGATGTGGTGATATCTTTTCCATTTAATGTCAAAGTATATAGATTAACATTATTTGGATCTTGCAATGCAAAAGAATTATTAGATAAAGAAGGCGTACTAGTAAAAGGTACTCGTGTTTTTAAAATTTTATTATTACTATCACGTTGTAAATTAATAGACATATTTATAATAAAAAAATTTACGATATATATTAATAAATAAAAAAATACTAAAAAAATACTAAAAAAATACTAAAAAAATACTAAAAAAAATAATATATAATATAATATATTTATATAGACGTTTATTTTTAATAAATCTATTCATCAGGTAATGAATTAAAAAATGTTTCTATTTGTTGTATTTTATTATTAATTAATGATAATTTATTTTCTTCATGATTATAGTTATTAATAATTTGCTTAACACATCCATACATTGATGCAATAATTTGATCTGTGTTTAAGGTTCTGCAATCTTCGTATCCATGTATATTTTGTTTCTCTACCGATTTTGGAAATATTTGTTCTACTTCTTGTGCAATCCATCCTAATTTACTTCTATCTGCAACTTCTTCTGAAGTATAAATATCATCTTTCCATGTATATTTAGCTAATCTTAAGTTTTTAATATTATTATAACACATAGTTAAATCAGCATCTTGAATATTATTTTTTAATCTTTGATCAGAAGAAACAGTCCAAGTAGAAGTAGAAGGTTTAGCAGCACTATCTGATGATAATTGTAATTGATAAGTTGGAGTTATACCCAATCCAATCCTTCCATTAATGTTATCAAATATAAATTCATTAGATTGAGATTTTATATTTGATTTATATGATGTACTAATTATATCGGTAGTTATTATATTTGTTGCAATTGTACCTGCATATGATGAAAACACAATCATACTCAATTCAGATGACCATAAAATTGATGTACAATTATAATTTAACGATGTTGTAATTGTTGACCAATTAACACCATCAAATGAATAATGAATATACATTGGATTATGAAAAGTAGTAACAATAAAACAATTTAATTCCGAAATCCACTTAACTACTTGACAATTACCAACAATTTGTAATGAAGATGCCCAATTTTTACCATCATAAGAATATAACATTGGAACTGTATTGCCACAAACAGCAACAAATATGTTTAATTCTGGCGACCAATCTATACTAAATATGCCATTTATAAATGGATACACTGCTGTATTCCATAATATTCCATCTGATGAATATATTAAACTTGTTTTATTTGATGTTGAAGAACCTGCAACAAATAGATTTAAATTCGATGACCAGCATACACATGTCCAGTCATTAGTTTGAGATATGACTATTTTTGACCAATCATATCCATTGTTTGATATCATTATTTTAGATGTTCCTGAATTAGCTACTGCTACAAATAAATTTAATTCTGGACTCCAGCATAATCCTTTAAATGTTGCACTAGATTCAGGTTGTCTATTTGACACATTCCAATTAAATCCATCTTTAGATACTAATATGAAACTATTATTAGTTAATGCAACAAACATAAATAATTCTGAACTCCAGCATATAGTATTTATAACAAATATATTAATAAGTGGGTGTATTATATCTGTCCAATTAACTCCATTTGTAGAATATGCCATTCTATTAGTTCCTGTATGTGATCCAGCAATAAATATACCTAATTCAGGAGACCAAGTTGCACAAAAATATTGACCTGTTGTTGTACTCCGTACAGTTAATTTATTTAATGCATTTATAACATTAGCTCTTGTATTGTATGTCTTATCTTGTAATGTTGTTAAATTAATATCATTTGTAGATGATATATTTATATCACTATTATTTATATTTATTTTTTTTGTACCTAAATTATTAATACCTGATATAATTTTATCATCACCTGTTATTATTGCACTAGATGCGGTAGCTATACCTGGTGATGCGTCTATAAAATAAGAATTTAAAGTTTCTGTAGATAATTGTGTTCCATTTACTATTAAAGATGTACATGATAATAAATTTATTCCAGAAATATTTATACTCGAATCTACAATTAATGGTTTATTAGAAGTCGCAGTTCCTAATGTATTATTTGTTAAATATGAATTAAATTCAACCGGCGTTGTTGTAATTAATACATTATTTAATAATAAACCATAAGATGAATTATCTGTAGGTATATTAAAATATTTTTGATTTGTTATATCTAATTGACCTGTATTTAACACATCAAATGTTATAAATTTAGTGTTATCGGTATTACAATATTGTTTATAACAATTACCATTTACATTATTAATTTCTAATAATTTATTTAAAGATGTTGAATTTATACCTATACAATTATTAGTTTTACTAAATACTATATAATTGCCTTTAGCACAATTCTGACTACTTGTAGTTATTGAATTTGAAATTGCAATTCTTGGCTCTGAATTATTAAATGATGAAAAGTTTGATACCGTTACAAATTGTCTATATTCTGAATTCCATATTATACATCCGTACTCATTACCACTATTTTTTAACTCAGTTCCTTTATTCCAAGTATATCCATCAGAAGAATATAATATATTACAATTATTAGCATTAGAATTAATTGCTAAAAATAATTCAATATCTTTTGCCCAGCAAATACATGAAGGCGTTATTGAATTTAATGTAATATTAAAATTCAATGTCCATAAATAACCGTCTTTTGAAATCATAAAACCTGGTACATTAGTTGACACCGCTACAAATATCATTTTTTCTGAACTCCAGCATACTGACGTCCAACTATAATTATTTCCAGAATTAGATAATGACCAGTTTATGCCATTAGATGATATTATCACTCTTTCTCCAGATGTAGGGCTAGAATTTCCAACCGCTACAAATAAATTTAATTCAGGACTCCAGCATATAGATTGTAATGCACTATCGCCTGGTGTATTTCTAAGTGTCCAAGTCATACCATCTGTCGAAGTCATAACTCTGTTATTATGACCTACCCCGGAAACCGTCACAAATAATCTTAATTCAGGCGACCAACATATAGAATTTAATTGGTTGAGAGGTGCTGTTCTTGCAGTCCAGTTAATACCATTTGTAGAAGTCATAATACCGAAACCAACTGCTACAAATAAATTTAATTCAGAACACCAACATACTGATCTATAATTAATATTTGAAGGTGTATTTTGTAAAGTCCATATATATCCATTTGAAGATGTCATTACTCTATAAGATGTTAATGTTATACTACTTGTTGATCCATTACATACTGCAACATATAATGATAATTCTGGACTCCAACATACTGAATTCCAATAAGCGCCTCTTATATATGAATTATCCGTGCTATTTAAAGATGCTGTATTTAAAATGGTTCCATTAATATAAGATAATGGAGAATTCATATTTGTATTTGTATATGATCTAGAATTATATAAATTATTTAAATTTATATATTTTCTATTTTTATTAATAATTGGCGTATTATTAATATTTAATGATTGTGTATACAAACTATTAATATTTTTTATACTATTATTTTCATCTAATATTAAAGATTTTGATGGCAACGCAATACCAGGTGTAATATTGGTTAAATATATATTTGTAGCATCATTACTAGTAGCAGAAGAAAATAAACTACTAGTAATATTTGTTCCATTTACTTGTAAGGTATTACATGATATATTATTTATACCAGTTGTATTTATATCATTATCTGTAATTAAAGCTTTATTAGGAAGTGCCATTCCTAATGTTGAATTAACATAATTAATTTGATCTGCTGTTGCTGTTATCGTGGTTCCGTTTAATATTAATGAAGTTACTGATGCAAAAGTAGTTAATCCTGTAGTTCCGATAGATATTTCACTATCTAGTGTTGTAGATAAATTAGCTGAAACAGATGTTTTAATTATTTTATTATTAACATCTCTTGGGATATTAAATGCCATTGTTATAATTCAAATTTAATCTTTTATATAATACAAAATAATTTATATTTATTTTAAATAATTTATATTTTTTTTGATTTATTTATTTTTATAAAAAAAAAATAAATTATATTATATCATATTACGATTATTTTAATATCTTTAAATTAAATTTTAATATAAATGGTTGTTATTAAGCAATACTCAAACACTCAAATTAATGGATTAAGTACCGTAACCGGCAGAGTACTTTATGATGCTACTCTTAATGCATTAAGATATAACGATTCACAGTCTTATAATAATATTCTATTATTTAAAGATAGTAGCAATAATGTATCTGGAATTAATAATATTTTAATAGGAGGTAATGCTACTATTAATGGAACTTTAACTAGTTCAGGCTCATTATCATTTACAGATACTACTGATGCTACTAGTAGTACTAATGGCGGTGCTTTAACTATTGCAGGTGGGGCAGGGATAGCTAAAAAATTGTTTGTAGGTACTAATTTATCCGTAGGAGCAAATTCTACATTAGCTGGTACTTTAGGTGTAACTGGTGCTACTACTTTATCTAGTACTTTAGGTGTAACTGGAACTATTACTTTTGATAATATTACAGATTCTACAAGTTCATCTGCAGGTGGGTCTTTAACTATTTCTGGAGGTGCTGCTGTTGCTAAAAAATTATTTGTAGGTACTGATTTATCTATAGGTGGTAATTCTACTTTAACAGGTACTTTAGCAGTAACCGGTATATCTACTTTAACGGGTGCTATTACCGCACAAAGTACTTTAAATGTAACAGGTGCTACTACTTTATCTAGTACTTTAGATGTAACTGATGCTTCTACTTTATCTAGTACTTTGGGAGTAACTGGCGCCACTACTTTATCTAGTACTTTAGGAGTAACTGGTGCTACTATTTTATCAAGTACTTTAGGTGTAACAGGTGCTTCTACTTTAACTGGAGCTGTAACTGCACAAAGTACTTTAGGAGTGACTGGTGCAACTACTCTTTCTAGTACTTTAGGTGTAACTGGTGCTTCTACTTTATCTAGTACTTTAGATGTAAATGGCGTTATTACTTTTAATGATGCAACGGATGCAACAAGTTCAACTGTTGGAGGTACTTTAACAGTTGCAGGGGGTGCTGCCATTGCTAAAAAATTATTTGTAGGTACTAATTTTGCTGTAGGTGGTAACTCAACATTAACTGGTACTTTAGGAGTAACCGGTGCATCTACTTTATCAAGTACTTTAGGTGTAACAGGTGCTACTACTCTTTCAAGTACTTTAGGAGTTACAGGTGTATCTACTTTAACTGGAGCTGTAATTGCACAAAGTACTTTAGGTGTAACTGGAGCTACTACTCTTTCAAGTACTTTAGCTGTTACTGGAACATCTACTTTAACTGGAGCTGTAACTGCACAAAGTACTTTAGGTGTAACTGGTGCTACTACTCTTTCAAGTACTTTAGGCGTTACAGGTGTATCTACTTTAACTGGAGCTGTTACTGCACAAAGTACTTTAGGTGTAACTGGAGCAACTACTTTATCTAGTACTTTAGCTGTAACTGGTACATCTACTTTAACTGGAGCAGCTACTGCTCAAAGTACTTTAGGTGTAACTGGAGCAACTACTTTATCTAGTACTTTAGCTGTAACTGGTGCTTCTACTTTATCTAGTACTTTAGGTGTAACAGGTGCTACTACTTTATCTAGTACTTTAGGTGTAACTGGCGCAGCTACTCTTTCTAGTACTTTAGGTGTAACGGGAGCGGCTACTTTATCTAGCACTTTAGGTGTAAATACGACTACTCCTGGTAAACAAGCAGAAATTAATAGTTCTGATGGAAATTGTTTAAGATTATCTTATAATTCACCAACTGGTTCTGCCACTAATTATACTGATATGTTAGTTTCAAGTGGAGGTAATTTTACAATCACACCTTCTGGAGGTAATTTAAATTTATCATCACATAATGGAAGTACAACAGGTTTACAATTAAATGGAACATTAGTTACAGCCACTGCTGTTCAATTAAATTATAATGTCGTAACTCCTGGCACAGGTACTGCTTCTAAAACACTTGTATTAGATTCTAATAGAAATATTGTAAATATTAATTATATGGAAGTAGGAACTTTAGCTGCTATTAAAACAAATACTGCTAATAATACTATTGATTATCCAATTAGTTTATATACAGTACCATCTACTACCCCTTCTATCGGATTAGGAACTGGTATTGAATTTAATTCTGTTAATGATACTGATAATCTTTATAACTGTGCATATATAAATTATGTATCTAGTAATATCACAACTGGATCTGAAACCGGATATTTAGATTTTAAAGTAGCTAACAGTGGTACTATAAATTCAGTAGCTACTATTTCAAATAATGGTGTACTTTCTATTACATCTTTAGTTGAAACGTCTGATATAAGAGCAAAAGAAAATATTCAAGATACTTTATCTACTGAGTCATTAATGAAAATTTTACAAGTTAATGTTAAAACTTATAATTATAAAAAAGATACTAGTAAAAGACATTGTATAGGTGTAATTGCTCAAGAAATTAAAGAATTATTACCTGAATCTGTAATAATTTCTAAAACTGATGATTTTGATGATTTTCATCAAGTCCAATATACATCTTTAGTTCCACATTTAATTAATTGTATTAAAGTATTAAATAAGGAATTGCAAGAATTAAAAGCAAAAATAAATACACAGTTAGCTTGATTAATTTGGGTTCCTAGGAGGGACACAAATCAAGACTAAGAGGGTTAATTAAAAAAAATATATATTTAAGTTTTTTTAATTTTATAAGTAAGGGTTTTAATCTTTAATTTTCCAAAAATACCCGTTGTAGATAGTTTTATTTTTAATGGCATTATTAATAGATAATTCTGATCCTCCGAGTTTAATAGGAATTTCCGTGATCGTATTAAAAACAATTTCTTCTTTAGATAACGGATTAATTGCAATAATTGATTTTGATTTTGTATTTTTTTTAAATTGTTCATTTGTAATATTATATTTTTTTAAAATATTTGTATGACAATCTGATACTTTCATAAAGTATATATCATGATATAATTCTTGAGATTTAATTAATTCTTTTAATTTTGCTTTAGTTAATCCATTATTTAAAAAACATTCCTCTTGTGATTTATACATTTCTATAATTTCATTTTTACTATTATTCATTTTTACAATAGGTTCTGTGATTCTAGTTGAAATTTCTTTATTAGTAGGCTTTGCTTTTGAAATCAATGGATCTTCATCTTTTTCAACAAAACACCATCTAAAACCTTTATACATAGAATTATTTCTCACTGCATCTTGAACCCCACTTTTTAAATATTTTACTCCTTCATCTGCTCTTAATAAATAAATCATACTCTCATATACTTGTACCACTACATTTAAATTATTTGGATTAATTTTTTGAATCTTTCTTCCGCGAGAATGTTTAATTTTAAAATTCATATTAGGCGTTGGTAGTTCTTCTTCTAAATCATTTTCATTTTCTGTAATGTCTTCTTTAATATCTTCTTGTTTTGTTTCTTCTTTTATAGGATTTGTATTATCTTGTTCTTGTTCATTTTCATGTTTGCAAGTGCAGTTTGTATTTGTATTAATAGGAGTTTCATTTTTAGTAATAATTGTAATTGTAAAATTTTCAAATAAATTAGGATTATACCCATTATCTAATAATCTATTTACTAAATCCATTTTTTGTTTTTCTAATAATTGAAATGGATTTAGATAAATAATTTTTTTAATATTTTCTTTAATAATTTTATTTAATTGTTCATAATTAAATTCATCTGACAATTTAACAATTTCCTTTGGCATTACATTATTAATTTTTTCTTTATATAAATTTTGTTTAATTTCTTTATTAGATAAAATATATTGTTCAATTTCTCTATAATTACTCTCACATTCATAAATATCTAATAAAATACATTTACAAGAATAAGATGAATTCATTGCTAAAATTCTTTCATAAATATTTTTAGTAGATCCAATTTTAATTAATTTAGATTCAATACCTTCGATAGTAACTTCAATAACATACACACATTGTTTATAATTAAATTTTTCAATAAGATATAAATGTTTTTCTAATTTATTATTTTTAATAGTATCAAGAAGTTCTTTCTTCAATTTTAATTGTTTATATTGATTTTGATATTCAATATAAAATTTAAATATTTTTTCTAATTCTAGATAATAACATCTAATTACTTTTGATTTTTCTGTTCTTAATAGCATTAATGAGTGTTTAAAACAATCGGGTGATACCACTAGATGTTTTGTCTTGTTATGTGTATTTATATCAACATTTTCTAGTGCCAGTGTTTGGCACTTAGAATAATTTATAAAATCTTTAGAATTAAAATGTTTATAATCGATATCTTCTTCAAAGTTATCTTTTAATAGATTATTATAATCTATTTTATTTTTTTTAATTTCACTTCTCTCAAATCCCATCCAAGACAACATATTGTTATCGATATATATCCATTTATCGTTTTGAATACTATCCCAAAACTTATCGATATAAATTTTATTAATATTATAATTAGCAATTTTTAATAATTCTTTAACTGATAACATCTCATTATTAATATCTATTAATTTTTCAATATTTAATACCGCCAAACTCATGATTTTTTCTTTATTTGATATTTGTAAATATAAGAGGTTCTAATTATATAAATATATAATATATAATTGTTTAGATAGAAATTCAATATCTATAATAATTAAATAATATGACTTGTGTCTAAATATTATCGACATAAAATATATAAATCTATATTGTAATTCATATTAAATATACAATATATAAGTATTAAATAGTATATTGCTATATAATATATACTCGATTAATTAATTTAAAATTGAAATTTTTTAATTACCTATATATTATACGCAATAATGTCTAATGATTTCGTACCTACATCTGATTTATATAAAGTTAAATTCTATGTTTTAGATGAGGAAGAAAATGACATTGATTCTATGGTAGAAATCAAGAATAAGGAATTATTCCGTAATAATAAGCCATTTAATGCTGGGGTATACGATAGCAAATTGGGCACCACTGATCATTCGTACCACTGTGGGACTTGTTTCCACTCAAAGACAGAATGTTCTGGACACTTTGGCAAAATTGTATTACCATATCCAGTAGTAAGTCCTTTATTTAAAAAGGAAGTACTAAAATGGCTTAAAGTAATATGTTTCAAATGTGGCGAATGTATTGTAAATCTCAAAAATAAGAAAATAGAAAAGTCTCAAATACTAAATGAATGTGTAAAATTATCAAGAACTTCTACTCAAAAAAATATAAGATGTGTAAACTGTAATGAATTACATCCAATTGTGCAAAAAGATCCAAAAGATCATTTAAAAATCACAATTAAAATTAATGAAACGGAGCAAAGATTATATAATAATCAAATTGAAGAGATATTTTCAAAAATTTCTGATAAAACAGTACTTAGTTTAGGTAAGGAATTATGTTCACATCCTAAAAAATTTATATTACGTATTATCAGAGCACCGCCTGTTACAATCAGACCAGATATTAAGAAAATTAAAGGAGGTCGGTCAAATAATAATGATTTAACTACAATTTTAAAAAATATTATCAATTTATTAGAAAAAATTCCAATGATTTTAGATGATGAATTAATTAAAAAATATATTATTCAATTAGATAATATTGAAATGCATTATTTTAATTTAATTAAAGACACACCGGCAGGTAATACTAATAAATTACAAACCAATACTGGTTCTACATTAGTATCTATTTCATCTCGGTTTTCTAAAAAAAGTGGACGAATTCGTAAAAATATTTTAGGAAAGCGTACTACATATATGGGAAGATCAGTTATTACTGGTGATAATAGTATTAAAATTAATGAAGTTGGAATTCCATTATCAATTGCTAGAAATATCCAAATTCCGGAAACTATGCAGTATTATAATAAAGAAAGATTAATGACATATTTTTTAAATAAAGATAAACAATATCCAGGATGTTCTAAAATTATAAAAAAATCTAATGGTTCTGAATATTATGTAGGTGCTATTAATGATGACTTTATTTTCGAAGAAGGTGATATTATTTATCGAGATATTATTGATGGTGATACAGTAGCAATGAATCGCGCACCATCTCTTTTATATAGTTCTATTAGTGGCCATACTGTAAAAGTTATGGAAAAAGGAGACACATTAAGACTAAGTGTTAATGTAGCTGATACATTATATGGCGGTGATTTTGATGGTGATGCAATGATGGTAATATTTCCACATTCTATTCAAGCTAGAAATGAATGTAAAAATTTATCAGGAATGCAAAGATGGTGTATATCACTTAAAAATGGTTCACCTTCTATTGGTGTTTATCACGATGGTCTAATTGGTATCTTTGAATTTACTAAGAATGATGTAAATATAAATAAATATAATTCTATGAGATTATTAAGTAATAATAGTATGATTTTTCAAAATTTTATGTTGAATCAAGATAATTATAATAGCAGAGAATTATTAAGTAAACTATTACCACCTATTAATTATACCAAAAAAGCAGGTTTTTATAATGCAGACTATTCTGATTTTATTAAATATAAAGAAGATGAAATTAAAGTAGAAATATCTAGAGGGACTGTACTTAAAGGCTGTATTGACAAAAAATCAATTGGACAAGGTGTAGATGGTTCTATATTTCATATTATTCATAATGAATACGGTAGTGATATTGCCTTAGATGCAATTTATAATATTCAACAAATGACTACAATTTATTTAATGCATAAAGGATCTACAATTAATTGTGATGATATTACAATTAGTAAAAAAGCTCTTAAGAAAGTTCATGAACAAACAGAATCTATCTTATATGAAGCTAAACAAATTACAAATAATCTATTAAATGGAAAAATTATCCCGCCATTAGGTTTAACTATTAAAGAATTTTATGAACAAAAACAATTAGCTATTCTTAATTTAGGTGATGACTTTTTAAAACCTGTCTTTGAAGATATTGATACTGAAAAAAATAATTTATTTAAATTAATTGTATCTGGTTCTAAAGGAAAATTAACTAATTTATTACAAATTAGTTCATCAATCGGTCAAACATCTATTGGGGGCGAACGTATGTTTAAATTATTTGATTATGAAAGAACATGTCCATATTACCCAAGATTTGATGAGTCTCCTCAAAATAGAGGATTTGTAACTGAATCATATACAGCTGGTGTTGATATGTTATCTTTTATATTCCAATCTATGGAAGCAAGATACAGTATTATCAACAAAGCATTATCGACAAGTATTACTGGTGAACAAAACAGAAAAAGTATTAAAAATTTAGAATCTTTAATTATTGATAATTCACGTAAAGTTGTATTTAATAGTAAAATTATACAATATGTTTATGGAAGTGATGGTGTAGATACACGATTTAATGAAATTGTCATGTTTAATACTATTTTAATTTCGTATGAACAATTTGAAAAATCATACAAAACAACATTCGATGATCTTAATAAGTTATTTCATAATAAAGCTATTCAAAAACTTTTAGATGATGAATTTAATCAATTAAATGATGATCGTAAATTATACAGAGAAACTTATCTTAAAATTGAAAAGCAAAATTCAAAAAATAAATTATTATCTAATGTTAGAAAATTACCAATTAATATTCATCGAATTATTGAAGATGTATTATTTAATTATAAAGATATTATTGATAAAGAAAAATATATTATTAATCCTACCGTAGTATATGATAAAATTAATAAATTATGTCAAAATATTCAATATGGACATTATAATGAAATTCAAATGATGAAAAATATGAAAATTCCAAAATATATTCAATTATCTTTCACATTAATTAATATCTTAATTAGATCTAATCTAAATATTAAAAATATTATTAACAAAAACATTAATGATGTCATTTTAGACATTATTATTGATCGTATTGTTAATACATTTAATAAATCTTTAGTTCAGTATGGTACACCAATCGGCATTATCACAGCACAGTCTATTTCTGAACCAATGACACAATATGTATTAGATAGTCATCATCGTACTGGTGCTTCTGGTACTAAAACAGACTTTTTAGTACGAATGAAAGAAATTTTAGGTGCTAAAGATACATTGAAAATGAAAGCACCTTCAATGCTTTTATATATTAATGAAGAATATAAAAATGATGTGTTCAAAGTTCAAGAAATTGCTAATCATATTGAAATGATGTCTTTACATATCTTTATTAATTCATATCAAATATTCTTTGAATCTTATAAACATATTATTCATCCTAATTATATTGACGAGATCAAAATGATCGATATGTTTGAAAAACATAATCCAAATCTAAAAATTCCTAATGATTTAATCAAATGGTGTATTCGATTTGAATTTAACAAAGAAAAATTAATTGAAAAAAATATGAAATTTGAAACTATTTGCTTCAAAATTCATGATCTATTTCCTAATTTATTCATAATTAATACTGCAGAAAATTCTGATAAAATTGTTATGAGAATTTATATTAAACAAAATCATTTTAAAAAAAATGCTGAAGTTAATCTATCAATTGTTGAAACATTTGTTACTGGTACTTTATTGACCTCTATTATTCGAGGTATTGATAATATTCTATCTACAAGTTGTTCTGCTAAAATTGCTAGAACTATTATTAAACCTGACGATTCTGTTGAAAAAGTTACGGACCCTGTTATTCTTACAGAAGGTACTAATTTGAAAGAAATCTTTCAAAATATGTATATCAATCCTTATCTATCTCAATCTGATAGTATTATTGAAATTTATGAATTACTCGGTATTGAAGCTGCCAGAAATAAAATTATCATTGAATTAATGAATATGATGCCTGCTTCTGATCAAAAACATTATAATGTTTATGCAGACTTAATGACTTCAACTGGCTCAGTTTCTAGTATTGACAAAACTGGTATTGAAAAACGTGAAAAAAATAATATTCTACTCAATCTTGCGAATTCCCACCCCCTTCAAATTTTGGAAGCCTCAAGTATTAACAGTTGTGAAGCTTTATGTAATACAGGGTTATCTAACTCACTTTTAGTCGGTGCCGTTCCAAAATTTGCAAGTAGCTGGAATCAGATAGTTTTAAATGAAAATTTTATCCAACAAAACGTAAATAATTTAGAAACTTTAGTTGACGATCTATAAACAAATAAAAATACATTTTTACATACATATATTATTTTTTTTCTTATTTAAAATTAAAAAATTATAATAAGATTTTTATTTTTTTATATTAAATTTTTATATTAAATTTATTTATATATATATATAATAATTAGGTTTGTTTCAATATAATGTTAAGATTTATAGTTTCAGAAACTGGTGTAATACCAAATCACAGTAATATATATCCAAATGGTTATCAAATTGTAGCAAAAAGCGATATTGAATTTTTACCATTTTCATCAACCACAATTAATACAGGTCTTATATTAAAATGCGCTAAATCTGATTTTATCCATGTTGTTATTGATAATTCATATCAAAATTTATTAAATGTAGATAATAGTATTATTGACAATCCAATAAATTCTCCACATGATATTGTTATTAAAAATTTAACTAATAATAATATTATATTACATAAAAATAGTATAGTGTGTCATTTTTATTCTAATAATAAAGCAGATTTATATAATACTACGTTACAAGATAATATTATAAAAAATAAACCATTTGAACAGCAAATTATTAATTCTAATATTATATCTGAAAATAATATATTAAATCATGAAAGTATTATTTCTGAAGTTGTTGAAGATGTTTCAGAAGAAGTCGTAGAAGAAGTTCAACCTGAAGTTGTAGAAGATGTTTTAGAAGAAGTCGTAGAAGAAGTTGTAGAAGAAGTTGTAGAAGAAGTTCAACCTGAAGTTGTAGAAGAAGTTGTAGAAGAAGTTGTAGAAGAAGTTCAACCTGAAGTTGTAGAAGAAGTAAAATATATAGTTATTGAAAATAAAAATCATTTAGACATTGAAGAAGTTGAATCTGACGTCGATGATGAAGTACATGATAACTTACATAATAAAGTTAATTTAGATTCAACAACACAGGTACAACCTAATACAAATACCGTTAAAAGAAAATATATTAGAAAAAAAAAGACAGTTATTAATATACCTTTGGCTTAATTAATGTTTTAAAATATTTCCTACTATTTTTTTTGAATTGAATGTAAAATATAATTATGTTAAAACTTGATCTTAAATCTGTCCATATATTTTCAAATTTATTTTTTATACTATTTTTTTCTATTTGTTCTAATCTTTCTAATAATTGTTTAATTATTTCTTCTTGATCATTCGTTTGAATTTTTAATAATTTGTTTTCTGATATGTAATCTTTATCTTCTAATTGCATAAGTATATTTTCATTTTTTGATATTATAATATTTTGTTGTATATTATATAATTCTTTTAAATTAATTTTTTCAGAATGTAAATTATTTAATACTTTTTTATTATTAACTATTTTTTTGTCTAATTCAGATATTTTAGTGGTATTGTCTTTTGTTATTTTTAAATCTGTATCATATAAAAATTCTATTGCATAAAAACATGAATTTTGCAATTTTTCAAATAAATATAATGTATATTCATTTCCATTATTTGAAAAATTTATTATATTTGTATTATTTACTATAAAATCATTTATATATTTGTTAACTGGATTGTCATATAATATATGTCCATATTTTGAATATAATATTTTTTTAATAGTATGTTCACAAGTATAATATTGGTCATCTTTATTATAATATTTAACTATTGGTAATTGAGAATTATGAGACAAAATTGCTATACAATTACCTGTACTATTAATTATACTTAAATTATTAATTTTATCACAAAATAAACAAACCATCATATATTTTATATCTAAAATAATTCAATTTTAAAATTGAATTTTAAATTATATATTTATATAATAAGTAAGAAAATACAGCATAATGAATACTATTAACGACTATAATAATAATCTAATCAATAATCATATTGATATTGAGTTAATTAATTATTTTAAAGATGTTCATTCTAAATTTTACAATAAAGTTGATATTTCATTTATGGACTATTTCTTAGAAATTTGCAATAAAGAAAATGAATTTTGTATTGACCATATCAAATTACAAGAATATGGTATTATTAATAACATTGAAACGAGTGGAAAAATTTTAAGATCTTTAAATCAGTTTAATTTAGAAGAAAATATTGATTATTCATGGCTGTCCAACGTTGGACAGCCATTAAAAGGTAAAAATGGAGGAGCTACTAGTGGTCATAAAGAGTATAAATTAACACCTTATGCATTTAAATTATGCCTTATTCGAGCAAAAAATTCTAAAATATATGCAAATTATTATTTATTATTAGAAATTGTATTTAAAAATTATAATGAGTATAGAATTCAATATATTCAAAATATTAATAAAAATATTTCTAAAGAAAATAAATTATTACATGAAAAAGTAGATGATCAATCTAGAAAAATCGATGAATTATTAGGATATGCTAAAGATACTAAAGAAAAATTAGATGAAACTAAAGAAGAATTAAATGATATTAATGATAAATTTGATGATCTTAATGATAAAGTTGATGATATGAAAGAAGCATTTGAAGAAACTGCTGGAAGATCTGTTCCAGATCCTACTAATGAAGAAAATAAATCTGAATTTGTATTATTACAATCTAAAATTCTACCTAATGAATTTACGTTTATGAGAGGAATTCAATCTTATAATGATATTAAATTAACTAATAAATATGCTGGAGATTATAATATTATTAAAAGAGAATTTAATGCTAATCCGGTACAATTATATCGATTATTTAGAGATATTGTAAAAGAAGAAATTAAAAAGAATAAAAAACTAATTACTGATAATAAAAAATTAAAAAATAAAAATGAATTAAAAAAACAATGTGAAATTATTAAATTTAATGGAAATAAGATTGTTCTTAATAATATTACACAAAATGAATTATTAGATAAGATTAAAGATATTTCGGAGATGAAATATAAAGAATATAAAAATACAACAGAAGATATCCCATAAGATATTAGATATATTATATATTTTTTTTATTTTTTTTGTAAATATAGACAATAACGTATTATAATATTTTTAATAATAATTTATAAATTATTATATAGTTTTTATCTATCATGGACATCAAAAAAACAAAAAAAATATGTATAATACTATTTTTAATAATATTTTTAATAATAGTATTAATATTATATAATCATAAATATTATACATATTATATTACTAATTATAATTATACTCCATTATATATGTATTTAGATAATAATACATCTACAGATTTAAATATTGTCTCGAATAACATTATACATACTTATAAAATTGTATTTTTATTCTCTCATGATTATAAAATTTTACCAAAATCTGCGGAATATGCAATAGATATAGCGCGTAAATATTGTTTACTACATCATTATGAATTAATAGTTAAAAATCATTATCCAAATAATACTATTAGTCCATATTGGCTACGAGTTTTTGATTTAATAGAATTATCTAATAAATATGATAATAATACAATATTTGTTTATTTAGATTTAGATGCTGCTATAAATTTTAAATATTTTAATTTAACAATAGCTGATTTAATTTATTATATTGATGGGCATGATAATTATCAATATGATATTTATATTGGAAAAGATTTACATGTAATAAAATATATAAATACAGGTGTCATGTTTTTAAAAAATACAATCACTACAAAAAATATATTACAATTATGGAGCACATATTATAATAAAGACAATTGGAATGTTATAAATAATAAATGGGAATGTACAGAAATAATTAATAACTATCAAAAAAAATGTACATGGGCTAGAGATCAATATGAACAGGGTGCATTAGAATATATATATAGTAATAATATTAATAATTATAAAAAAAATATTAACATATTACATATAAGTATATGTTCGAATCCATTTTATAATTTTGATTGTTTTATCTACCATTTTATGGCGCAATCTGAAGATAATAGGTTAAAACACATGAAGAAAATACATGCTGAAATTATATAAATAAATATTTCAAAAAAAAATAATTTTATTTTTTTTATATAAAAAAGTATATATAGTATCTTAAATTCAAAAAAAATATAGTAATATGAAAATTTTTTTAATACTACCAATACAAATATTTAAAGATATAAAAATATTAAAAACATATAATATAGTCTATTTAATAGAAGATCCTTATTATTTAAATCCAATTTTTCATAAACAAAAATTATTATTACATATATCGTCTTTAAATTATTATTATGATTATTTAAAAAAAAATTCTATAAATGTAAAATATATAAAGTATAATGAAGTTAATTATGATAAATTATTAAAAAACCATACAATTACTTTATATGATCCTATTGATAAGTTTGCAAGAAAACAATTTAAAAAATTTAATGTTGAATATTTAGATACTCCTCTTTTTTTAAATACTAATGAAGAATTATCTAATTACTATGATTTAAAAAAAGATAATAAAAGAATAACTAATATTGATTTTTATAAATTTATGAGAATAAAGTTAAATATATTGATGAAAACTAATAAAACTCCATTATATGACTCTTGGTCATTTGATAAAGAAAATCAAAATCCATTCGATAAAAATTATATAGAAGATGAAATAGATATTTATGAAAATAAATATCTAAAAGCCGGCAAATTATATATAAATAAACATTTTAAAGACTCATTTGGTAATTTTGATGAAGTATATTATCCAAATAATCATAAAGATGCCGAAACTCATTTAAAATTGTTTATAAAACATAAATTATTAGATTTTGGTAAATATCAAGATTCTATTTCTAAAAATGTTGTATATGGTAATCATGCAAATATATCAGCTTTATTAAACGTAGGATTATTAACACCATTAGATGTTGTTAACACAATTATTGCATATTTTAATAAATATAAAGACAAAAAAAAGATTATAAATTCAGTAGAAGCTATAATCAGGCAAATTATAAGTTGGAGGGAATATATGCGATTTATGTATGTATACTATAGAAATGATATAATAGAATACAATCCAATAAAAAATAATAAATCTATACCAGATAATTGGTATACTGGTAATACACCTTTTTCTATATTAAATCATTATATAGAAAAAGTTCAAAATTATGCATATTTACATCATATAGAACGATTAATGATTATAAATAATATATTTATAATATCTGAAATAAAGTTTACTGATATTTATAACTGGTTTATGATATGTTTTATAGATAGTTATGACTGGGTTATGATACCCAATATTTATATGAATTTGAGTACATTAAATAAAAATATTAAATATATGACAAAAATTTATTTAGCTTCTGATAATTACATTAAAAAAATGAGTGATTTCAATAATAAAAAAGATTTTGAAATAATAAATACATTATATTGGAATTTTATTAAAAAAAATAAAGATATTTTAAAACATGAATATTCTATTAGATCTCAAGTTAATAGAATATTAAATTAATAAAATAATATTTATATATAAATATATAAATATATAAATATGAATTCATTTTTTAAAATTTTATTAATTTCTGCTGGTTGGTTAGCATTTCTTTATGTTATTTATAGTGTATTAATATATATTTTTATAGGAAATGATAAACCGGTTACAGAAAATATATCAGTTATAAAAAATAATGATACAACAACAATTATTAATTCACCAGATTCTACTACTACTGTACATTATTCATCTTCTAAATCACCAAATGGAAGTTATACTAGCACTTCTAGTACTAATATAAAAAGTACAACAATTAGATAAATAATAACTTGTAACAAAAAAAATATATAATTAATGATGTAGACATAGATAAATTATCTAATTATATATCTTTAAATAAAAATTAAAAAAAAAATATAAATTTATACACATGATTTTAATCTATTAATATGTTGATTGTAATTATATAAAAGCGTAAATATTTTATTACATTTATCACATTTTAATACAATATCACAGCTACTTTTTCTATTTAGATGTTCTTCTAATGTACTAGGTTTTTTAAATTCTTTGTTGCATTTATAACAATTATATGTTTTTACTTTTCTTACTTCATCACATTTATTTACACGATTTTCATGTTCAATTAAATCGCGTTTTTTATTGCATGTAAAAATATTACATTTAGTACATTTATATCTCTTTTCAGTTTTATCTGTTGATTGTTGATTCGTAGTATTATCGATATTTTTATTTTTTAAATATTCATTCTCATTTTTTAACTTAGATATTTGATGTATATTAGTAATTTCTAACTGTTTAATTTGATCTTGTAATTCTTCATTATAACCTTGCAGAGTATTATATTTATCTAATAATGTTCTGTAATCATATTGTATTTGACAATTTTCATTTATTTTATTAATTACCATCTCAATTGTAAAATTTTCATTAATATCAATTAATTCTGTATAATTATTATCATTTATTACTTGATTTCTTAATTTATTATTTTCTTTTGCATAATCTTTTAATAAACTTTCTATTTCTAAATTATTTAAACATATTGATATATATACAATTTCAAATCTTTCAAAGTTTTTTTTATGTTGTTTAACTCTTTCAATAATTTTATTAGTTATTCCAAATTTAATTTTATTTTTTCCAATTATTGCGACATATACAACTGATTTACCATTATAAGATAAAATCATATTTTCAGTAATTATAATTGTATTTTGTTTGTTTTTAGCTAATTCTGCATTTTTATTTTCTAGTTTTTCTTGAGTTCTTGCTAATTCTTTATTTTTATTTTCTAATAAGTATTTATTAAATTCTAAACAGAGTTCTTCTATATATACATAATAATCTCGGATTTGATTTGCCTTTTCTGTTCTAATCATCATTAATGATTTTTTAAAACATTTTGGTGATAATATTAAATGCGTTGTTCTGTTATGAATATTCTTTAATTTACCTTTATATGCTAAAATCTCTTTATTATTTTCATTCTCCCCTAAGGGAGAATGAAATATATTATTTAATTTTTCGTAATTATAAATTTTATAATCAATATTTTCTTTAAAATTTTCTTTAATTAGGTGATTATATTTAAATTTGCCATTAGATTTCATATATCCAATCCATTCAATCAATTGATCATCTACATAAATCCAATCCTTATTATTGATGTTACTCCAAAATTTATCAATATACATCTTATTAATATTATTTTGATATTTATCTATATACATAATTAATTCATTATTTATATTTAAATTTTGCATAATGAAATTATACTAATGAGTATTTTTAACTTTAATTAAAAAAAAATATATTACTTAAGTATTTTTATGCCGGTTTCAAACCGGCATAAAATTTTAGCGTCCTTAGAGTACACTTAGAAATTAACCAATATATTAGTTAAAATTTCAAATGCCAGTATTGGCATTTGGGAAGTTTGCTCCACCATCATAGCGGAGCAAAAACTATAATTATATTTTACTATAAATTCTAAATGTCCTAAAAGACATTTAGAAAGTTTGCTCCGGTATGATACCGGAGCGAAATTTTACTAGATAAATTCTAGATTCAACTAGATTATTTAATATTTTTTTTCATAAATATATCATCTAGAAAATAGATCAATAAGCTAGAAATTATCTAGATAATAATGTGTAATTGCCAAGCCAAAGAATATAAACCAAATCAGTGTGATAAATGCCGATGTAAATCAAATTGTGCATTGTATATTAATTATGTTTCATGTAAGAAATCATGTGATAAACTATCTGAAAGACAATCTGAAAGACGATGCGAGAAACCATGTAAAAGATCATATGAGAAACAATGCGAAAGATTATGTGAGAGCGTGTGTGAAAGACCATCTAAATGCGATAAAGATGATAAAAATGCTAGAAATATATACATAAATATACATTAATCTAGAATTTCTAGTTAAAATCTAGAATCATCTAGAAATATTTAATATTTTTTTTTTTAAATATATTACTTAGAGAATAGATCATCAAACTAGAACAAAAAACTAGACAATGTGTAATTGTCTAGATAAAGAATGCTTATCAAAACAATATAAAAAATGCGGTCATAATTGTGATTACATTGGTGAAGAACTATGTGAAAAAAATTATAATGCTAAACGTAAAAACATTTGCAGAGATGGACGAGATGGCAAACCTGGAAAAGATGGACGACCCGGACCTAAAGGAGAACCTGGATGCCCTGGAGAACCGGGTGGATATGGACGAGATGGGCGAGATGGTGAAGATGGTTGCCCGGGTGAACAAGGTTGCCCCGGACCTAAAGGAGAACAGGGATGTCCAGGTAAACAAGGCTGTCCAGGGCCTAAAGGCGACGATGGTTACCCTGGAGAACCAGGTTGTTCGGGACCTAAAGGTGACAAAGGCTGTCCTGGAGAACAAGGTTGCCCTGGACCTAAAGGCGATGATGGCCGCCCAGGACAGCCTGGACCTAAAGGAGCAACTGGTTTAACTGGGCCTCAGGGTTTAGTTGGATTGCCGGGCCCACAAGGTCCATCTGGGCAAAATGCAGCAATTTCATCTGTATTTCTTTGGAGCGCTATAATTCAAAATAATATGGATATTACTAGATATCAGTTTGTAACATTTGAAAATCCCCCAATTGGACCTGTTGGTTCGGGTTGGACTACGTCTACTGAAACTGGGTATTCACAACCTACCACATTTATTGTACCAGCTAGTGGTTATTATTTAGTTGCTTATAAAATAGACGTTCGATCAGGAAATAAAAATCAATCTTCTGCTAATAATTCAAGCGCAGTGTTAACTCAAAATGGTATAACCATAAAAGGCTCAACGACATTAGTTGTAACATCTGAATCAAATAACATTTATGATATATCTAATACAATTTTATGTGGTTTAAATGTAAATGATAAAATTTCATTATTATTTTGGTCTAGTAATTTATCAACTCGTATTGGCGACCCTTCGGCTATTACTGGTGTATTACCATTACCTTCTATCGAAGTACCTAAAGAAGCAACTGCCTCAATTACAATTACTAGAATAACTAGTTAAAAAAATAATTTTATTGACTATATATTTTGCAGATTTGTTAATCGAATTTATGCAATAAATCATATAATTCATCTGCAAAATTAGTATTTTTAATTTCTTTATGAAACTTATTATAAAATGGTGAATTTTCACTATCGAATTCTTTTTTAATTATACAATCAGGAAATCCAATATAATTTTTTGGAGGTAAATCATCTAAATTTTTATTAGTTGTGGACACCTTAATAAAATTTTTAACAAAATAATAATAATTTTCAGAATAATTTTTAAATCCTAATGTATTAATTGACAATTTAAACCAACTTGTATTTATTTTATACGAATCTATTTTTTCTGAATATAAATCATATAAATGTTCGGATATTTTAATAATATTTAATAATGATAAGTAATATGATTTGTAGAGTTGTTTTTTAATTTCTTTATCTTCATTATAATAACTAAATAAAAAATATGATAATATATAATTATAATTGGCCACATTAAATATATTAGTATCAATTTCTATCAAATTAGATGCTAATAATTTTCCATATAAATCAAAAAATTGTATATCATATTTTTTATTATCGATATCTACAACTCCAGAAGTAAAATTTGGTATTTTATGTGCTATATTTTCATATTTTTTAATATTATGAAATGTATAGTTTTTTTGAATATTTGTTATTATTTTATCAATATTATTATTATTATTTATTATCACAATAGGCATTATATCGTAATAATCCATAGATAATATATCACCTGATTTATTTACATTTGATTTTATTTCTATATTCTTTTCCATCAAATTTATATACTCTTTGTCATCTTTATTTAATATATCTTTCGAAAGTAATAATTTTATCATATTTTGATAAGAATAATAAATTAAATTATATCCTGTACAACCATGATATGTTATATCACAATCTATAGAATAAAAAACATCATCACTATATATAGATGTTTTTATATCTGTATTTATATATTTATAAAATTGTTCTTCAGAAATATTATTTTCTTCATATATTATAGTTTCTTTATCATTTATTTTTATTTTATTTATTGTTTTATTATTAAATAAATTTAAATTAATTGATAAAGAACTTATATTATAAGTTTCTGATTTCTTATCTTGAGAACATATTTCCGTATTATGTTCTTTACAATCTAAATTATAGTATTGATTTAATAATTCTTTTCTTTTTTTATCTTTTATTAATCGATGTTGAATATTATATTGTGCTCCTGTTAAATCAAATAAAAAACTTAGTGATGTGAATTGATCTATTTTTTGATAAATCGGATGAATAAATTTCATATCCTTATATTTAAGTACTGGTATTGTATTATATATATATTCAGGAATGAAAGTAGCATCGAATAAAGTATATCCGAACATCTGAACTCTTACTGTAGTTTTATGTAATGCTGGAATTATAGATATATTTCCATAATTATGATTACATAATACGGTGCCTATTTTATTAGCATGCTCTACATTATTTGAATCTACTATATCATAATCTGGGATACTAACATTTTCATCATATAATTTATCATCTTTTACTCTCAGCGCAAGATCAATTGCCATACCACCTACAATCATTAAATCATTGTCAATTATATATTCTTTAACTAATATTAGCGCATTTTCCAAATCATTTTTCATAAAATTATGTTTGAACAGAATAAATTCGTCACTAATATTTCCATCTAAAATATTTAATTCAGTTTTATTCATAATAATATTATATCTATATATTATTTTAAATTAAAAAAAATTGAATATAATAATAACTAATTATAAAATTATGGATAATAATACTTACTATTTTCATAAGCATATGTTACTATTTAAAGATGTATTAGAAGAAATTATTAACTTTGATAATAATCAATATTATAATAGAGATGATATGTATGATTTATATAATGCTGAAGATCGTGATTTCGATGAACATGGGAGATATATTCATGATAATGATGATTATGATGATTATAACAATAATTGGAATAATGATGAGAAACTTTACGGATTCACAGATTGCTACGAAACGTATTGGGATAGCATCTATGGATAGCAACATATAATTAAAAAATTGATTTTTTTTTAATTTATATTAAAGAAATTGTTAAATATTAATAAATATGAAATTGTTAAATGGTTTTATTACTTTACATTTAGATTTAATTAATTTGAAAATAAATAAAAAGAAATTATATATATGTCTAAATAAAAATTGTAAAAAACATGCAATTTTTAATTATAAGAATTTAAATTCTTTAAAAGAAATTAATATTAGAAAGTTTATTTATTGTAAATCACATAAATTATCTAATATGATTAATATTAAACATAAAATGTGTATTAAATGTAATAATTCACATCCAGCATTTAACTATAAAAATGAAAAGAAAGCTTTATATTGTGGAAAATGTAAAGAAATTGATATGATAGATATTAAAAATAAAATGTGTATTAAATGTAATAATTCTCAACCAGCATATAACTATAAAAATGAAACAAAAGCTTTATATTGTGGAAAATGTATTTCGTCTGGTATGATTAATTTTAAATCTAAATTGTGTATTAAATGTAATAATACAATTCCAATTTTTAATTATAAAAATGAAAAGAAAGCTTTGTTTTGTGGAAAATGTGCTTCACCGGGTATGATTGATATTAAAAATAAAATGTGTAAAACTGATTTATGTGATATATTTATATCTAATAAACAATATAAAGGTTTCTGTCTAAGATGTTTTATTTATAACTTTCCTAATTCTAAAATTATCAGAGATTATGGTACAAGATAAGTGAAAGTTTCTGAATTTATTAAAGAATCGTATAAAGATTTAAATATTACTTATAATAAACAAATTGAAGGCGGATGTTCTAAACATCGGCCAGATATTTTCATTGATTGTTTAACTCATTCAATTATTATTGAAGTTGATGAAAATCAACATAAAAATAATAAATCATATAATACAGAATGTGAATTAAGAAGATTAAATAATTTATTTACTGATTTAGCTGACCGGCCAATTATATTCATTAGGTTTAATCCAGATAGTTATATTAATAAGAAAAATAAATTAATTAAGAGTTGTTTTGAATATACTGAAAACACAGGTCTACCGAAAGCAAATAAAACATTAAAAACAAGATTAAAAAAATTAAAAGATGTAATCGATGAAAATTTAGCTAAAGTTCCAATTGAAAATATAACAACAATTAAATTATATTATGATGAATTAGATATTAAACAATAGATAAATTATCATATAAGAAAATTGATAATTATGATTGAATTATTATCAATATCAAATGTTTTATATTTAATTCCTAATTAAATATAAATAGTAGATTTATATATTATCTAAGATATTTAATTAACATTTGTTAATTAAAATTGATTTTTTTATAGTTTTAATTAAAAGATAGAGCAAATGGATGAAAATGATTTTGATGATTTTGAAATATTTGACGATATTGATTTTGAAAATTATTTAAATACTACAAAAGAAAATGAAATTAAAAAAATGGAAGAAAATATAAAATACAAAAATTGTGATAAATGCGATACTCCCATGCAGCCGAATATTAACAATACATTAACGTGTATAAGCTGTGGATTTGTAAAAATGGTTATTATTGAGAATTTGGAGTATGAACCATCTATGAATGGATATAACACGAATGCTAACTTTCATATTCCTATCAAATGCGTTGGTAGAAATTCATTTCAATATCAAAAACAATTAAGAAATAATACATCTCAATATTCTATCATTCAAGAAACAAATTTAAAAAGAATATTAGAAAAATTAAATTATCAATCAGAAGGTTTAGTAATTCCTAAAAACATTATTACAAATGTATTAGATCAATATAAAATAATTAGAGAGACATCTAAAATACACAGAGGTGAGATTTTAAAAGGTATTATTGGTTCATTACTGTATTATGAATGTTTAAAAGAAGGTATTGTAAGAAAACCAAAAGAATTAGCAAATTGGTATTCAATATCAGAAAATGATTTAAGTAAAGGAGATAAAATTTTAAGAGATTTAGAAGAAAAAAATATTATTAAATTGCCTATTAATAAAAATAATAATGATATATATATATTATCTTATTTAAAACGAATTGGAATTGATACTGATTATTCAGATTTTTTAAATGAATTATTAGAAAGATTAGATGATGAAAAAGTAGGCAATCCTAATGCTCGATTGAGCACGAAAATTTCAGCAATAATATTTTTACTAATAATTTCAAAAAAAATGGATATTTCTACGGAAGTAATTTCAGAAGAATTTAATATTTCAATATCTACATTTAAAGTATTTTATTTAGATATTATGAAAAATAAAAATATAATTAATGATATTTTGATTAAATATAAAGTATCACCACCATTGAAAATACCACGAAAAGTTCGACAAAATAAAAAAACAAAAGATGATACTATATAATATATGTAAAATTTTTATATAAAGCTTTTATGTATTAGATGTTTCAGATACATTGTCTTCTTCATTTTCAATATCTAATTTATATTTATCATAAATATTTTTTAAAATAATATTCTTACCAGGGTCATTTTTAGTAATATTCAGATATAATAAATCAATAATTTTATTTTTTTTAAGTAGTTCTGTTTTTTTAGAAACTACATCTGAATTATTATATAAATCTTTAATTTCTTCATCTGTATATAATTCATTAATATATTCATTCATATTTTTTTTAAGTTTTTCTTTGAAAAATGCATTTTTTGTAAGTACTTTATTAACTTTAGTAGTAGCTTTTGCAGAAGTTGTACTTGGTTTTTCATTATTACAGAGTATATCTAATTTACCATCAATATTATTTGCAATTTCTTGTACTAAATTAGTATTAATTAAAATCACATTTTCAGTAAATTTTCTATATTCAGCAAATTCACGTTCAATATTATTAAGACGTTTAATAATTTCTTCCATGATTATACTATTACGAAAGTAATACCTTCGTATTATATAGTCTCTTATATTTATTATTTAAATAATAATTCAATTTTTTTTTGACGGTCACAAGGTCGTATTTTTTATAATCAATTAAACTTAATTTATTAAAATTATATAAACCAAAAGGTGTATTAAAAAATTGATTTATAGACAATTCTAAAGATACTATATCAATACTTTTCAAATAATATGGACAAAGGTCTTTTTATTGTATTTGAAGGTAATAATGGTGCAGGTAAAACAACTATTATTAATGAATTAATAAAACATTTGAACTTCCAATCTTTAATCTTAGATAATATTGATAATAAACCAATTTATGAATGGAATGTTTATAAATTTCCTGATAGATCAACTGTATTAGGTAAAAAAATTGATGATTTCTTAAAAAAAAAAATTACATTTAATTCTAAAGAATTAGAATTAAAATTCTTTGCAGATAATAGAAAAGAATTTAAAGTAGAAATGAATAAAATTCTTAATAAAGGTTATAATATTATATGTGATAGATATATTTATAGTAGTATGGCATATACATTAACAAATCAAACTATTGACGTTTTAAATGATAAAAATATTAAATTATTATCTATAGATAATATTTTATATTATGATAGATCTTTTATTAAACCTGATTTTGTATTTGTGATTAAAGGAGAATTTCTACATCTTAGGAATGAAAAAGAAGAATTATATCATAAAAATAAAATGTTTAATAATATCTTGTTAAATAATTATATATTATCTATTCAAAAAACAGATACTTCTTTTGCAATTGTAGATAATGTATTTGGTGAACTTAAAGAAACTATTGAAAATATAACTTTCAAAATTGATGAATTATTAGTAAAAAAAATGAAATCTTTAATAAATTTTTAAAGATTAAAAATTAATCATTAATCTTCTACAGTATATTCTGAGTTTGTTAAATGTTTAAATGCATTTCTTCTTGCTGCTAATAATGATTTTTGAAATCTTTCTTCTTCATCTTCTTCTTCAATTTTTAATTCAGAAAATTTATTATATTCATTTAATAATTCTTCTTCAATTTTCATTTGAATATTTTCTTCTTTTATCATATTTTTATATCTATTTACATAATCTAATAATACTTGAATTTTTGGATTTTCAAATTTATTATTTATTTTTTTCATAAGATTAATAAATTCTATAATAAATGCTTCATATTTAATACATTTTGTTTTATATTTTTTATTTATATTATCAATTTCTAATAAATGATATTCTACAAAATTATCTTTAGTTTTGACAAAAGAATAAATATCACAGTTATGATTTTCACTATGTGCTAAATTAAAATGTAATTTTCCAAATAATCTCATAAAATATCTAAATGAATAAATTATATATTCAGAATAGCCAAAAATCGCATCCTCTTCGTGTTCAAAATCATGAAACATTCTGACTAATTTATTATCTGTTAATAATTCATATTCAACGAATTTTTGAGTAAGTGCATTTAAATTTGTTTCACTAAATCCATTGATTGTTCTATTTATATTAAAATTTATTTGAATATTATTAGTAGTTATATTATTATTATTGGTAATGTTATTAGTAACATATTTTGTATAATTATTTAAATGTTTTTTAGATTTTTCATGCCTTTCGAAATCAGATTTATAATTAAATTCAACATTACATAAATCACAATTATAATCTGTTTTTAAAATTATATTACATGGATTTTTATTATTTTTATGACGTTCTAAATATGATTTATATTCAAATGTTTTATTACATTTGCTGCATTTGAACATTTGTCGTTATTCGTATTAATATTATATATATTAATATTATTAATATTATATTTAAATAAAATTATCATTTCTTGCTTGCATTCTCCTAGAGAGAACGAACGGCAACAAACAATCAAAATATAAAAAAATAATATATTTTATTTTTTACCCTTCTTACTTTTTTTAAAATTTTATTGGTTCTAAATTTAAATATTTGTCATATTCTTCATTTAGAAAATTATTAATCTTATTTATTGTGTTACAATCATTTTTACACGCTTCTTTAATTATACTATCTAAAGCTGTAAAATGTAATTGATACATTTCACTTTCATTTGGAATTTTAAAATTTATTAATAATTTTGCAATTCTTTTTTCTAAGCTAATCGCATCATAGCATTCATACATTCCAACATAAAAGAATTTTTCTTCTTCTACATTTCCTGTATTATAAGAAGATTTCCTAGTCTTTTCATTTACCGTGCTACCAAATTTAAATACATTTTCTTTTGCTTTAGATTTAGTAGTTCCTGCATATAATTTACTATTGTTTTTTAATTTATTTTTATTAATACATCTATTTTTAATAAGTTTTGATTGTTCTGACTCATAATTTTTAAATTCTAAAGTATATTTTATATAAAATTTAAAAATCTTTTCAACTTCAATATAATATTGTCTGATATCTTTAGATTTATCTGTTCCAACTAACATACAAATATTTTTAAAACAATCAGAATTCATTAAAATATAACTTTTATTTGAACCTCCCAAAGATTTATACTCATCTTCATTTAAAATTTTATAATCTTCTTCTATTTCAAATTTGCTTTTAATAATTTTAATTAATTCTTCTTTCCCTTTATTAATTTCTTTATATCCAAGACAATTAATAATTTCATTATCTAAATAAATCCAATTCTCTTCTTCTATATTATTCCAAAATTTATCAATATACAAAGTTGTAGATGTATTAATATTATAATTAATAATAAATAATAATTCATTAATTGTCAGCAACTTAGAATAATTGGTTAAAATATCATTTAAATTAATTTTATTTAATTTTTTATAAGTAATAATTTCATTTGAAATTGGTTTTAATTCTTGTTCAACTTCAGTCTCAAATTGAATATTATCTTCAAAATCAAATTTTAATAATTCATTTTCTTGTTGAAGTTTATTGAGCTGCGTAGCGCTCTTGACCTGCTCTGTAAGCAGAGTCTTAATTTCATATTCTTTTAATGTAAATTCTGTCTTTAATCTTTCTTCATATTCTTGTTGTAATCTTTGTTTGAGCTGCGTGGCGCTCTTGACCTGCTCTTCGAGCGAGGTCTTTAAGTCATCTTCCTCTGAAATATTATTTTTAGTAATATTAATAATATGACTATCAGTTTTTTCGTGTCTTTCTAATTCACTTTTATATTTAAAAGCTATATTACATAAATTACATACATGTGATTTAATATGTATATCTTTTGTAATATTACATAAAAATTTTCTATTTTTATGAGCAATTAATTTTGATTTTGAAGGAAATTTTTTGTTACATAGGATACATTCGGGCATTTGTTATTACTCGTTCTCTCTATATAACTATATAGTATATATTTCTTATATTCAATTTCAATTTTAATTTCTCGCTTGTATTCTCCTAGAGAGAACGAACGACAACAAACAATTTTATAATTTTATAAAAAAATAATTACTAAATTTTAAAATTAAAAATATATTATTTTTTACTTTTTCTACTTTTTCTACTTTTCTTACTTTTTTTACTTCCTCCTTTCTTTGATATATTATCATAATAAACAGTTATAAAATGATTATCGTAATTAGGAAAATAATTACTTTTTGTATATTTATTTTTAAGATTTGTATTTTTTCGCACCTTTGCAACCGGCATTTTATATTTATTAGATAGAATATTATAAATATTTTCTCTATATTCTTTTGTAAATGTGATTGGGTTTAAATTTTCAGACGATTGATTATAATTAATATCTCTTGCAAACCCTCTTAATTCTATTTTAGATTCATTCTTTTTAAAAAGTGAATATAATAATTCTAAATCTGGAAATAAATAAATATAATCAATATTTGGATTTTCGGCAAATAGTAATTTAAGAAGATCATCGGTATGTGATTTATGGAAATGACCATCTAATTCATAAAAATTTTGTGGATTTAATATATTAATACTAGAATCATCAGATTCTAAAGATAAATCTATATATTCATCTATAAGAGTTTGATAATAATAAAATAAAGTTTTAGGAATTTTATTAACAAGATGTGTATTAATAAATTTTAAAAAAGCTTTACATGGTTCAAATTTATTTTTAATTTGCATTGGTAATTTATCATATATGCTTTCTAACAAGTCACCGGGCTTTTTATTTTTTAATTTAGTCCAATGATATATATCATTTTTATTTGGAATACTTACCCATAAATTATTATCGTTTCCTTTTTTTAAAAAATATTTATGGTCCCCAGCACTTTCACTTGGAGATGGTCTTATTTTTGACATTTTTTATAAGTAAATGAAGTATATAACAACTATGTGATTATTAATATTTTTAAAATTGAATTAAATATATATTAAAAAATACTTATAACTAACATGGAATTTTTTAATAATAAAAGAATATTTATTTCTAATAATTCATTTAAACAAAATAAAACAATTAAAAAAGAGCTGAGAAGTTATGTTAAAGAATTTATTATCTATACTAATCTGGTTAGTATTGGAGGAGAATCATATTTATTTGGAATAACATCTGATAATATAACAAATATAACTAATTATACTAATTCTGAATCTATATATAATGATGTAAATCTTAACAATAAAATTTATAGAAAGAAATTAAATAATAATCTAGTCTATTCATATAATATAATTTCTAATATTAGTAGTGGCGAGGTATTAATTATAAATCTAGCTAAATTAAATATAAATTTATTAAATATTATTAATGAACGATTATATAAAAAGATTATAATTATAAATTGCCACCATACTGAATTTTGGAAAAGAATACATTTATTAGATAATTATAAATTAATAACTAGAAAACAATTTGTATCTGAATTATATTTTGTAACTGTAAACATATTAGAATATAAATATGAATTTCCAACGTTTATATCTTTAGGTACAACATGTACAATAGCATATCAATTAAATAAATTAGGATTAAGATATCGTAGTTATCCTTTTGATTGGACAAAATCGGATTTAAAAAAAATAAATAATGTACTTGAAAATAATTTTGAATTATTTAATAATGTCAATATTCAAAAATTTTCATTTAATCACCAATATATAGATACAATTGATTCAAATAAAGAAATAGGTTCATATATTTTAAAAAATGATTATAATATTAGTTTTGCGCATGAAGTATTAGATAATATTGAAAAATTTAAAAATAAATTAGAATATAGAATAAATAAATTTAAATCTCATAAAGATGATTATATTATATTTATACTTATCAATATGACTGAACTTAAACAAAATGAATTAACACAATTAAATAATAATCTTAAAAAATATTTTAATAATTTTAAAATATTATATATAAGTGATATAGATCCAAAAAATAAAAATGTTATATGGATAAATTTAAATGTGCCGTATATTGATTGGAAATATTCTAATTTCGACTGGTCGTCAATTTATACATATCTTGCAAATATATATAGGTATTATTAATGTCTTTATTTTTTTAACACTAACTATAAAATAATATCAATATTATTACTAATTAAGACCTTATACTATATTGTTTTATATATTAAAGATTATATCATATATTTTATAAATATTTAAAATTGATTTTTTAAATAAGTATATATAGATTAAATACATACTAAAATGAATACTGATGAATACCATGTGATTAACCGTAATGGTAATAGTGTTCCTCTTGATTTTAATAAAATTTTGTTAAGATTAACTAAATTAAAAGAAATTACACCTGTATTACATGTTAATATTGGTTTAATTGCTCAAAATACTATTAGATTAATGGCAAATAATATTACAACAATTGAATTAGATAATATTTCATCTAATTTTTGTGCATCAATGATTACAACACATCCAGATTATGGTACTTTAGCATCAAGAATTGAAATTGATAATTTACATAGAGAAACATCAGATGATTACTTTGAAACTGTAGTAAATATCAATAATTATATTATTGATAATATTAAAAATACTATATTAGATGAAAAATTAGTAAAATTTGTAGAAAAATATAATACAGACATTAATAAAATTATTAATTATCAAAATGATTATAATTTTACATATTTTGGAATTAAAACATTAAAAAAAGCATATTTGGTTAAACATATTATTAATAATACAAATAAGATTCTTGAAAGACCACAACATATGTGGATGAGAGTATCTATTGGTATTAATTTAAATAAAATTTTAGAAGATGGAAGTACAGATGAAAATACATTAAATGATATTTTTGAAACGTATGATCAATTATCTAATAATTATTATATTCATGCTACTCCTACATTATTTAATGCAGGAACTAAAAGACAATCATTGTCATCATGCTTCTTATTAAATGTAGATGATGATTTAGAAGGTATTTATAAAACATTAGCTGATACAGCGAAAATTTCTAAATGGAGTGGAGGTATTGGAATTCATGTTAGTCAAGTACGAGCAAAAGATTCAATTATACATTCAACAAATGGAAAATCAGAAGGTATTGTACCCATGCTAAAAGTCTATAACGATTCTGCATTATATGTAAGTCAAGGAGGCGGAAAACGACGCGGTTCAACTTCGGTGTATTTAGAACCATGGCATGCTGATATTGAAGGTTTCTTAGATTTAAAAAAACCAATTGGAGATGAAATGTTAAGAGCTCGAGATTTATTCTTAGCTTTGTGGATTCCTGATTTATTTATGAAAAGATTAGAAATTGCAATCAAAACTAATAAAGAAGTATTGTGGAGTTTATTCTGTCCTAATAAAGCAAAAGGTTTAACTGATGTTTATGGTGATGATTTTGAAAAATTATATATTTCTTATGAAAATAAAAAATTATATAATAAGCAAATTAGTATTATTAAATTATGGAAACATATTTTAGAAATTCAGATGGAATCTGGAGTTCCTTATATTATGTATAAAGATGCTGTAAATCGTAAAAATAATCAAAATAATTTAGGTGTTATTAAATCATCTAATTTATGTGCTGAAATTAATATTTATACTGATAAAAATAATATTGGAGTTTGTAATTTAGCAAGTATTTCATTGCCTAAATTTGTAGAAACCAATGAAATTGGTGAAACTATTTATAATTATAAGAAGTTATATGATACTGTAAGAATTGCAACTAAAAATCTTAATAAAGTTATTGATAATAATGTATACCCAGTAAAAGAAGGTCAATATTCAGATTCAAAAAATAGACCGATTGCAGTGGGTATCCAAGGATTGGCAGATGTATTTTTCAAATTAAAACTACCATTTACTTCAAATGAAGCTAAAGAAGTTAATAAATTAATTGCCGAAACTATTTATTATGCAAGTTTAACAGAATCTAATGCTATTGCAACTAAATTAAATAAAACATATGAAACATATAGTACATCAATGTCAAAAAATGGTATATTACAATATGATTTGTGGAATGTTACTCCTAGTAATTTATGGAATTGGAATGAATTAAAAGAAAAAATTAAAAATACTGGATTATATAATTCATTATTAGTTGCTTTAATGCCCACGGCATCTACGAGCCAGATTATTGGAAATTATGAGATGTTTGAACCTATTACAAGTAATATGTTTATTCGTAGTACATTATCTGGTACATTTCAGATTATTAATAAATATTTGATTAATGATTTAATTGAATTAAATTTATGGAATGATAATCTGAAACAACAAATCATTGCTCATGATGGAAGTGTTCAAAATATTAAAGAAATTCCTCAAAATATTAAAGAAATTTATAAAACAGTATGGGAAATCAAACAGAAAGATTTAATCGATATGGATCGTGATAGAGGAGCATATACTTGCCATTCTAGCTCTTCAAATCGATACGTAAAAGACCCCACAGATAATAAATTAACATCTATGCATATGTATTGTTTTAAATCTGGGTTAAAGACAAGTTGCTATTATTTAAGAACCCAAGGAGTTTCAGCGGTAAAATTTAACGTTGATGTAAATATTTTAAAGCAAATGAAAATGGATAAAAATAATAAAACAGATGTTAAAGAAGATGATGAATGTTTAGTTTGTAGTGCTTAAATAAGTAAATATTATATTATATTATATTATATTATATTATATTATATTTTTTTTAAAATTGATTTTTATTTAAAATTTATATAAATAAGTGATAAATATAATGGTTAAAAAATTAACATATGAATTTGTATATCAATATTTATAAATCAAATTTAGCAATCAATAATAGATATAAAATAATTCGAATTTATCAAGAAGACATATTCAAAAATAAATTTAACTGGCAAGAATTATTAAAAGAAAGTATTGAAATTTTAAATAATACAGATGAATATATTATTTATCTAAGTACTGATAATAAATTATATAATAAACATTAAAAATTTAAATACATATTAAATAAGTAAATTTAGATATTATATTTTTTTAAAAAAAAATTGAATTTATATTTAGTATTTATATAAATAAGTCATAAATACAATATGAAAGACTGTACTAAATGTAATAGAAAAGTTAAAAATAATATTGAACATTGTAATACATGTAATGATTGTCCATTATATATTGACATATCGCATTGTGACAAATGTAATAAATGTCCTAAATATGTAAACTATAAACATTGCAATCATTGCAATAAATGTGTATACAATTGTAAAATATATTATTGTAACATATGTAAAAACAAATTTTAATTAATATACCAGTAAATACTAAAAAAATATTAGAAAATAAATTGAGTACCTTAAAAATTTAAATACATATTAAATATAATATATTTTTTTTTATATAAAAGATAATGAATAAATTATCAAATATAGTAGAGGGTTCATACATATTAACAAAAGATGGTTATAAATTAATAGAAGATACAATTGGGAATAATATAATATGGAATGGCTATACTTGGAAAGAAGTTGTAATTTCTAAAAATAATAATCTTATTGAAAAAAACAATACGTCTCCTGATTGTTATAAAACTGTAAGATTAGAAGGTAATACTTGGAAAGATGAAATTGTTTATAGAAATAATACTAATGAATCTAAAGAAAAAAATAATACACAGTATGTATATTATAAAATTATAATAAGTGATGGATGTGAAGTTATATGTCATTATGATCAAAAACTATATATAGTTGAGAATATGAGTTCAAATATATATAAAGCAAAGCCAATTAATGAAATAAAAGAAAATACATTAATATATAAATATTCATTTCCTTTATTAGATGGAAATAATAATGAAGATATATTATTTCCATATTATACTGGTTATTTAGCTGGAAATATATATAATGTTAATAATAAAGCTGAAAGCGCATTATTAACTGAAGATGAAATAATTAAATTATTTGATAATACAAATGATGTATCTGAAGGAGAAAATTTTAAAGTTTTAGATAATATAATAAAAACTTTATTAGAAATTGATCCAAAAAATATAGTAGTCCCAATAAATGCTTCAAAAGATAATAAATTATTATGGATAAGTGGTTTAATAGAACAAAATGCATGTATTATAAATATTAAAGATGGAATATATTTAAATATAATAGTATCATCTAAAGAGTTTTCTATGAAAGTGAAATATCTATTTAATACATTGGGAACAAATCCTAAAATAATAGAAAATACGGAAATAAGAAAAATAGCATATGTAAATATAAATAGAATAGAAAAAAAAGAAGAAAATAATACTATAAGATATAATTTATTATTTAATGCGGAAGATACAAATAAAATATTTTTAGATTATGATATAAAAACATATTTTTTTAAATATGATAAATCTCAATATAGTTTAGATCAAGATATAAATAGATATTTATCAATAATAAAAAAATATAAAATAGAATATGAAAAAAAAACATTTAATATTAATAATACATATTCATGTATTATTAATGGTACATTATTATAAATACAATCCTGTGTTTAATTAAATGTATTAATTTTGGTTAAACGATTAAGAATACTATTCATATCTCGCTTGCCTTCATAATTTTCAAAATATAAGGAATCTACAAAAATAATATGTGTTGGATACCCTTCTACTCTATACCCATTACTAAATTTATTTAAGGTACTCATTAATTCATAATTATTAACACAATTAAATTTAGCAATAATATATTTAGGATCTTTTTTAAGAGTATTTGCTAAATTTTCATATTCTGGTTGAGAATTAATACAATGTCCACATTGTGGACTATAAAATTTTACAATAGTAATTTTTCCTATATATTTATCGCTTAATTTTTGAGGATTATTAACTGCAAAATCATTAGGTGTCAATTCAATTACAGAACTCATTTTTTATATTTATATAAATATAAAAAATATATATATTATATAATTAATATTAAATATTGAATATGAAATTAATAAATATAATTATAATTATATTTATTGTACTACTATTAATCTATTTAGTTAGTACTAATTCTAATGAAAGTATTTATTTAAATTATACAAAAAATGAAAGTCCAAAGTTTATAAAAGAATTTATTAATGGTTATTGGACATCAGATGATAATTTTGCAAAATTATCAGAAATTGATGAAATGATATTAAATATAGATTCCAATGCAATGGTGGGTTTTTTGGTTATTATAGTAGATAATAAAATCATTATTAATAATGATTTTGATATATTGATAAAATGCAATGAGATTGAATTTATTTCAGATAGTATAGAATTTATATGGAATGAAAAAAAATTTAAAATTAGTACATCAATTAATAAAGGATCTCTACAATTATATCATGATGATGTACTATACGCAAGTCTATATAAAGATAATAAAATTTCATCATTATTAGATAATTAAAAATCATCATCTAATGTTAATTTATATTCTAAAGAAGATGATGAATTAGCTTTTGAATATTCAGTAACTCTATTTTCGAAAAAGTTTGTTTTATTTCTTAATCCAATATTTTCCATAAATGCAAATGGATTTTTAGTATTATAAATTTTAGAAATATCTAAATTTTCTAATAGATTATCTGCAACAAATTCAATATAATTTTTCATTTCTTTAGAATTCATACCAATTAAATTACAATTAAAGGATGATGTAATAAATTCTTGTTCAATTTCAACCGCCTCTTCTATAATTAATTTAATTTTTGATTCATCACAATTAATATCATAATCATTTCTATTTTTTAAAATATTATATAATAAAATTGCAAAATCTCGATGCATGCCTTCATCTCTTGAAATAAATTCATTAGATTTACATAATCCATTGAGGATATTTTTTTCTTTAATCCAATAGATTGCACAAAATGAACCTGAAAAGAAGATACCTTCTAATACAGCAAATGCAATCAATCGAGTACCAAAACTGGATGATTTATCATTAATCCATTTAAATGCCCAATCACTTTTTTTTGTAATTGTAGGAATATTACTAATTGCATTTTTTAATATATTTTTTTTATTTTGATCAGATATATATAATTCTAATAAAGTTTCATACGTAATACTATGAATATCTTCCATCATTTTTTGAAAATTATAAAATAGTTTAGTATAAATTTTTAAATCTTTTGGTAAATTATTAACATCTTCCATAAATCTTTCTTCTAAATTAATATTTACTATTTGATCTGATTGAGCAAAGAATGCTAAAATATTAGATATAAAATATTTTTCATCATTATTTAATTTATTATCCCAATCATCTTTATCTTTACTAAAATCTAATTCTTTTTCAATCCAAAAACAAGATCGTGCAGATTCATAGAAATTATATATTTGAGAATTTTTAATAGGAAAAATATTATCAATTTTATTTACTAATGACATATTGTTTATATATTAAGTACTATATACTATTTAAATTAAAAAATAAAATTCAATTTTTTATTGAGATCCTTTGGACGTTTATTATGTGATATTATAGTTAGTAAAAAAAATAAAAGTTTTTTTTTACTAATATATTCAATTATATATTAAATACATATAATATATAATTAATATATATCATATACACACTATTATGTTTTTAATAAAAAAAATGTAATTATTATTTAATATAAAAAAATAATATATGAAGTGGTAATACGATATGGTTTATATAATAAGTTTTTTATGTTTTATGAGAGTATATAAAATTCATAATTAACTAATAATATTATTATATAGTTACATATTATTACACATTGCACATATATATGTAAAATTTAATAATAATCTTTTTTTTGTAATTCAAAAAGTGTATCGCGCTTGAATTAAATACTATTTAAATAGTTACATTTCAGTTAATTTATTTAATTTATTTATAATATCATCTAATTTATTATAAATATCCTTTGTACAATTAATTAAATGTGGTACTAGGCCTGAATAATGAAGCTGATGAAAATCGTCCAGCTCATCACTTTTAGATATATTTACAACTTCTGGTATTATTTCTAATACTTCTTGAGCTATAAGACCTATTTGATGTTTTTTTAAATTATCGTTTATATAATTATAAGATTTCACATTTAATTGAATAATTTTATTAATTGATTCATCTAAATTTACATTTTTTATATTTTCTTTCATTCTAATATCAGACGTTTCCATAAATGAATTTGCACTCACAATACCCTCAGATGTGATATTAACCACACTAGATAAATTGCCATCATTACGTAACCTTATTCGACATTGAGAATATTCTGATAAAGCAGTTACGTCTGAAAAATAATATTCTAATGTACCTATACCTAATATATCATATTCTGAATTTGGTAAATTAAATTCTATTCCTGAACCTAATCCAGCCGTCGGTGTTTCATCAGGTAATACTGTTAGACTTAATGGAAAATCTACAGTTACATCAGACATATTTGTTTTTGTTGCCGATACTGATACTGTATTAACAGTACCTGGAATTGTTACTGAAGGGTTAGTACCTGTGGATCTAATAATTAATGAACCATTAGAAGATAATGAAAAATCACATTTACTAGTAGCAGTTCCATTGCTATCATTATAACTTAATCGTAAACAATTTCCTGTAGATTGATTTACTTCAAGTCCAAATATACTTGCAGATGTATTAATACCCATATTTCCTGTTGTATTTAGCTTATTTAAATTTGTTATATTTCTACTAGAATCAACTACCATAGTTCTAGTTGCAGTTACGGTGCCTGGAGTAACATTATTATAATTTAGTTGTTCTCCTGTTACGGTTATTAACGTGCCTGCTAATTGTAAACCAACACCTCCCGTTCCAGAATTAGCTATATTTAATGTACCATATATAGTTACATTATTTAGCCCAGTTACATTATTATTAGAATCTTTAGATAATAAATAATTATTAAAATTTATATTATTATTCCATCGAATTGCGTTTTGTGTCGTATCATAGAGAATTCTGGCCTTTGTATTGGCTAATGCATTAAATTGAGTCGATGAATATTGTTCAATAACCACCATAATTTATTGAATTATCTTAATATCCTTTTAATTATATAAAAATATACATATAATTTACGTAAAATATTATTATAATTATTAAATAATTGTTAATTTAATATAATTTATAATAACATTATATAATTTTCATCCTTATAATTTTATTATGGATAATACTATTATTGATACAAATAAAACAAAAGATATTGATAACAAATTATTAGAATATTATAAAAATGCGGAACATATTAGTATTATTCCATTATTAAAATTAATATATTTAACTACTGGATTAGATCTTTCTGAAAAATTTAAATTAAAATACCCAGTTTCATCACATAAAAGCGATGAACTTATTGCAGGTGAACTTATTATTTCAAATCCTAATGATACTGAAAAAAAATATAAAATATTTTTAGATTTAGTTAATAAAAATTATGATTTATTAGATTCATTAAATACTTTAAATTTATTTGAGAATAAAATTGATTCATTTAATGATATACAAGAAGAAATTAAAAACCCATTGATATCGGCAATATCATTTATGACTAGAGCATGCTTAGTTATTTTTAATAAATTAAAAGATGATAATAAATATTTATTAGAATATAACTTAACCTTAGATGAAAATACAACAATTTATCTAGATAATTTATTAGATATGAGAATCGGTATTGTTTTTAAACAGTGTTAGATTTATTTTTCAATTCTTTTTGCAAAGGGCGAATAACATTAGCTCCTAATTTAAATTTATCAATTTTACCATCCTTATATCTACCAGTATAAAATATTTTCTTATACTCTATATCTAAATTATATAATTTAGATATATTAATTCTATATTTATTATATATACTATCATTAAAATATGTATCATATAATTTAATTTCTATTAAATTAATCAACATAAATCTTATTATTACAAATTCATGAGGAATATTTAAATTGTGATATTTTTTAATAATTGGTAATAATTCATAATCAGTACTATTAAATAAATTAATTAATGATATTTTTTTATTATCATCTGTTATTAAATATATATTTGTTTTTTTTAGTCTAAAATCATTATATAAATATAGATTTGATTTTTTATATGCTATGTTTTTATATTTGATTTTTTGTTGTTTTAATATATCTTTGATAATATCTAAAATATATTGAATAACGTTAAATTTATTTGAATTCGAATTATTTTGAATTATAAAATTAAATGTGTCATTGTATGATGACGGCGAAAGATCATTTGAAGATATAATATTTATTGCATGAATGTCTAAAAGTGTCATTGATTTTGATATATCCAATGTTAAGATTATTTTAAAGAAATTAAATAAAATTTTATTTTTTAACCCTTGTGAATAAGATCTATTTATTATTTCAATATCATTGACAGATGATTTATTATAAGGAAATGACGTTTTTAATAAAATAAAATATTTTTCAATAATAGATAATTTATTGATTGGTTTTTCTTGATATGTAGTATTTTTATATGTCATTAATGAATTATCATTTATTAAACTAATAAATAAAGATGGGCTATATAATTCATGAGTTAAAAATAATAATATAATGTCATTAGGAAGTAAAAACAAATTGTTATATTTAATGGGTTTTATTTTAGTTTTATATTCAATATTTGATGAAAATAATAAATTAAAATATATAACTCTATTATTATCTATAGAAATAACAATTTCATTATTATTCAAATACGATGTTAAAAATACATATTTTGTATATTCTTTAAATAATATATTTACTAAATTGGTAGCATGTGTTTGTGGAAAATTTGAAAATAATATAAATGAAAAATCATTATCTAAATCTTCCATATAATATTTTTCATTTGTTATTAAAGATATGTTTAAATTTTTATTAAATAATAAAATATCATTTAATTCGCAAAATTTAATAATAATACTATTAAATGAATTTATATCATTTTTTAAATCTAAAATTTTATAAGTAGAATTATTTAATAAAGTGTTTATACTATTTTCCATACTTTATTTATATATTTATATATATTTGTAATGTATAATATATAAATTATTTTTCTATATTATTATGTATAACTATAATAATATATTGTATAATATAAAACTTATAAAAAAATGAGAACAATTCCAAACAATTTACAAATTGCCTATTATAAATTAAAAAAATCAAGATTAATTAAAGATAATGAACTTGATGATGATGCAATCGCTTATTTTGAATCTACATTAAATAACGGATTACCTAAAACCGAACAAGATTTTATTATTTATTATTTTGTAAAAAATTTATTTTATAATGATAAAACAAAATTTTATAATTATATAAATAATTCACAATTTGAGTGTTTATTTTTATATACTGATAATTTATCAATATCTAATCATTTTAATTTAGTTTCAAAAATTTATATAGATTGGGATAAAGATAACAAAAAATATAAAATTTTAAAAAAATAATTATATTTAAATATATAATATATAAATTTATATAATTTTGCACAGACTATGGATAAAATTTTAAAAGATAAAACACCTTCTTTGATAGTAGAATCTAATAAAGAATCTACTATAAACCCAAAAGAAAATGAAGAAATTATTAAAAAATTAAATGAAGATATTATTCAAGCAGAAATAGAATATGATGAATTATTTGATTTAATGGCTAAAAGAAGACAAAGTTTAGAAAAAAAATAATATGTTTTTTTACTATATTAATATATTTTTTTTTTAATATTTATCTGTAATACATGTATTCTTTTTAGTATGATTATTAAGACTTTTGTTAGTATTAAAACATTTATTACAATTATTACATTTAAAAATATTTTTATTACATTCTGTAGAATTTCTTTCATGTTTTCTTAAATTTTCAATACTATGAAACTTTCTATTACATAATTTACATAAATGTAGCTCATTACATTTAATTTTTCTATTTAGATGTGAAATTAAATTTTGTTTAGATTTGAATAATAATTCACATAAATTACATTTATAAAATTCCATACCATTAATAATATGGACTTTATGTAAATTATCTTCCGCAGGGTTCGTATTATTTTCTTGTTCAGTATCTGATTCTGTTTCTTTTGTATTTTTTGTATTTTTTAAACAAGAAATTCTATTTTGATGTGCTTTTAAATCATTTTCAATTCTAAAATCTAAATTACAATAAATACATCTAAAATTTTCTGTGCATGGTGTTAAAGAATATTGATGTCGTTTTAATTTTGCAGGAGAACTAAATGTAATTTTATTACACTTTTCACAAGGATATAATTTAATATTATTTTGTTGAATAATAAATTCAATATTAAAAGTTTTAGGATCAAAATCTTTATTTTCAATACATTTAGTTAATCTTGATAAATGGCCAATCAATGTATTTCTAGATACTGTTGTAAAATTATAACATCTTGGGCAATTATATAATTTAACGCCTTTATATACATGAATATTATCCTCAATGGCCATTCTATAAATATTCTCATCAGTTTCTTCATCGCTATTAATTTTATCTTCTACTTCAATTTCAATATCATTTTTAATATTTCTTAATTCTTCAATAGTAAGAGGTTTTGGGATTTTTACTTCTAGATTTAAATCATTTTGAAATTCATTTTCAATATAATAATTTACAAAATCAGTTAAATTATTATATTCAGTACAAATTTTATTAACAATTTTAATTAATGATTCAGAATGTAATTGAAACAATTCATTTTTATAATTAAATGGCTTTAATAAAGCATGAATTAATGATTCTAATACAGTCGAGTTATAACATTTTATAGCGATGAAATGATAAAAATCATTTTCTTCTAATGAATTAATATTAAAATTACTTAATCTACTAATTAAATTTTTACTTTTTCCTAATTTAATAATATTACTTAATGCATTTAAATTACTTGTTGCTCCGTAAATATATTCATCCTTTTCTAATTTAGTTACTTTATTAGATTGATTTACAATAAATTTTTTATATTCTTTTTTAGTTTCTTCTAATTCTTTATTTTTATTTTCTAATTCTTTTTTAGTTTCTACATTTTCTAATTCTTGATATCTTGTTTGATATTGTAAATAAAATTTAAATATTTTTTCAAGTTCAATATAATATTTTCTAATTTCTTTTGCTTTGATTGTTCTTAATATCATTAAAGTTTGCTTAAAACAATCGGGAGAAACTATTAAGTGTTTAGTTTTATTACCAATATCTAATTTATTATTTTCTATGTATGTTGTAACATACATAGAAAATTCTTTAGAAAATACTGATTTATAATCAATATTTATTTCAAAATTATCATTTAATAATTTTAAATAAGTTTGCTTTCCTATACGAATATTATTCTCAGAATATCCAATATATTTCAACATATCATTATCAATATAAATCCATTTATCATTTTCAATATTATCCCAAAATTTATCTATATAAATTTCGTTAAAAGGATAATTTACTTTATTTAATAATTCTTTTACTGTTAACATATTTTTAGTAATGTTGATATTATTATCTAATTTATCGGTGGTTAGTGAAGTCATATTTTTATTTTTCTATATTTATACAATAGATATATAGATAATATATGACTATGTTTAAATGAAAATCAATTAAAAAATATAATATATATTTAAAATTGATTTAAATATATGATTGTATATATATAAACGATTGATTATATAAGATGTCTAAAGTTGAATCTAAAATTAATAATATTTCCAGCAATGACTTAATTATCATTTTAGACTCTATTATTAGCAATAAAAAGGGCATTATATCACATCATTTAGATAGTATGAATAAATTCAATGAATCGGGAATAAAACAGATTATGGTCAATGGATTTTTAATTCAAGTAGAATTAAACAATGATCGTGATGATACAGAAGAAGATAAACAAATATCTAAATATCTAATGAGAGCAAATATTACTGATGTAAGACTTACTTCACCTGTTACAATCAATTATGATACTCAACGTGCACAAATTTTATATCCTGGGGAGGCACATCTTAAAGATTTAACATATTCATCACCAATGTATATTGATGCCGAAATTGTATGTACAGCCTATAAACAAGATGGAACTACAGAAATTAAGAAAGAAATAATCAAAAACTATAGATTAGGGTCTATCCCAATTATGGTAGGATCTAAGCTATGTAACACATATAATAAATCAAGAGACACATTAATTGAATTAAATGAGGATCCAACTGACCTAGGTGGTTATTTTATTGTCAAGTCGAATGAGTGGATCGTGGATAATATTGAATCTATGACATACAATTTAAGCCGAGAATTCAAGAATATAGGGTATAAAAACGAGTTAGCGAGAAGTGATATTATTTCAAAGCCAGGTGATAATTTTGAGAATTCATCTATCTTAATTTGTAAATTATTAGCAAATGGAAACATTATTTTTGAAATTACTAACAATAAATTTAGAGATATTTCAATTCCATTTTATGTATTATTTCGTGCATTTGGTATTTGTTCAGATAAAGAAATTTGTGAACATATTACATATTCTTTAAATGAAGGCGATCCTATTATTAAACAAATGTTAACTATTTTAGAAAAAGGGTTTAATTCGGGATATAGTCCTATTAGTGATGCATATAAAATGCATAATCAAATTGAAATATTAGAATTAATTGGAAAACACATTAATGAATTTTATTTATCTAATTTAACTACAGCTAATAAAACTAATTTAAATACACGTAAATATAATATTAATAATGTATTAAATATCTTAGATAAAGATATTTTACCACATATTGGATTAACAGTTGATGACAGATATAAAAAAATTAGATTTTTAGGTCATCTTATTAATCGACTATTATTAGTATTTTTAGATATTATTCCATCAACTGATCGTGATTCTTATAAAAATAAAAGAATTAACCCAGCTGGTGTTTCATTTGCAAAGATTTTTAAAACTAACTTTAATTTTGCTATTGTACAACAATTAAAAAGACAATTTTCTAAAGATTTACGAGCTACTACTTTTTCAAATTTAAATTTGAAGCATAGTTTTGAAACTGCTATTTTTGGACATGAATTCGAAAGAGCTATTATTCAAGCTATTGTTACTGGTGATAAAACTATTAATATTAATAGAAAAGCAGTACAAAATCGACTATCTTCTCAACAATTACACAGAAAGAATCAAATTAATGTTATTAGTGCATTGCGAAATATTAATACTACTAATACTTCGAGTGCTAAACAATCATCACGAGCGAATGAAATGAGACGATTTCATTCATCTATGATTGGATATGTATGCTGTGTACAATCTGCCGATACTGGTGAAAAAGTAGGAATGCAAAAACAAATGGCAATTAGTGCTAAAATCTCTTTAGGTTCATCATCAGATGTATTAAAAGAAATTATTTTAAATGATGAAAATCTAATTAAATTAAATAATGAATTAACCAATTTAGAAATTTATACAAAAAAATTAACAAAAGTATTTGTTAATGGAGATTGGCTTGGTTGTTGTTTAAATTTTGCTACATTTTCTAAACATTATAGAATTATGAGAAGAGAAAATAAAATTCATTATCTTACAACAATTTCATTTGATGTAAAAACAAACGAATTATATTTCTGGGTTGATATTGGTAGAATTATTCGTCCTCTTATCATTGTATATAATAATGAAGAAGAATTCTATAAGTCAAATAAAACTATAGAATTTAAACAATATCTTAAATTAACTAAGGACCATATTATTAAATTAAATGTAGGTATTATTAATTATGAACAATTGTTAGATGATCAAGTTATTGAATTTATTTCTCCTGAAGAGCAACAAAATTGTTTAATTGCTAAAGATATTGAAACATTAAATTTACATATTAATGATCCATTAATTAGATATACTCATTTAGATATTTCTCAAGCTATTATTGGAATTCCTGGATTAACTAGTCCATTTTCTAATCATAATCAAGCTGCACGAGTAGTTTTTCAAACAAATCAAGTTAAACAAACATGTGGTATTCCTTGTTTAAATTTTCCTTTCAAATCATATAAGGAAATGCATATCCAAGTATATAATCAAAAACCATTAGTTAAAACGGTTGCTAACAAATATTATGCACCTATCGGTATGAATTCAGTAGTTGCTGTTATGATTTACGGTGGTTATAATCAAGAAGATTCTTTGATTATTAATCAAGGAGCCGTAGATAGAGGATTATTTACTACTCATCATTTTACATTCGAAAAAACAGAATTAGAAAAAAATGAAGAATTTACAAATCCTGATCCTAGTATTACTTCTGATATTAAAGCTTATTCTAATTATGATAAATTAGTAAATGGCGTAGTACCAAAAGGTACATATGTTGAGAGTGGTGATGTTATTATTGGTAAAATTTCAAAATTAAATAAACCTGATCAATATGATAATTTTAAATATTATGATAAATCTATTGTTTATAAATATGACGAACCTGCTTATGTATGGGATGTCATTAAAGGTAGAAATGAAGAAGACAATTTATTCTGTAAAATTATATTTAAAAGTGCTCGTAAAGTAGAAATGGGTGATAAATTCTCAAGTCGATCGGGTCAAAAAGGTACAATAGGTATTTCTTATAAAGATTCTGACATGCCTTATACTGAAGACGGTATTAAACCTGATATTATCTTTAATCCTCATTCATTACCATCTCGTATGACAATGGGTGTATTATTTGAAGGCATGGCTGCTAAAGCTAATGCTATTAATGGCACTATTAGTGATGGTACAATCTTCAAAAAAATTGATATTGATGATCTAGCTGATGATTTAGCTAAATTAGGTTATAATAGAAACGGTACTGAAAGGTTATATAATGGTATGACAGGTAAATATATCGATTGTGAAATCTTTATTGGACCTATTTATTATCAGCGATTACAAAAGTTTACTGTAGACACAGTATATAGCCATAAAACATGTCCTACTGATGCTATAACCCATCAACCACTTGACGGGAAATCAGCGAAGGGAGGCCTGAGAATAGGTGAAATGGAGAAGGACGTAATGGCTATTAGTAGTATTAAATTTTTACAAGAAAAATTCATAGACCATAGTGATGTATATTATATTTATGTATGTAAAAACTGCAACAAGCGAGCAGTTGTAAATGAAAAATATAAAATCTATAAATGCAAATTTTGTGTAGATGATAGTAATATTGTTAAAATTAAAACAACTTGGAGTTGTCATCAATTGTTTGATGAAATTGAGAGCTGTAATATTGGGTTAAAATTAATGCCCAAAGAGAACACATATCAAAAATTTGAATAAATCGGAATATTAAGGTTAAAAATCAGTTATATATATATTATTTTTTTATTTTATATTAAAGATTACAAAACATATAAGTATAAGGAAGTTAAAAATGTCATCAATATTACTAAAGGAAGTTAATCTTAATGATATTATTAATGGTAATAATGAACTATTAACTATTAAAGATTTATTAAATAAAGTAAATTATAATATTAATGAATTATATCTTGACAAGTTTTGGAATAATATTGAAAATAATAAATGGCTGTATTTAGATGAAGAACTTATTAACTGGCTAGAATATAATGATATTTCTAAAGGAAAAGAAAAAATAGTTAATTTATTAAAAAAACATCATATTATTGAAGAAGATTATAAAGTTTTAAATAATTTTGATTATCAAAATTTTATTAATACAGATAATAAATCTTGCCCCCCCCCGAGAGGGGAGCAAGATTTAAATAATAAATCTTGGGGAGGATCTAATAAAATACATATAATTATGAATTCAGATTGTTTTAAAAATATATGTATGTTAGTAAAAACTAAAAAATCTAAAGATATTCGAATGTATTTTATTCAGTTAGAAAATATATTTAAATTTTATTTAGAATATCAAAATTTATATCAAAAAAAATTATTAGAAGAAAAACAAAAAGAGTTAGAACAAACAAAAGATAAGGTTATGGATATGGAACGTGATTTTCAACATAAAGAATTAGAAATGAATGAATTTATTTATATTGCTACTAATGAATATTATCATAAACAAAATGTTTATAAAATAGGTAAATCTGTAAGATTAAATAAAAGATTACAATGTTTAAATACATTTTTTATCAATGGCCAAAAAATGAAATATATTTACATTTTTCAATGCCATAATTCAAGAATTTTAGAACAATTGTTATTTACATGTTTAAGTAATTATCAATATAATAAAGTAAATGAATTATTTAATATTGACCTTATGAAATTATATAAAATAGTATTTAATATTGGTTGTCAATACAATGCAATTATTAATTTTTCAAATAAAGAATTATTTAATCCTAATTTTGATCAAATTTTATTAAATGATATGCCATCAAGTCAAACATATCCAATTAATTATCAAAATGTAAGTATAGATACATATGATGAATTATTATTAAAAAAATATGTAAATAATAAAAATATTTCAAATATGATTATGAAAGATTTTAAAGAATTTGACTTTAATGATCATATGCTTATAAATAATAAAGCTTTAGCTTTTGATACTAAAACTAAATATTATTATCTTACATATCATAATAAAATGATTTATGTATGTACTAATTGCGGAACTTTTAAAAAAGATAAAAGAGGATTTGAACAACATATTAATAAACGAAATAAATGCGATTCTCAAAAAATAAATTTAAATACAATCGAGGACATTGAAAGAGAATTAAATAATCAAAAAATTATATTATATTCATGTGAAAAATGCGATATTGTATTTAAAACTAATGATCATTATAAAAGACATTTAGAAATTAATTGTAAAAAATTATAATATATATATGATTAATATAATATATATTATTTTTTTCAATATGTGTTTTAATGAAACTGTATCATTGGCAACATGGTTGACCGGTATGACTGGATCAGCAATGTTATTAAAATTAAACAAAATACCAGAAGCAATGTTTTATGGTACAGTTATTCAAATGCAATTAATAGAATATTTTTTATGGAAAAATCAGCCAAATTGTGATAAAAAATGTCAAATACCAGCTGATAATTTATGTAATCAAGCTAATAAAAATATAACTAAAGCAGGAACTATAATAAATCATTTAGAACCCATAGCTTTATTAGGAGGAATTGCATTATTTTCTAAAAGACAACTACCGACATTTGTTATTATATATATGATAATATTTATAATTATAACTTTTAGTTATACATATTATATATTTGATAATACCAAGAATGATGATTCATTAGGATGTAGTGTTGTAACAGAACAATCGAGCCCCCATTTACATTGGAAATGGAATGATTTAAAACATAATCCAATATATTATAGTTTATTTTTAGTAGCATTATTATTATTATCATTCTATGGATTAGAAGATGGTAAATTTCAATCTTCATTAATATTAATTAGTTATATAGTCTCATATTTTATATATGGAAATACTAAAAGTACAGGAGCAATGTGGTGCTTTATGGCAGCATTTGCGCCTTGGATATTATCTATATATTTTATTATAAAAAAAAATAGATGATAACATAAACAATTTATACACAGAAGGCGTATTATTTTTTTATAAATACTGATGTATTATATACTAAAAAATAAATATTTTATATAAAATATATTAATATATATAGTACTAATAAATTTAAATTATTATAGATTTTTGTAAATAAAATTTATAATATGGAAATACATAATAAAATTACCATTATATTAATAATAATAATAATATGTTTGATTGTATGTATTATTATTAATCAATATTATCCAATTATTTCTGACCTAATTTTAGGTGGTTTAATAGTTGTAATGTTAGGAATGTATAAATATAATTCATACTATAAAGTATGTAAAACTGAAGGAAATAAACTAATTTGTGAAATTGGTGGTAAAGGTGAATATAATGCAAAATCAGGTGGAGTTGACAACATTGATAATGATAAAAAACAAGTAATAAATAATATGATAAATAGTATTAGAAATAATGATAATGAAATGCTTAAAGAGAATATGGTAAAATTAAATTGGATACATTGTGAAAATCAAGAAGATGTGGTTGAGTTTTTAACACGATTATTAGGAACAAAATCATTAAAACCTGTTATTGACGATGATCCTACATCATTTACTTATGAAATAGATAACGATGATAATGATGATTACTTGTTTAATGATACTAGTATTAGACTAGATAAACAAAAAGAAACCGAATTAATTATACCATATAATAGAAAAATTATTCATGATCAATTTTATGCATCGCCTAATCCTTTAGTTAAAAAACTAAATATAGATAAATTTCCATATTGTATTGGTTTCATATTACATTTACAATCAGAAATATCTAATGATCGTGGTCATTATGTTGCATTAGTACAATACAACAATAATTGGATATTATGTGATGATAGTACTATAACACAACACGTGTTTACTAATGATAAATTTACTATACAAGCCTTATATAATAGTTTAAATTATAATAATATTACTATTAAATTTTCTATATTTGGTAAAAAATTAAAAGAAATGCCAATAATTAATTTAGGATTAAAAAATATGGGAAATACGTGTTATTCAAATTCTGCATTACAATTATTGATGGCAACAGATTTATTAGATGAAATTAATTTAGATAAAAATATAACACAATTTCATAAAAATAATAAATATATTAAACAAAATTGGGAAGCATTAGAAAAATCTAGAACAGTGACAAAAGAAGGTTCTGAATTATTAGCTAATATTGTAATAAAAGGTAAACCATATAAAAGATTCCTAAAAGGAATTATTAGATCAAAAAATTATAATAATATTACAGATGAACATATTAAAACAGGTAATTACTTAGTAGAAGCGATAAAAGAATACCTTAATCCTGAAAATAAAAAACGTAGACTTGAGTCTCAAGAATATTATAAAATTAATGAATTATTAAATTCTAATATAAATCTAGATGATGAATTTAATAATTTATTAAAAAAAACCAAGGCAGGAATAGAAACTATAGAAAAAGTCAATATAAAAGCTGAAGATAGGAACCAGATAAAAAATGATAGACCGGAAGCTAAACAATCATTAGAAGAAGCCGCCATACAAGAAGCTATCAAAAAAGCTAAAGAAGCAGAAACCGCCAGACAAGTAGCAGAAAGTCAAGCCAAACAAACAACAAAAGATCATGATGAAGAAGCCGCCATACAAGTAAAAGCCGCCATACAAGTAAAAGCCGCCATACAAGTAAAAGCCGCCATACAAGAAGCTATCAAAAAAGCTAAAGAAGCAGAAACCGCCAGACAAGTAGCAGAAACCGCCATACAAGTAAAAGCCGCCATACAAGTAGCAGAAAATCAAGCCAAACAAACAACAAAAGATCATGACGAAGAAGCCGCCAGTATAGCAGAAGAAGCCACTGTGGAAGAAAATAATGATGCTGATACTAATAAAACTAAATATGGACCAAGTAATAAAGATGATGCCGAAGATATTGAAGATATTGATAATGAAGATGGTTTAGACGTATATTCTTCATATACATCAACAAATTTTACAAAAAAGAAAGTATATAATAAACCATATGGACTAGGCAGTTCTCCATTTGATGATTTCTATAAAAAAATTGTAAATTCAGAAGTATAAAACTAATTATTTAGTTAAATTCATACTATCAAATTTATTATTAATTATATCTAAATGATCCATTACAAGTTTATTAGTATCATCATTAGTAGTTATATATTCATTTAATTTTAAGTCATTTGATATGATATATTCATTTAATTTAGAATCATTAGAAGTTATATATGTTAATAATTTATTATGTAATTCAACTATAGATTTATCCTTATCAGAAGAACTATTGGACGGAATTATAGGATTTAAAGTAGATGTAAGTATGGGTGTATTAATTTTATCTATATAACTATTAATTTTAGTATCTATATTATCTATATTACTGTCTGTATTTTGTAAACGTGTATTTATAGTTTGAATAGCAATATCATTATTTTGTAAATGTGTATTAACAGTTTGTATAGACGTATCATTTTTTACTACATAATCATTAAATTTTTTATCATTATTTGCTGTAATATAATCTAAAGTATCAATTTCTAAATTAATTTTATTAATTGCTTTTTTTATAATAGTTATATATATTATACATATTATAACAATAATAGCAAATATAAATATTCCTATATAATATAAATGTTTTAAATCAGGATATTTCATTTTATATACTTATAAATATATATTTATAAAATTAATCAAAAAAGTAAATACTTAAACTTATATAAGATTGTATCGAATTTGTTAATTAATAAACTTTAACAGATTCTTTAACAAAATCAATAAAATTATTTATATTAGACGAATTTACATTATTATATATTATAGATGGATTATTCCAAATGGATAAATTATAACAATATATTTTATCATTATTATAAACATAATTAAAAGTCTTATATTTATATTTTCCAAATAAAATTATATTTGAAGTATTACAATCAGTATCTAAACTTATATTAGATACTGATTTTTTAATTTTAATTTTATTTGATGAATTAGATAAAAAAGAATTTAATACATAAATTGATTTATGTTTATTATAAATATATTCTTTTTTATTAGAAGCGTGCATGTAATGTTTTTTACATAAAATAATAACTTGATCATTTATAATATTTTCAATTATATTTAAATCAGATGATATAACACAACCACATTCTTTATACTCTGTATTTAAAGAATCAAATGGTATTATCATATTAAAAAATAGAAAAAATTGATTAATAATTAAAGGTAAAAATTATATAATACGCCCACGGCTATATATAATTAATATATAATTTTTAATATTAAATATAATTTCTACACAACGGGCATAAAATATTTATTTCAGAAATACTATTACTAATTATAGAATATATAAATAGATTAATACAGTGTATGTGAAAAATATGATTACAAGAAGTTTTAATTCCTAATAATATTGGATCTAAACAAATACAACATATATTATCATCTTCTATATTAAATTTTATACATTTTTTTTTTAATTCAGGAGGACACTCAATATTTTTATTTTCAGATTCATTTTCTATTTTTAATAATTTATTTTTAAAATTATTTAATAAATCATTTAATTTATTTATTATTATATCATATTTATTAATTACTAAATCTATATTAGTCTTTTTTTTCATTATAGTACTACATAATAACATATATTTACAAATTAATATATCAATAGATTTTTTAATTTTTATAATTAATTTGTTGTTTTTATTATTAACACAAATTATTTTTTTTGTATTATTATATAATTTATTATTATTTTTACAAATAATAGATTTATGTTTAAAGAAAGTAAGTAAGCTATTATTTAAAACTACAGCTTTATTAAATTGTAAAATTTGATAAAATGATAATTCTATAATATATTGAATATATTTTAATTCTTCAATCTTATGAGCTGAAAATGCTGTAGAATTATATATTTTTTGATAATAATTAATAATTGTAATTAAGCTTTTATACATTATATTAAATATTTTTCTATGTTTTTTATAAATATATTTTTCTAAATTTAACATAATGTTATTAATATGAGACATGTATGTTATTATATTATTCGATTGTATAATAGATAATATATCATTTACTTTCATTTCATATTTGTCTTGATTTTTTAATACAACTTCTATTTTATAACTGGGTATATTTACAGATTTTATAATATTTATAATTTGAGATGATTGAAATATTTTAGTATTTAATAAGATCAAATCAGTATCATTTTGTTTAATATCTTTATTTTTATTGTATAAAGAAATTAATAATTTAATTATATTATGTTTTATACTTAATAATTTATATTTTATTAAACAATGGTTTTTAATATATACATCTAAACTATTATTAATTCTACTGGTATTTATTTTTATTTCTTTATTAATATTATTTATTAATTGATTAATTTTATAACTTTCATTATTATTATTTAATAATATACAATATCTATAATTAAAAAATTCCATTTTTTATTATTTATATAATATATATTATAAATTAAAAAAATATGAATAATAATTTAAGAAATGCTTTTTTTGTATTATTATTTTTTTATGTAGCTTATATTATTTATGATGATTATAAGTATAATAAAGAACATAAAAACGAATATTTATTATGTATAGATGACTATGAGCAACATTTAGACAATTATTCAAACTCAGAATTATTTAATATATTTAATAATTTATCTATTCACGATCAAAAATTTATAACCGATTTTATTATTTATACAAATTTAAAACATAAAAAAGGAAGACCGAAAATACATAAAACAGTAGATTCAATTAAAAAAGATGTCGTTTTAGCAAGTATAGTATCAAGTGTAAGTTCATTATCGCCCATATCTGTATTTATTGCCATGCAGCAAAATGTATTACATCATTTAACAAGGCGTATATTTTAATATTTATATAGATATAAAATGATATAGTATGATATAATATAGTCAGGAACGTACTAAAAATATATAGTTAATTTAAAATGAATTGCAAAGAAGCCGGAATATATTTATGTATAATTATATTTATAATATTACTATTTTTGTATTATTTTCAAACTAATGTTAGTGAAGATAATATCGATATAAATCAATATAAGATTAATACAAAAAAATTAGTAAATTTAGAAGATAAATTTAATATAAAAAATTATGATATAATCAACGATAATGTAATTATTCACAATACTTATAAAAAAGAATTAATAAATTTAAAAAAAAATAAAGAATTGATAGATTATGAAGAACTAAATAAAAAGAATAACTTATTAATTATAAGAAATAAAGAAATTGAACAAAACTCTAAAAAATTAAAAATATTAGAATTTAATAAAAAAATAAATAAATTAAAATATAATATAAAATCATTTAAATTATCTTCAAAAATAGAATTACAAGATTTTTTAAATGATTATAATAATAATAAAATTTCAAAAAATGAAATTAAATATTTAATCAATAATTTAAAAACCGATTTATATAATAATAATAAAATAATAAATACATTAAAACAAAATCCTGATAATGATATACCATATGAATATATAGAAGATTATAATAAATTATTAGACATAAAAAACATATTAATACAAAAAAAAATAAATATATTTCTTAAATTTAAATAAAAACTCACAATTCAATCAAAAATCTCGTATATAAATTTTATTTTTTTTGTTTTATGATTCAAAATTAGTAACAATAAACCTTGTCTGCATTCCCATTAAAGTATCAAATAATAAAATTAACCCTCCAATATTAATTGGCGATGATGTTTTATTTAGTAAAGTAAATAAAATAACTAATGAATATGATATTATAGATCTCGGATAATTTTTCCAAGATTTTTTATAAAAGAAAAATTTAAATGAAAATATTGTTATGAACAGACCAAATAATATATATATTATTATTGGATTTATTTTATTTTGAAATATAAAAATACTTAAAATTATTCTGATAAAAATACATAATATAAAAAATATTGTAGCATTATTCTTAGTGCCGGTTAAATTTGAATCTCTTAATCTCAAAGGAATTGTATTAGGGAGAATATCAATATATTGATTTTTAAAAGTAGACATAATCATTAAAGACAATATATATTAATTATATTTTAAGATTTATTAATATTATAATATATTAAATATTATAATAATATTATTAATATAAATAAGAAAAATATCAATCATGTCTGATATTATAAATTTAAAAAAAAAAATCACTGAAGTTAATAATTTAAAAAAAATTGTAGGTTTGGCAGAGACTGAATTTAACAAACAACTCAATAAAATAGAAATTATCGAATTGGTTAAATTTATTGATAAAGTAAATTTATCTAAAATAAATAATAAAGATATAAATATTATAAATTCTAATCTAATTGCAACATACAAAAGTATATTAAAACAGTCAAAAAATTTTGATTTGCAAGAATATCAAAAACAACAAATTAATGATAAACAAATGGATTTAAAATCTTATGAATCTTTTTCAAATAAAGAATCTTTAGAAAATCCGAATGATTCAGATTTAATAAAATCATTATTAAGTATGATGCCATCACTTAACACAGAAAACGATCAAATTAATTTTACAAAAATTTTAAATTATGAATCATTACTAAGAGATTCTAATATTTTATTAGATTCACGCTATCAAAATCTTTCTAATAATGATCTTACAAAAATACAATTTACTATTATGAATGGTAGTAAAATTAAAGTACCTGGCTCTGGTATTATAACATCTATAGCACCTATGAGAGATATTAAGGAAATTGAAATATTCCCATTTAGTATACCTTATTCATCAAATGCCGACAATTATTATCAAAAGATTACATTATCTATATTAGAATTAGCATCTGTATCTATTGATTCTTATGAAGATTGTCAATTTCATTTTATGTTTAAAGCAGAAAAAAATAAAAATTTAATAGATTTAACTCCAATTAACTCTACTTTTAGATTTTTTAAACCAATTACTAAATTGGCTGATTTTACATTGAGATTTGGCACTCCATTAACTCCTATATCATTTGATAAAGATAGATTATATACTGCAAATATTGATTATACTTCTAATCCTTGTGTTATAAAATTTAATGAAGATCATAATCTAATTTCGAGCGATTTAATATATATTACTGATTTTACTTCATTAGATCCATCCCAAGATTTAAATATTATAAATACTTTTAATGATAATAATGGATATTTATGTACTCGCATGTCAAATTTAGAAATTAGTATTAATATAGATGCTACGCAGGTATCTTCTCCTGATCCTAATTTGTCTATTCTTGTATATTTTGGGAGTAAACGTATAATTTTACCATTAAGAATACGGTATTTATACAATAACTTAGAATAAATATTCTTAATATTATAATATTCTTAAGAAAAAAATATTTTTTTATAGTAATATCATTACAAAATTAAATATTTAATTTTTGTAAAAAGTTTATTAAAAAATAATTATATAAGTGATAATATGCAAAATATATTAATAAATTTAAATATCATATCTAAAATTAAACCGAATGATAAAATATATATGAATACAGATAATTTTATGTCTATAGAACATGATACAGCATTTCAAGGTATTTTTAGATTTATTTTTAATAATTCAAGAAATAAAAATATAAATAATTTAAATTGTTTTTATTCGACAGTTTATAATCATATAGATGATATAATTAATTCTAAATACCTGCTATTGACTAATAAAAATGGCCAATTATTAGATAATTTATATATAAATGAACATAAATGTTATTTAGAAAATGAAAATTTTATTAATATATATAATAATTTAGTAGAAATAAATCATTATCTAAAATTATCTATTACAGGATTAGAAAATTTGAAAAAAACATATATTTCAGATGTTGTAACAATATCTAAGTTAGATATTATTATAAATGATGCAGAATCGTATATAAAAAAAATACATAAAAAATTAGAAAATATAAATGATATAAAAAAAAATATTGTATGATATTCAAATATTCACATGTACTATATAATAAAAACTAGTTATTTTTTTCTTTTATTTATTGATTGAATTTGCAAATATTATTTTTTAAATCTTCATATTTTTGATTGAGCTCATCGAATTTAGAATTCATATGTTGAAGTGAAGATATTAGATATCCTACTAATTCTTTAGAGCTTACAGCGTGGAAATCAGAGATTCCATCTTTTTCACTTATAGTAACAGCAGATGGTATAACTTCAACTAATTCTTGAGCGATTAAACCTCTATGAGTTTTTTTAGTTGTATCGGCAATAAAATTATAATCAATTATATTTAAATCCATTATTTTATTAAAAGATTCTTCATTATTAACAGGTAAGAAGTTTTCTTTTACTCTTCTATCAGAGGTTTCTACTAATTCAGTTACAGTTAATGAAGTGTTAGTTAAAGTTAATGCAGCTGTACTTGTCCCCCCATTCATAAGATTTATAGTTAATATACCATCTTCAGAACCAGCTGTTACACTATTTGCAGATACCTGAACAGCACCAAATGCTACGTTATTGTTTGCAGCATTTTCAATAAAGAAATCTAGACCAATACCTAATCCAACTGCAGGAGTTGTTGACGTGGTTCTTATTAAATTAATTGGATATCCTACAGTATTACCTACATTATTATCAAAAATAGTATTAATATTATTTAAGGTCATGCTATTAATATTAGTAATGTTTCTGGAAGCATCTAATACAATAGTTTTACTAGCAGTAGCGGTACCTGGAGTTACATTATTGTAATTTAATTGAGCTGCAGATGATGTTACTAATACACCTGCAAGTTTTAAACCAAGAGTTGAACCATCGTGTCCAACAATATCAAAATTATTTGTAGCATCGATAAATGTTGTTAGACCTGATGATACAATGCTAAGATTACCTCCGCTTGATATGCTAAAATCAGAATAATTTGCTGCAGTTCCATTATTATCATTATAAGTTAATCTTAATACTTCTCCAGTAGATGAGTTAATTTCAACTTGTTTAGCTGGTACTGTGGTGCCAACTCCCATTTTACCAGTAGCAGTTAATCTCATAGATTCAGAAGTATTATTAATAAATCTTAAATTGTTATCTCCAGATGCAGGGCTTATTTCAGCAAGAATTTTTGTAGTTTGTTCTACATTTACTACACCTCCTAGCGAACCCCAAGATTCACCAGCACCAAATCCTTCAAATTGAGAAGTTTCGCTATTATAACGAATAATACCTACATCAGGTAAAGATGGTCTGGCCGAAGTATTACCAACTGGAATTTTTAATGATGGACCAGTTACATTTAAATTACCACTTAAAATGGTATTTCCTCCAATAGATAAATCAGTACCAACAAATAATTTTTTAGCAACCGCAGCACCGCCAGATACAGTTAAACAACCACCAACAGTACTAGATGTGGCATCGGTAGTATTACTTAAAGATAAAGTATTTATACTTAAAGTCCCTGTAAAAGTAGCATTTCCGGTTACGTCAAGAGTACTTGATAAAGTAGTAGCACCGGTTACACCTAAAGTACTTGATAAAGTAGTAGCACCGGTTACACCTAAAGTGCTTGAAAGAGTGGTTGCACCAGTTACACCTAAAGTACTTGAAAGAGAAGCTGCTCCAGTTAAAGTAGTATCACCTGTTACACCTAAAGTACCAGTTAATACTGAATTACCACCCACAGCAAAATTGGTTCCTACGAATAATTTTTTAGCAATACCAACTCCACCTAAAACTGTTAATGATCCTCCATCAGTTGAACTAGAAGCATCAGTAACATTATTTAAACTACTAGTACCTGTTACTCCTAAATTGCTAGATAAAGTAGTAATACCAGATACAGTTAAAACATCAGAAAGAGTAGTGGCTCCAGTTACTCCTAATGTAGATGAAAGTGTAGCAGCTCCGGTTAAAGTAGTTGCTCCAGTTACTCCTAATGTAGATGAAAGAATTGTAGCTCCAGTTACATCTAAAGTACTTGAAAGAATGGCTGCGCCAGTTAAAGTAGTTGCTCCAGTTACTCCTAAAGTACCAGTTAAGATTGAATTACCGCCAATTGACAAATCAGTTCCAACAAATAATTTTTTAGCAACAGCTGCTCCTCCAGAAACTGTTAAAGACCCGCCAGCAGTTGAACTTGTGGCATCTGTGACATTATTTAAACTAGAAGTACCAGTTACTCCTAAATTGCTAGATAATGTGGTATTTCCGTATACAGTTAAAACATCAGAAAGAGTAGTTGCTCCGGTTACTCCTAAAGTACTAGAAAGTGTGGTTGCTCCAGTAACCCCTAAAGTACTAGATAAAGTTGCAGCACCTGTTAAGGTAGTCGCTCCAGTCACATCTAAAGTACCTCCAATAACCGAATTGGCACCAACCGAAAGATTAGTACCAATAAATAGTTTCTTAGCAACAGCAGCACCGCCAGCAATGGTTAAAGATCCACCAACAGTTGAACTTGTAGCATCAGTAGTATTATTTAACCCAACTGTACCAGTAACAGCCAATGTGTTTGATAAAGTAGTTGCTCCAGTTACCCCTAAAGTACTAGAAAGAGTTGTTGCACCAGTTACACCTAAAGTATCACTAGCAGTTATTCCAAGAGTTACATTTAAAACATCTGATAATGTAGTTGCACCAGTTACACCTAAAGTACCGCCAATGGTTGAATTAGAACCAACCGAAAGATTAGTTCCAACAAATAGTTTCTTAGCAATAGCAGCACCACCGGCAATAGTTAATGCACCCCCAACTGTAGAACTAGTAGCATCAGTTGTATTATTAAAACTAATCTCACCAGTTACACCTAAAGTACTAGATAAAGTAGTAGCGCCAGTTACTCCTAAAGAACTAGAAAGTGTAGTAATACCAGTCACATCTAAAGAACTAGAAAGTGTAGTAGTACCAGTTACTCCTAAAGTACTTGAAAGAGTAGTTGCACCAGTTACACCTAAAGTACTTGAAAGTGTCGTAGCACCAGTTACTCCTAAAGTACCAGTTAAAGAACTATTACCACCAATAGATAAATCAGTACCAACAAATAATTTTTTAGCAACCGCGGCGCCTCCAGAAATAGTTAAACATCCTCCAGCAGTTGAACTAGTAGCATCTGTAACATTATCAAAATTAATAGTTCCGGTTACACCTAAAGTACTGGAAAGAGTAGTTGCTCCCGTTACACCTAAAGTGCTAGAAAGAGTAGTTGCTCCTGTTACACCTAAAGTGCTAGAAAGAGTAGATGCACCAGTCACACCTAAAGTACTAGAAAGAGTAGTCGCACCAGATACATTTAAAGCACTTGATACAGTTGTACTTGACCCAGAAGGTGTTAAAGTTAAATTTCCACCACTAGATACTAAAAAGTCAGCATAATTAGTAGCAGTTCCCGAACTAGTATTGTAAGTTAAACGTAAACAATCACCAGTTGCGCTATTTATTTCTACTTGTTTATCGGCAGATGATTTATTAAGACCTAAATTACCAATAGTTCGAATATTTCTTATGTTAGTAATATCTTTATCAGCATCAACAACTAAGGCATGTGTGGCAGATGCAGTACCTGGAGTTACATTAGTATAATTTAATTGTACAGCAGTCGAAGTAACTAATACTCCTGCTAATGTTAAACCAGTTTCGCCGCCATCATGACCTGGTATATTTACATTGTCAGAATAAGAATCTAGAGTTAAATCACCCGACGTAGTTACACTCACAGTAGAAACATTACTATTGGTAGAATCATAAAAATTAATAGCATTTTGGAAATAATCATTTCTGGTAGCAACATCATTTTGTTTGTTATCAAAAGCAAATTGAGTACTTGGTACTGTTTGAATAGTTTGTGTAGTAGATTCCCATTTCATATTTAATTCTTCAGTAGATGTTAATTGAACATGCTGTATATATATAGGATACCAAGTATTAGCAACCATGGCGATTGGGTCGGTTTGAATACTATCATGATCACCACTAGTCCAACCCGTTTTTACAAGATTATTATTAATCCAAATTCTAAAATTATCATTTGAATTTATGGTAAATGTGTATGATTCAGTATATAATGGTTGAATATAACCCCAAACTTCCATAGAATAATTAGTAGCTTGACCAGCTGGTGCATAATTAACAAAATCTACATTTGTTGAAAGTTCGTTCCATATAATTCTTCCATTAAAATCAATAGTTGAATATACACGAGTTCGTAATCCTCCAGTTCCATAAGGCGTTAATGAAACTCCACCAATATTTAATGAACTTAAATTAGTAGTTCCATTTACGGTTAATCCAGTTAATGTTCCTAGAGATGTGACATTAGGCTGGGCAGAAGTTTGTAATGTACCAGTTAAATTTTCTGCTGATAAATTTCTAATACCCACAATATCTTTATTTAAATCAGTAACAAGAGCTTTACCAGCATCAGCTATACCTATAGTACTTACATCTGTATAATTTAATTCAATAGCACTGGCAGTTACTAAAGTTCCATTTACAGTCAAATTATCAGTTTCTATATTATGAATACCAACAATATCTAAATTAGCATCTAATACTAAAGCTTTAGATGCTTGAGCTATACCAATTGTACTTACATCAGTATAATTTAATTCAATTGCAGATGCTGTAACTAATGTACCATTAACCGTTAAATTATCAGTTTCTAAATTAGTTAATCCGACAATACTATTATTAGAATCAGTAACTAATGCTTTACCAGCTTCGGCTGTACCAGGTGTAGTATTTACATAATTTAATTGAGCAGCAGATGAAGTAACTAAAGTTCCATTTAATTTAAGACCAGTGTCCGTTCCATTATGAGATGCAATATTTACATTACCATTAGAAATTAATCCAGTAAGCGTCCCTAAAGATGTTACATTGGGTTGTGCCGCAGTTGATAAAGTACCAGTTAATGTAGTCGCCGAAATAGAATTTAATCCAGTTACGTCTCCAGATAATGTTGCTAAAACAAAATTTTTAAAACCATCTGTAGTATTTACTATAGGTCTATTTGCTGTAGAATTAAATAATATTTCACCGCCATAATTCGGCAAAGTATTAATTGCCGTAGTTGTTAAATTTTTAACGAGTACCATAATTCTATTTTAATATATTATTCGATGATATATATATTATCGTGAAAATATTAAAATAAAAAAAATATAATTATATATTTTAAAATGCATATTCTGTATTTGATAAATATAAATAATTTAAAATGCATATTCTGTATTTGATAAATATAAATAATTTAAAATGCATATTCTGTATTTGATAAATATAAATAATTTATTAAAAAAAGATCTTCATTAATTTCTTTTATATAATTATCAAAATCAAAAATGTCAGATAATAAATAACAAATATTAAGATATTGATTAATAATATCGTCAATAAATATTATAATAAAATTAAAAAATAATGTAATTATAAAATTATAAATATTATCATTTAAATATTGTAAATATATAGATATTATATTTATATATATAATTATATAAGTAAATAATATAACAAGATAATATATATTATAATCATCTAACCAAAATCGCATTGTGTATAATTCATTTAATATATCTTGTATTTTTTTAAAATTTTTTACTAAATTATCTTGATTTTTCTGATTTATATAATTCATATTTTTTATACTATTAAAGTTTTTTAATACCAATAGTTCAATAAATGATGATGTAATTGTATCTTTTACAAGGTGTATATTATCTATATGAGTATAAGGTCGGATTTTTTCAATTTCATTATATATATATTGATTTAATTGTTTAAATTCTGTAAAAATTAATTTATTATTTAATTTGAATATATAAGATAATGTGACAGAAATATATAATATTAATATTTCTTTAATGTATATTATATGAATTTTTTTATGACTTTGAATATCTATAATATCTATATTCACATCATATGAGTCTAAATTGTCATTATATATATAATTATAGTCTATTGATATTGTATATAATGTAAATAAATATTTTGTAGATGAATATAATTTTTCTAATAGTTTAAATATTTTTTTATAATCATTGAGTCCAATATAAAATTTTACTATTAATAATGATATTAATAAATAATTAAATTTATCAATATACGTCGTTAATGTATTATCAATTTGAAATACACGTATATAAGGTTGAATAGTATAAATTATACCTAATGACATAACTTTAATTAATGATATAATAAATATTTTTACATATCTTATGAATGATTTAATTTGCATGATTTAAGATTTTTTGATAGTGTATACTAAATATATTAAAAAAAAAATTGATTTTATTATTTAATATATATACTTTATACTTATATGGATAATATTAATATGTCTTTAGTCCATATTAATGATAACGATAATATAGATATGGAAATTATTAATACTTTAATCGATATTCCTTTAGGTAATGATTATATAAATTATATTTTAGACAATATATCTTATCAAGAACATTTATTATCTGATAAAGAATTTAATGATTTATTATATGATATCTGCGATAATAAAATTGAAAATATAAATGAAATATATAAATTTCAAAAAACACTTCAATTTTATAAATTATGTTAGAATCTTATGATCAAATTAATAATAGTATTATTAAAAAATACTTGTATATATCTACAAAAAAATCAACCAACAACTTCATATATATTAATTTCTTTAATATGTATTTTTTTTTAAAATTGATTAATTAAAAATAAATACTATAGTATATAATAAATTATGTTAGAATCTTATGATCAAATTAATAATAGTATTATTAAAAAATACTTGTATATAACTACAAAACAAAATCAAAATGGTGATACTGATTCATCAATATATGATAATACATATTTAAATGAAGTTATTAATATGAAAATAAATTTATCAATATATAATAAAATAGATAATATATCAGATACTAATACTTTATTGTATCTATTTAATCATATATCATCTGGAATTTTTATTAAAATTAAAGATAATAAAATAGAATCTTATTTACCATTTGAAAATAAATTTTTTAAAAATAATTGGAGTAATAATATAAAATTAGATTCTAGTAATGATACACATAATGTGGATATTCATGCATTTATAAAAAAAAGACAAAAAATTCTTAAAAGATATACTAAATACATATATAATATTAAATTCTGGCATTGTAATGCTAATATTATTAATAATGAAAAATATAATGAAAATGATGGATACGTGCCTCATAGTTTAAATGATTATTATGATATAATTAATGAAACTTTAAAATATCATAAAATATCTGATTTAACTATTTTTATTAATAAACGTGATAGCTGTGTATTACATAAAGATTTATTAGAACCTTTTCCAGATTTATATCCAAAAAATATAAATGGATTGCCTCCTAAATTAGAAAATAAATATATAAATAAATATTATACTCCTATTTTAAGTCCATATTCTAATAAAGATTATGCAGATATTTCTTTTATAATTCCAGAAGATTGGAAATTAGCTAATAGTACAAATGATTATACTATTAATGAAAATGATATCGTAGAATGGAGAAATAAAAAAGAAATTGCTATTTTTAGAGGAAGTTGTACTGGGTCAGTTGAATTTGATAAAAATCAAAGATTACAAATTGCAAAAATTGATGCTGATTGGCAAATTACAAATCCTAATTTAATAGATGCAGGAATCGTAAGTTGGAATTCTAGAGATAAGATAAATTCTAATCTTACTATCACATATATTAAACCTACTGAAATGAATAATATTGGTATTTATCTTAAAAATAGAATTCCCATGAATAAACAACTTTCTTATAAATATTTAATTAATATAGATGGACATTCAGCGACAAATCGCTACTCTTATTTACTACAATCTGGATGTTTAATTCTAAATGTAGAAAGTAAATATGTTATTGGAAATCAGCGCTGGTTTGATGATTTACTAGTTTCATATGTACATTATGTACCGGTTAAATATGACTTATCTAATTTAGAGGAAATTATATTATGGTGTCGATTAAATGATGATAAATGTCTAGAAATAGTTAATAATGCAAAAAAATTATATAATGAATATTTTACAAAAGAAGGTCTTATGAAATATACTGCTAATTTATTTAATATAATTGCAAATAAAAGATCTTAAATAATATATTTAAATAACTGGATATTTTTTTTTAAGATCGAATTGTCTGATTTATACAGTATAACACTTCTATCTGCTAATATTTTTAAATATGCATTTGGATTATTTAAAGTTTTAGTTTCCCATAATATAGTAATGTCTTTTAATTTTGCTGTTAAATTATCCGTAGTCTCCATGCAAATAAATTATATAAAATATATAAAATATTACCCTATAGATTTTTTTGCATTTTGTATTTTTTGATTAGCTAATGATATATCTTTTTCTAGGGTAATAATATTGTTGTTTGTTTCATCAAGCTTTGTTATAAGTTCTGGTATTTTATTTTTTAATGTATCTGGATGATTTATCGCGTTATTTAACCATTGTTTATATTCTTGGTTTTCTTTTATCAGATTTTCCCTATCTTTTATAAATTCTTGATTATCTTTTATAATTTTATTATTATTTTCAAAATCTGTCTTTATTTTGCTCATAAAATTATTATGTACATCTAATAATTCATCAACTGCATCAGTTTCATTTTTTTTATGAAAAAATGCAAAATATATAATTATATATGCGATAAATATACATATTATATATTTTATATATTTTTTATTTTCAGGAGACATATTTTTAAATATATATTATTTGTATTGTGTTATAATAAATCAGATATTTTTTTTTAAATATATATTATTTGATTTAAATCAATACAAATGGTTACACATTTTTTAGGTTTTTTTTGTACATCATTATCCTTAATAATTTTATATAAAGATATTCTATTCCATTTATATTTAAGTTGAATAGTTTCATTAAGTCTAATTTTATATAGATTTGATAAATATATTGTTTTTTGTTTTAAATATTTATATCTTGAATTATATTTATAAAATAAAGATGTATTTAACTATTTATAATTTATAATTTTATTCATATACTCGGTTTTAATATTTCTAATATTTCTTTCTTTATTAATGCTATCATCAACTAAAATTTTAAATTTAGTATACTCTGAAAGTGTAATTTCAGTCATTTTAACCTTATTATATATATATATATACAAAAAAAAATCAATTTTTTAGTCATTGTTTTTTATATAATTTATATTATATTTATTTAATTTTTTTATATAATTTATATTATATAATCTAATTATTATAATATAAAAAATATGGTCGAAGGATGGTGTATGAAATGTAAAGCTAAGAGAGAAATGATGGGAGTAGAACATGTAAAAATGAAAAATGGAAGACCTGCAATGAAAGGAAAATGTAAATCATGTGATACTAAAATGTTTAAAATTGGAAGCGGTGCATCATCTGGTACTAGTAGTTCTAAAAAATCTAAAAAAGGAGGCGTTTCGAGAAAATCTAAAAAAAGTAAAAAAACATCTAAAAAAAAATCTAAAAAAAGTAAAAAAACATCTAAAAGACGATCTAAAAAATCTAAAGTAGTAAGTTTATATTAAATTATTTAGATCTATATGATTCATAATGTTCAAGAATTGATAAAAAGGAAGGAGATTTTTTAGTAATACAAATCTTTTTTTTTAATTTTTCAATTATTATATCATAATTTTTCTTAGTTATATCTTTAACTTTATATATATTATTTATTTTTTGTTTTTCTAATTTATATAACTCATTTTCTTGACAAATAAGTTTATAATTTACTTTATCTCTAACTTTATATAACCAATTCATTAAAGATATTCTTCCGGTCATATAATCATCTATAGGTATTTCTTGCCAATAAATTTTATATGATTCTTGACATGTAGAACATGGTAATGTATATTTAAGTGATGAAAATAAATTTTTAAATTCTGTTTTTATTTGTAAATGATCATAGTTTTTTGAATCTAAAATATAAGGATATGAACCCATTATAGAACAAAATAAATAATTCCATGCAGATGGTCCCCATTTAGATGTTATGATTCCATTTGATGATGAAAATTTGTTATATTTATTCATAATTATTACAAAAGTAAGAGTTAGACAAATAACAAAATTTTTTGTTAACTCAAGAACTAAAGATTTTTTTAGAAAATTATCTTTGTTTGATACCTTTGGTATTATTTCCTATATTACTATAGATAAATTTTATAATTAAAAAATTGAATTTAATATTATTAAAGTATATATAGAACATAATCTGTTTAAATGATGTCAAATGTTAAAACTATATTTGATAATATGGGAATTGATATTGATAATAAAATATTGACAGATATTATGATTGAATTAACTCTTAGAGCTTCATATAAACCTAAATCTAAAGCTAATAATCATGTAAGTTTTTTAATTGATAATAAAACTAAAGAAATATTATCATTTTCTTTCAATTTATATTATAAAGCAAAGAAATTTCCATATAGTATTCATTCTGAAATAAATACTATTACTAAATACTATAAAAAAGACATAAAAAAAAATATACAAAAGGTCAAAAAAATTTTTATTGTTCTTAAAATTTCAAAATCAGGCTCAATAGGTAATTCAAAGCCATGTAAATCATGTGCAAATTATATATATAATAATTTTAACAATTTAAATTTAATTAATGTATTTTACTCTACTGATCAAAATATTTTAGAAAAATTAAATAAAACTGATCTTATCTGCGAAACTTTTAAAACATCTTCTGGGGGTAGATACTGCTGTTAAAAATTAATATTATATAAACAACTTTTATTTTTGTTCAAATCAAGGCAAAAAAAATTGATTTTTTTTTATTATGAATATAAATATGTTTGAATTAAATTGCGATAAGTTTGAAAAGTTTGAAGATATTGATAATAAAATCGCAACATCTTTAAATACTCTAATTTTTGGTAATAATCCTAGATATGCTAATAAAAATATTTTTAATAATAAAGCGATAAATCTCTCAGGATCAACTGTTATAAATTTATATAATAATTTAATAAATAATTCTACTGATATTATATTAAACAATGATTTAGATATATATATTGATTTATCAGCCATATTACAAAATGATATAAATACAATTTTAATGGATTTATTTAAATCGGGATATATGGTACTTGATACTAATGGCTATTTTGATGATTTAGATGATGGTAATAATATTAGAACTTTTAATTATCACCAATATAAAGAATTAATATTAAATCAATTAGATGATTTATATTCAAAAGAAAGAAATATATATAATATTGAAAACATTGAGTCAAATAATGAGTATGAAAATTTATCTAAATATATTTATCACGTAGAGAAATATATAAATGCGTATACTAATAAAAAAATAGATATTATATTTATAAAATGTGATATAAAATTATTATTATTAGAATCTTTTGATTATGATATTGTAAAAAATTACTATAATCAAGGTTATTTATATATATATAATAAAGATGCAATCAAAAATAAAATTGCAACTATAACATTGGAACATTTTAATGTCTGTAGAATTATTGATTCAAAAACATTTAATAAGTTTATTCAAAGATATAAAAAATATCATCAAAGAGGTTATACAATCTTTATTGATAGTTATGAAATAAAAATAAATTTTATTAATAAATTGTTAATAGTATTCAAAATATTATTTAATATTGATATTGATAATTATTCTCAATATAAAAAGAATAATATAATTGATTTTCAATATAAAAAGAATAATATAATTGATTTTATTAAAGTATATTTCATAAATAAACTTTTGATTGAGGAAGAATTAATCAAAATAACATGTCACCCATCTAAGATTCAAAAAATATTAGAATTCGGTAATGATATTGAAGATATTTGGTAATTTTAATTTTTAAAATTGATTTTTTTTTATTATAAATACTACAATGACTAAATTAAATTTTACAAAATTTAAAGATATTGATAATAATATTTCAATCAAATTAAATAATATAATTTTTAATAATCATATAGATTTTAATAATAAAACAAAAATCTTGTTCAAAGAAAAGATCAATATTTTTAATAATCGGGCAATAAATCTATCAGGTTCTACTATTATTAATTTATATAATAATTTAATAAATAATACCATTAGTGATGTTACCTCTAATGATATTGATATTTATATTGATTTGCAAAATATATCAGAATTATATTTAAATGATATTATTTTAAGGTTATTTACGTCTGGATATAGATTAGCTAATAATGAAAACAAATCTTCTAAAGTATATTTAGAATATAAAAAATTAGTTGTAATATTGTATGAATTATTCTTTCAGAGATACTGTGATAATAATGCCCTTGAGACTAATATACATCCTGAGAAAAATAAATATTTTAGTTTAGCTAAATATATTTATAAAGTAATTACATTAGAAAATATTTATACCAATCAAAAGATAGATATAATTTTTATGAAATGTAGTATACAAAATTTATTATTAAAATCATTTGATCTTGACATTATTAAAAATTATTACAATAGAGGTTATTTATATATTTTTAATACCAAAGCTATTAAAAATAAAATTGCAACAATTACATATACACATTTTACAGATAGAATAATTAATAATATATATGAATTTAATAATTTTATTATGAGATATACAAAATATACACAAAGAGGATATAAAATATTTATAGATGATAATGAAATAAATTTAACTTTTATTAATAATATTGTAAAATTAATACAATTAAGATATAATATCAATTTAAATACAACTTCATTTAAAGATTCAAAGATTTATATAGTAAATCACATATCAAGTTTTATTAAAATATTTTATTTAAAAACATATTTTATTGATGAGAATTTAATAAAAGAAACATGCCATCCTTCTAGAATTCAAAAAATATTAGATATTGAAAATGATTTAGAAAACTTTTAAAAATATCTAGTAATTACTAGATATTTAATTAATTAATTATTTTTTTTAAATTATATTATATAGTAAATACTAAAAAAACTAGTCGTATATTAATAATCATTCAATTACTCCTGACCTAATATGTGTATAAATCAACAAATTTTAGATGAATTTAAAAAGATTGATCCAAAAAATATAAAAAATAATATATTTCAAGATTTAGATTTTGAAGGATATTGTTTTAATGTTCATGATACAGATACAATATCTATTTTATTTAAATATACACCATTATCAAGTGAAATAATAAAATATAATATTAGAATTGCAGGTATCGATTCGCCAGAATTACATTCTCAAAATTTATATGAAAGAGAATTATGTATAAAAGGTACTGAATATCTAAAATCTTTAATTCTTTATAAAATGTTAAAAATAAAAACAAAAAAAATAGACAAATATGGCAGAATGTTAGCCGATTTATATACATTAGATTTAAATAATTCCCCCCAAGTTTATATAAATCAAGATCTTATAGATAATGGATATTGTAGAGTATATAATGGAAAAGCGAAAAAAGAATGGAATTTAATAAATTCTAATCAATTACATTTACAAATTAATACAACAACTCCAACTCAAATTGATACAACAACTCCAACTCAAATTGATACAACAACTCCAGTTATTCCAAGAATAAAAAGAAAATATGTAAAACAAAAAAAAATACCACATGCTTTATAAAAAATATTAATAAAATTAAAAATTAATTTATAATTATAAATATAATCATAAAAAATTATAATCAATCGTCATCAAACAAACTATTAACAACACTATTAACAAAAAATGTTCAAAAATATTATTTTATCTATTTTTGCTATAATTAATTTATCTAATCAGTGTTCTGTAGATTTATCTACAAATATACCAACTGATTTTTCATTTAGCGGAGATGCTACTGCATATGGAGGTTCCTATTCAGGTCATTGTGGTTTTAAAGAAAAATCATTTTTATATTCTAATAAAATGCAAGTTGCTTTAAATGGCGTTCAATGGAATAATTCATTGAATTGCGGAAGATGTGTCAATATTAAATATGAAAATAATCCTCCAGTTAAAGCGCTTATATCGGACAAATGTCCAGAATGTAAATATGGAGATTTAGATCTGTTTTTAGAAGCATATTCTACTATAATTAAAAAATCACCAGGTAGAGAAAAAATTCAATGGAATTTTATATCTTGTAATGAATTTGTAGATCAAAATATAAGATTTAGAATAGACTATATTAATCAATATTGGTTAAGTTTAAATCCTGAAAATTTTTTATGTGGAATTTCAAATATTGAAATATCATTTAATAATCAATGGATAGATCTTGACAGATCTGATAATGTTATGAATGGATTATATTTTAATTATAATGGATTTGTACAAATTCCTTTTAAACTTAGAATTATTTCAATTAATAATGAAAAATTTATTACGCAAAATTATAATAAAATTGAACATATATTATCAACTAATTTTCAATTTTATTGTTAAAAAAATAAAAACCTATAACTTTTTTTTGTTATATAAAATTAATACTAATCTATCATGCTAAAGGGGTATTTGAAGATTGTTGATAATTCATTGGAGTGTTTGGAGATTGTTGATAATTCATTGGAATATTTGGAGATTGTTGATAATTCATTGGAATATTTGGAGATTGTTGATAATTCATTGGAATATTTGTAGGTGGTTTTTTATATATAAAATAAAATATAACAACTAATATAACAAATCCGATATATATTATATTATTTTCTTCGGTCTTTTTATCTAATGCTGTCTGTTTATCTATCGCCGCTTGTTTATCTAATACAGCTTGTTTATCTATTGTCGCTTGTTTATCTAATTCAGCCTGTTTATTTATTGCCGCTTGTTTATCTAATTCAGCCTGTTTATTTATTGCCGCTTGTGTTAATTCCTGCTGAATTAAAAGATCCGGTTTTCGTTTATATTTATCTATACATATATCATTTAGTGTAGTATTTATATTATTTGCACATAAATTTTGTAAAGAACCAGATAATGTTTTTTGTATATCTGTATTTTTTATAAATGGATCATTTTCTATAAAATTATTACAACTTGTGTTAGAAATTAAATTATCAGATTGTGAACAATATGTATTCATTTGATTAATGTATGTATTATACGCATCTGTATATGATGATTTACAATTTGGATCAGTTAATACTTTTGTTATATCATTACAATTAGAACTCATATTTTTATTTTCTATTTATATATTAATTTATTTATTTTTATTGAGAATTATTATTATTTATTTTTATTGAGAATTATTATTATTTAAAAACTATATATCTATATCTGTAATCAATTTTGCATTGTTATCAGATTTAGTTTCTTTTTTACAACTTACCCATTTAGTTAATACCGTTACTAAGACAACTAATAATAAGAATAATAAGAATATATATAATGTATTAGACGAAGTAGTAGTCATATCATCTGAATTATCTTCACAAAATTGTTCTTTGTTACTAAAACGGTCTGGTGCACGATTTCCTGATATTAATATGGGATTTGGTCTGGGTATTGTAGATATTACAGGTGCTGCTGTTAGAATAGGTGCCGTTGGACTAATTTGAATTGGTGTTGTAATAAGTTGAATTGGTGCTGCTGTTGCTGCTGTTGTTGTTGTTGCAGTTGTTGTAGGTATTATAGGTGTAGTAGTTGTAGTAGTTGTAGGATTAGAATATTGCGTACGCATCATTTGATCAATATTACTTTGAACATTATTATAATATAGTTGACATTCTGATGATACTACATTATCGCCAGTTGCGCAATAATTTATTGCATATGGTAAATATTTAGCAAAAGTGTTGGGTGCATCTCTTTCTGCTAAATATTTAGTATTCTGATCAGTATTAGTACTTTTGCCCATAAAAGCTTTTGATTGAATTCCATTTTTAAAGTCATCTATTTTTTGTTGTGATAATACTATATTAGGATCAGTTTTATAGGTATTATAAATTGCATTACATAATGGATTTTCAGATATATTAGAAACATTTTCACAGTATGGGAAAACTTCAGGTATTATTAAATCTGAAGTTCTATGACTTGGAAATATTCTTTGTATGGCCGGATAATCAGTGTTAATATAGTCTAGTACATCTTGTGTTGGTTTACCTTGTTTATTGATATCTGTTGAAGTTATGGCTGACTGTATTGAACTTATAGCAGATTGTTTTCTGGCAGCTCTAAATGCATTACTATATTGGCTATTCATAGCACTATTTGGATGTTGAGATGTATTTAGATTATCTGTAGTTTTACAATATGTCGTAGTTGAACCAGTTGGATATACATTGTTAGCTGGTTCTTTACAATAATTTGTAATTGCTGTTACAAAGTTAAGACTTGCGCTCGGTGCATTCATTAAATATGATTGGTAGTTTGGATTCTTACAAAATGAATCATTTGCTCCAGTTGCAAATAGATTATTTTCTTGACAATGTTCTATCATTGTACTACTAAAATTAGGATCTGTACCATAAATAGAATTTATTCCTTTGTATTGATTCGCATCAGTTCCTAAGCAATTTGGATCAGTTGAAAATCTTTTATTTGTTGTACAATATACTATTGATTGGATTGCTCTAGCTGTTCTAGATAAAACATATGGGCTAAATTTAGACATGTATAATGTTGATGCAGTTAATCCAGTTAATGGAGATGTCCCAAAAGTAGGTCTATTTACTGGTAAAGTTAAAAAATTAGTACTCGTAACATTTGGTCTAGATGTTGAATATGTTAATGAAAGATTTGCCCCCCCTCCTATATCTCTAAATTCTATATATAATAAATACGGCCCATTAGCCGGATCTAATGATATACGTACTACTGAATCATAATCTACACAACATTTTCTACCCCATCCATTTATAATTAAAGTATTATTTAAAAATACTTTAGCATCATCATCAGCTCTTAGTATAAATAAATAATCGTCTTTAGTTGATGGTGTTATATATACATAAAATTTAGCACACCATTTTACACCTAATGGCTGTGTGGGTGCAATACTATTTATTCCTGTTAATTTATTTATACTTGGTATAACTAATGAATTATTATTTGAAAATCCTGCTGGTGTTGTAAAATTATCCCCTGCAAAATACATTACTAATACAGGATTTGTATCAGATGTATTAATTAAACCATCAAAATTTGTAATAGTAGTACTTGCCATTATATATTCTTATTTTTAATAATATTTATTATATAATATTAAATATTATTTTATAAAAAATACAAATAATTACATTTTTTAATTTATACTTTTTTATATTATAAATTAAAAATAATTATATCTAAAATAATATATCAAGATAAAATATAAAAATGTCTACTAGTTTTTTTGTAGAACAAGATACACCTTCGGATTATAAATATAATACATATAACAATATGACATTAGATCTTAATAGTTTTATTGATTTAGATATATTTTCTATAAATACACCTTCGGCTTATATAATTGAAAATACTATTTTGAATAATGTTCAATACAATATTCAACAAACTCCTACAGAACCTATTTTAGCAGCAACATTATTAACATCTTTACTTTATAAAAAAAAAGGAAAGATGAAAGAAATATGTAGTATGTATAGATGTACTTTTAGTCAATTTAAACATAATTTATGTAGAATACATTATTATAAAGAAAATAATTTAACATGCAGTGTAAATCATTGTAATAATTTAAAACGAAAATTTAACTTGTGCTATAAACATGTTAAACCTATATGTAGTATAAAATATTGTAAATGTTATGCATTATTAACAGATAGTCTTTGTAAAAAACACAAACAAAATAACATTAATAATTCACAAAAAAATATAATATTTTTGTAAGTTAGTATCGCATGAGGGAAAATAAAATTGAATATTATATTTAATAACTTATAATAAGATTCTAACTTTTAGCTTCATATTAATGACACCTCTTTATCATGATGAAATACTTAGTTATATTGGCAAAAGAATTAAAATGATTTTACAGCATAATTTATGTATTATTGATATAAATTTGTGCATCAATTTAAAAAAAACTAAAATTTATTTTAATTTAAAATTTCATGTTTGTACAAAATCATATAATTTTAAAAAATTTTATAAATTTAATAATATACAGGATTCTGATAAAATTATTGATTTAATTATAAGTGATATAGAATTACTTATATAATTTAATAAAAATAAAAAATAAAAGCGTTAACCTCTATCTTGTTTTTTTGTTTTGTTTTTGTTTTGTTTTTGTGTTATTTTCTTGGATTTACACTTTCTTCCAGTATCCTTTTCAGGCATACTCTACACGTAGTTTCCGACGACATCGCGGATGTCAATTGACAGGTTTTGGCCATTGCGTTTGCGATTGAGGATGGTCATCATAAGCTTGTCAGCAGTGATCATCAACACTCTAGCCCCAAGTACAGTGGTCGAAATCGCATATGCAAGTTCGATTTGCACATTGTCGTTCATCTGACACTGTTCTTTTGGTGACATTGGATTGTTTTGAAAAGGATTTGCCAACTTAAAATGATTCACTAACTCGGAATGGTACAACATGAACTCGAACTCAAGCGGGATCGCGAGAGTCTCGAACGAAGGAAGAGACTTTGAGTTTTGACCGAATGCCAGCTGTCCAAGCGTCGACAAATTCTTGGTGAGTACCTTGAAATTGACATTGCCGTAGTTTTCCGAGTGCACGATCTTGTAGTTGTTCTCGATGAACGAAGTGTTGCTTTTCACGACTACAAATCTCGTTCCATCCTTGTACTCGCTGCGAAGCTCATCCAAGTACTGCTCAATGGTCTTGCAACAGAAGGCACAGGAATCCACCAGTACAAAGACCAGTTCTTCATGCTTCATGCCCCCCATAACCATGTCGTGAATTGTCGCAGAACTTTCTTCCTCCAAACTCGAAGTCCACTCCATCTTGTTCTCATCGACACCATCAACAAATCGTGAATTCAGAAAAGCACCGAAATCTTTTTCCGAAACTTCGAGTGTCTCACTTGTCCAATCCATTGTACTCTCAGCAAACTCGTGAGCATCCACACGTCGTTCGAGGTTCCACTTCCGTTCGAGGTACAGATCAAACCCTTGGCCAAATCCCATCGTTTCGAATGTTTTACGGTCGAAAAATGGCATTGCTTTCTTGGATCGTAATATAAATAAATAGTTAAAAAAATCAACTATTTTTTAATGTATTATTTTACAAGAGTCTCAAAAAAAATTGATTTTATTTTTTAATATAATATAACTAATAGATATGAATAATAAGAGAAATTTAGATTTAAGTATTAATATTATAATTTTTAAAAATATATTTGAATATCAATATTCCAAATTTGATGCAATGTGGGATGCTGTTCAATTGTCACATGCTAATGATATGCAGGAACTTATTGATGCTAGTAAAGAATTATATGAGCTTATTCGCAAAGAACCACAAAATGTCGATGAAAATATTAAAGCTGTAAAACGACTAAAACCAATATTTGAACAATACCGATATCCAATAAATACATGGATTTGGTTTTATTCTGCAAATTTTTAATATAATTTTAAGTATATATATAAATATATATATACTTAAATATATAACCACAAAACTACATCACGAATAATCAAAAAAACTATCACCTATTATGGAACAAGTAATTTTTATTAAATTTATCAATTTATCTTCTTCATATCTAATTTTAGAAACAGAGAAATTAGCTTCATTTTTTAAATTTAAAATTAAAAAAATAATACATGAATTAAATGGAGCCTTAGTAGAAATTAAATCATATCATTTGCCAATATTAACACAAAATACTAATATTGAAATATTCTATGAGGAGGATTTTTATAAATCAAATTCCTTAAATTTAACTAAATATTTGAATTTTAATAGTTATAATAAATTAATAAAATATAAATATTAAGCATTTATAGAGTTTCAAAAAAAATTGATTTTTTTTTTAATAAATAATATATATCATCATGGCAACGTCTCAATCGATTACGAAGAATGTTTTGCAAAATGCTTCATTTAGTCAAATTTATCTTTGGTCTCAAGAAACATTTGAAAATATTGATAATTTTCAATATATGAATGAACAAGAATTTACTTCAACTTATATGGATTTTACTTCTAAATCTTTAGAAAATCCAGAAATATATGGAAAAAATAAAATATTTGAAGAATTAAAAAAATCATTGATTATTGGAGAATATTCGCATGAACAATTTTTATTCATTTTATTTGATGCATCTGTGTTATGGAATAATGATATAAATGATATGCTTTATAATATTAAAAATACTAAAAACTTTTCAAATAAAAAAATTATTATAATTACCACCGATACGAATAATGCTGAAAATACTTTTAAAATAGTTAATCAACATAAAGAACAATATGCAAATATTGATTTTACAATTTTAGAACAAAATATGAATTATCTTGTTGTTGATTCCGAAAATGTAAACATGATTGATTCTCTTGATGAAACTGTTTTAAAATTTCCAAAAGAATGGGAATTTGATTTTATTCATAAACATCTACTTGAATATTATAAATATAATAATAGAATGCTTTCTGGTATTAAAAATCAAATGAATGATAATATTCAAGTAGATATTTTACAATCTTTATTAGAACTTATGCCAGGGTCAAGTGGCATATTATATACAAACGACGGGGGAATTATGCAAACTATTGATAATATTGTCCAATATGACAATTCTAATATGATTATATTTTCTACTAAAAAATATAAGCCGGATTTCCTTTCTTATGAAACAAAATTCAATTCATTTTAAAAAAAAATATATTTTTTTTATAAACTTTGAGTTTATTTATTATAATATAATTCAATAACTGATATTTCTTTTTCTGGAATATTAAACATATGATATTCTATTTCTTCATATAATCTTTCTAATCTTTTATTGAATTCCTTTTTATTTTTTTTTAATTCACCAGTAACAGGTGTTCTTGTAAAAGATGATTTAATAATAGTATCGCCTATTTTATATTTATCTGGATTTAGTCTAATCATTACTAAAGGTCTGCTACCTAAATCTTCAAATAATATCATCATTCTTTTATTTTCACAATTATATCCTTTTCCTATATGTTGATCTTCATCAATTTCAATAATTATACTATGTGTAAGTATATCAATTAATCCATCTGGTCTTCTTTTTGAACAACCGCCATCAATAATTTTATCTAGAATAATATCTCCATATTTGTCTTTTAATGGAACCATATATGCATCTTCACGTTTTTTAAAATTTGTAATCCTTGGATCATCTGGATGTTTATTAAAATAACAACTAGAACACATTTTATCATATTTAGGATTTGCAAATACATAAATACAATTAATACATTTTTTATTTTTTACATAAATCATATCATTGGTTGAATGAATTTTACAATGAGTTGCCTTTGGCCATAATAATCCATAACTAGGTTGAATAACACAACCATCTATAATACATTTTTTAGATTTATAATTAAACATATCTTTTATTTTGTGTTTAGAACAATGAGTTAGATTATTGGATTCATGTCCATAATAAGGAACCAGATCGCAATTTTCTATAATACATTTTCTTTTACTTATAGTAATTATCATATTATCTAATTTATGTTTTTTACAATATAATGGTTTTTTATTAATATAATTATAACTAGGATTCATATCACATCCACCAGCAATACATTTTCTATTTTTATCTTTAATATTAATCATGTTATCTAGTTTATGTTTTTTACAATGAGATATAATATTATATCCATAACTAGGTAAAGTATTACAATTTTCATATTCACATCGTTTAGTAATAACATTAAACATATCTTTAGTCGCATGTTCTTTACAATGCGTTGCTTTTTTCCATTCTAATCCTAAATAACACTGAGTATTGCAATTTTCAATAATACATTTTTTCTTTTTGCCATGTACATTTATCATATTATTTAATTTATGTTCTTTACAATTAATAGGTTTATACATTTCATAGCCAAAACTAGCATATGTATTGCAATTTTCATTAGTACATTTTTTACCCATATTTATTTATATAATTATAATATATTTATTTAATATTCAATTTTATTAATCAAAAAAAATAATACTCGACCTGGGGGTCGAACCCAGAATCTCAAACTTAGAAGGTTTGCGCCTTATCCATTCGGCCAGTCGAGCATAGTATATATATAATAATATATTATATTTAAATAGAAATTAATTATTAAAATATTTAATTATATATTGAACTTAATATTTTGTATAAGATATAAAATCAAAAAAAATGTTACAATTTATTATTAGTCTAGTATTATTAAGTAATACAAATTCCCAAATTAATTATGGACAATGTATAAATAATGACAATTGTCTAAGTTTAGGGCCAGATTATATCTGCGTTTCTGTACAAACTAATGTAGCTGATTTAGTTCAAACATCAAAATGTATTCAAGGATCTGTGTGTGTAGGTAATAATTTTGGTTCTTGTCCAGATTTTTTAAATTGGGATATTAAATATCAAGTATTAAGACCAGAATGTTCTTTTTCTTTTGTACGCAATTGTAAAAATACTAATGAAGCTACTGATAGTGTTGATTGTTATAATTCAACAAATGATAACACAGTTTATGGAATATACAAATGTATTGACGCAAATACAATTCTTGTAACTGAATCACCGGATACTAATATTACAAGAATTAATTCAACTATTACTGATATTACAATCACAAATATTCCAATTACAGCAATTCCAATTAGTAATAATACAACTAGTAATAAATTTATTTCGGTTTTTATATGTATTGCATTAAATCTTATTGTAATAAATCATATTTAAAAAAAAATAATATTAATGAAATTATATAAATTTTTAAAGAGTATAAATAGCTTTATACTCAAGGGGTGGAAATAAATCTAATTTATCTTTTTCATTGTTTTTTTTACATTTTTTACATTTAATAATTTTTCTATAAAATTTGCTAATAATATTTTTCTTATGAAAATGATCAGTATTATTACAATAATTACAAATTTTATAATAATTATTTTTTTTACATTCTCCACAAATATATTTATAAGCTAAAGGAGTTTTAATATAGGTTGGTGGGTCTTGATCTTTATATTCTAATTGAAATTTAGTATACATAAGAATGAATGGAAATTGAATTGATGAATTTTGCATAAAAGGCTGAATGTGTGTTATATTATATGTAATATAATAATATTTAATTAAAAAAACAATAATACATATGTATGTATTATCATTAGTAGTAGAATTAACTACGGTATTTAATCGTTTTCGAGGACAACAAGACTTCTAGCATTTCATCAAGATCATCACCATCGCTGTTTTTTTTAAATTCCTCGTAGATTTTAAGCATCGGCTTGTAACGATGATCCTCCTTGATCACATTCAACACCACATTTGTCTCTGCAATTGTCATTTTCACTCTTTCAAATTCAATTTCAAATTCAGCAAAATTCATCTTGATCAAATCCATGGTTGTACATATAAAGGTAATATATAAATTCAACTATTTTTTGTATTAAAAAAATGATTCTTACAATAGTCTCAAAAAAAATTGATTTAATTCTTTAATAATATACAATTAAAGAATAATAACAAATGCCGCCAACTACAAGCTGTATTCATGAGAAATTAAAATATAGATGTACGATCTGTTCTCCAAAATATACATGTATACATAACAAATATAGTAAAATTTGTATTAAATGTAATCCAAAGTTAACATGTGAACACAATAAAAGAAAATCTGGGTGTTTTATATGTTATCCAAATATGAAATGCGAGCACGATAAATCTAAATATTCATGTAAAATGTGCAATAAACGTAAATTAAGATCAAAAAAAAACACATATAATGTGTGTAATGATACAACTACAGATAAATATATAAAATTAAATACATTTGAGTCATTAATTAATGCATTTGAAAAGACATCACAAATGTATATAGAAAAAGTCGAAGAAGTATGTGTTCATCAATATGTACATTCTGATTGTATTTATTGTTATATAATGGAATTAAAATTGTAAAGATCAATACATATTATAAATATTATACAATTAAAGATTTATATATATATATAATAAACTAATAATGAATTTTCAAACAAAACTTAAACATTGGATTAAAATTGATGATTTAAATTTTATTTTTTTATGTAAAAATATTAATGCAATTGATATTTTAGAACAGAATTTAGATAAAGTTAATTGGCAACATTTATCTAGTAATACTCAAATAATATTATTTTTAGAAAAACATTTAGATAAAGTTGATTGGAGGGTACTGTCTTATAATATTAATGCTATTCATATTTTAGAAAGAAATTTAGATAAAGTTGATTGGAAAGAATTATCTTCTAATATTAATGCTATTCATATTTTAGAAAGAAATTTAGATAAAGTTGATTGGAGAGAATTATCTAAAAATATTAATGCTATACATATTTTAGAAAGAAATTTAGATAAAGTTGATTGGAGAGAATTATCTAAAAATATTAATGCTATACATATTTTAGAACAAAATTTAGATAAAGTCAATTGGAGAGAATTATCTAAAAATATTAATGCTATTCATATTTTAGAACAAAATTTAGATAAAATTGATTGGAGAACATTATCTGCTAATATTAATGCTATTTATATTTTAGAACAAAATTTAGATAAGATATATTGGAGAGATCTCTCTTCTAATATTAATGCAATTTATATTTTAGAACAAAATTTAGATAAAGTCAATTGGAATTTTTTATCAAAAAATAAAAATGCAATTAATATTTTAACCGATAATTTTAATAAAATTAGTTGGGGTTATTTATGTACCAACTTTAATGCTATATCTCTATTAGAACAAAATTTAGATAAAGTACTTTGGTGTGCATTATCTTTTAATGTAAATGCTATTCATATTTTAAAACAAAATTTAGATAAAGTAAATTTCATGATGTTGTCTAGAAATTGTAATATATTTGATTATGATTATAATAAAATTAAATTAGCAAAATTTAATGAAAGATTTACTGTATTTGTGTATAAAATGTATAAAATTAATTTTAAAATTAATGATGTTTCATTACTAAAATTAATTTTTGAATATTTATAAAAAAATAAAATTTCATGTATAAATATACACTTCTAACTTCATTTGTATTTGGTGATAGCTATTTATTCATTTATATCTAAATATTCTATAATTAAATTTAATTGTTTTATCATTAACTTTGATTGATTTTCAACTTCTATATAATTATTATCAATTGTACATATATTATTGCATTTATACATTGGACATTTAAAATTTAAATTTACTGAATAATTACAATCGTTTATTTTAATAACATTATTTTGAGTTAATAATTCATAACAAATAAAACATTCAATATCTTTAGATTTTGATTCAATATATGTATTTTCAAATTTACCATCTAAATATAGTTTCAACATTCTAATTATTTACTATCAATATATTTAATATTTTATCATATGAATAATTAGTTTCAATTTGTAAATTACTAATAACAATATAAATCTCTATTTGTATATTTTCAAATGTAATAAATTTATTGCCTTTTGTATTTTCAGTATTTTCAGTATTTTCGGTAATTTCAGTATTTTACATTTTTTTAACTAAGAAAAATTTAAAAAAAATATATTTATTCTAGAAAAATATTAGGCTTATTTCTAGTTGACCAATACTTATCCATTTTTTCTTCCATTTTCTTTAAATGTTTATAATAATTTGGCGATTCAAGTAAGTGAGCTATAACAATTTTGGAATTTATATCTTTATTATTTTTAGTTATGTTAGTTAATTTATTACCATGTTCTAATTCTACATTTAAACCATAATGCCATTCATCAATTGGGATAATATCTAAATTTATATTATATTTTTTTGCTAATTTAATAGCTTCTGGTTTATTTATCTTCATTTATATTATAATTTCAATAGCATTATATATTATTGAAATTATAATTTCTTTAATAATTTATTTAAAAAGTATATACAATTTATTAAAGAAAAAAATTGATTTAAAATAATATTATAGTATAATATATAAAGAATGTGTATAATTTGTAGAAATGAAAGTTTAGATGGATTAAAATCATTGATCATTAATGATTGTCCATTATTAACAGTTATTCCATATATTAAAGGATTGAAAATATTAGACTGTAGACGATGCCCATTATTAAATTATATACCAAATATTAAAGGATTAAAAGAATTAAGAATTCGAAATTGTACATTATTATCATCAATTCCAAATATTATTAATTTGCAAGAATTAACTATTAGTCATAATAATATATCAAATCTACCATTAATTGAAGGTTTATTATATTTAAGAATTTGGAGTTGTTCATTATTATCAGATATTCCAAATATTAAAGGACTTCAAATTCTAGATATTTGGAAATGTCCAATTTCAGTTATTCCAAATATCGAAGGATTGCAAACATTAATTATTAATAAAATTTTACTATTAAAATATATACCTCATATTAATAGTTTAAATATTATAATATGTAGAAACTGCCCTTTAATATTAACCATTCCAAATATTAAAGAATTAAAAGAGATTGTAGTTAATAATAATATATCTTTAACATCTATCTCATATATTAAAAAATTAAAAACTATAACAATTACAGATTGCCCATCGTTAATGTATATTACAAATATCAATAATTATATTTATAATAATGATTTTGAACAGCCATATATAGGATGTAAATACTTGACTAGTAAAAAATTAAACTTATTATATAATAATATATTTTATCTATGGAAAAAATATAAATTAAGAAGTTACACTTTATATTTAGAAAGAGAATACTATAGTAATCCTAGATTGCCATATATGCAATATTATATAGAAAATGAAGTATATGATGTAAATATATCTTCTACTTTAAAAATAGGATACTTAAATAATAATAATGAATTGATTTGGTATAAATTAAAGTAAATTTTATATCTTTATATTATATTTTTTTTAATTTAAATAGTTGACTTTTAAAGTAGTATATTATTATATTACAACTCTTTGTAATGATTCCTGCTCAGCTATCAAAACTATTTACTTGTATCATTGAACATGCCTACCATGGTAGAAAACATAATACAAACTGGGATGGAATTGCCGACTGGAATATCATCAAAAACGGAGAAGAATTGAAAGAACTTGCGTGTACAGAAAACATTGAACAAATAGTTACAATCATACAAGTATGTGACCTACAAAAATCATGTACTTGAGAGATATCAAGAAATTGATGAAAATAAACAAATGATCGAGTGTAACAACTTTATTATCCAATGTGTGCGAATTCCAGCAATTTACGAGTTTTCGCTTATAAAATTAATGCAAGTTGCATACAACATCGACCAACTATATGCGATTGGTGATATGGATTTGACTGAATTCAATCAAATGGAACTTTGTGTCATTGAAACCGACATATAAAATTTATGTTTTTTTTTATTAATTCAAGTCATAATTTATAAAAAACAGTTGATTTTTTATTATATTATTACTTACAATGATGCCAAATTTTATCACGCAAGAAAGCATGCCATACGTAGCCATGCTTCCCAAAGAACTGGTTGATCTCATTAGATCCAATCTTCCAGATTGGAAAAAAGTACCTGTTTGGAAGCATCGTTTTTTGCAAGATGTGCTTCCGTGCATCAATGAGAGTCATCCTCTTGTTGTCCAAGAATGTGTGAACTGCCATTTCTATGGTAACCTCAACATGGGATTGTGTTTTCGATGTGCTGGTTGGGACAAAAATTCCATTGGTCAAGAGCACTACAAACAAGTTGAGAGAAAAAGCCAATGGATGGAATCTGTGTTTGGTGCTCTCTTTGTATTTTGGATTCAGGACACAAACAAGAACCCCCAGTTGTACCACAACTGGAACCAGTCAGACCAAATGGGATTCGCAATTTGCCAAACACAGATGTTTCGCAGATACACGCGTGTGAAAAATGCAGTTGACATCGATGAGTTCCTTTTGAGCATCTCCGGACTATTTGACTAATTTATCTAAGTCGAACTTGTATGCTGTATATTATATTTTTTTTTTATTTATTTTTTTTATTAAATGTTTATTTTATTAAATATATACAATAATGTTCAGTATAATACCAAAATATATAATAGATACAAATGGAGACATATTAGGTATATTTTTATTTTTAGGTTTAATAATATATTTTATATTATTAGAAGAAAAAACAATATTTAGTAATTTTTTGTTATTAGGTTCTATAATAGGATTATTAGTTGATATATATATTACAATAACACAAATAAAAAAAAATAGAAAAAATAGATATTTAAACATTTAATTTTTTATTAAATGTTTAAATGCATTATTCCTTGATGTCATTAAGGCATGTTGAAATTCTTCTTCCTCTGTTCTTACTTTATTTTTTGATAATTCAAATTCATTATATGATGTTAATAGCTCGTTTTCTATTGTTACTTTAGATAAACTATTCGGCTTAAATATCATATATTTATATCTATTTACATAATTTAATAGATATAAAAAAGTCTCATTTGGATATTTATTATTAATTTTTTTCATAAGATTTATAAATTCTTCAATAAAAATTTCAAATTCTATACATTTTTTATAATAATTATCATGAGTATTGTCAATTTCTAATAGCTGATATTCAATAAAATCTGAGCTAGATTTTGTAAATGAAAATATTAAACAATTATGATTTTCAGAATAAGCTAAATTAAAATTTAATTTTGCAAAAATTTTAATAAAATATTTAAAAATTATTACAATAAATGTAGAGTCATAATAAGCACCATCAGGTTCTTCTTCAAATAGTTTTATATAATAATTTATTTTATTAGCCAAAGGCGTGCAAGTCAATAAATATTCAATATCTTTTAATGTAATAACATTAATATTAGTTTCACTAAACCCGCGAACGACAGTAATATGATTATGGATCGTATTATTAAAATTATTAGTTATATGATTATTAATAGTATCTATATGAACATTATGATTATTAATATGTTTTTTAGAAGTATTATGTCTTTCTAAATCACTTAAACATTTAAAATTTATATTACAAATATTACAATTTGTTGGTTTTTTTATTACATTACAAGGTGTTTTTCTATTTACAAAACTTATTTTCCGTATTTAACTTTTATTCCGTTTATATTATATATATAAATAAATGTTTAATTTTAATTTATTTATATATTTAGAATAAAAAATCATCGGAACTAACTTTATCACCGTTTCGGTCGTTCAGTTAGTTTTAAAATTTTACTGGATCTAAATTTA
>JFJP01023933.1_pt1 | contig 105443 bp, 99 predicted proteins | sample 431651 | NCBI WGS metagenome assembly JFJP01 (sample SAMN02602958, study PRJNA72255) | Microbial mat metagenome, whole genome shotgun sequencing project. | biome: fresh water; feature: sink hole; material: water; isolation source: purple microbial (photo- and chemosynthetic) mats found in...
ATTTGCAGTTGTTGCGCAAGAGGTAAGAAACTTAGCAACTAGAAGTGCGGACGCCGCTAATGAAATCAAAAAACTTGTACAAAATGCAACACAAAAAGCTAATAGTGGAAAACAAATTGCTGATAGTATGATAAGTGGATACGCTACACTTAATGAAAATATAGACCAAACAATTAATCTTATCAAAGATGTTGAAATGGCAAGCAAAGAGCAACTTTTAGGTATAAATCAAATTAATGATGCGGTAGCTAGTTTAGATCAGCAAACACAAAGAAATGCAATGATAGCTTCTCAAACTCATGATATTGCTATTCAAACAGATACTATTGCTAAACTTGTTGTTTCAAATTCAAATGAAAAAGAGTTTGTCGGAAAACATACGGTGCATGCAAGATAAATTTGTAAGAATACAAAATAAACTCTCAATACAATAGCTACTTAATAAAGTAGCTATTCGCTTTTATAATTCTCTTTCGTATCACTAAAATCAATTTTTGTCCCCATCTCTTTGTATTTTTTGAAGTAAAATTCTACAAAGTTTTTTAGATTTTTATTGTTTGGTAAAAAATATTTCTCCTCTTTTTTGGCGAATTGATTTAACCAAAGTGTTGCATCTTTTTTTAGAAGATAGTGTTTTGCTAAAGATGAGTAAGTTGATATATACCACTCTTTTAGTTTTGCAATTTGTGGCTCATTTTTTGTGATATTTAATTTTTGACTCTCCTCATCAAAACTCAAAATCCCACTTTCAAAAAGTCCACTTAAGTGGATTAATCCTTCACAATAATATGGTTGAACCTCATCGACTCCCATCCAACCAATAAGCCCAACTGCTCTTTTTATCGTATCACTTATAACAAATCTTTCTAGCTCTTTTTCATCATTTGTAGTGTCCATAAAAAATGATACTAACCCGCCAGTTGTAGCTTTGAACTCCTCTATATTTTTGAAGTTTCCACTTTTGTTCATCACTGATTCACTCATCTCATCACACCATAAAATGTGTCCAAATTCATGACCGATAGTTGTGATGTCGTAAACTTTATGCCAATCTGCTGTATTTTTAAATAAAAAATTTCTCTCCGTTGTTAAAAATTCTTCTCCAAAAATATCATGTGATAGTTGTAAAAATGGTTTTGCTCTTGTTGTTTGAAGTATTTCATCGCTGAAAGCAAAGATTTTTTTACCCATCTCTTTTGAGATTTTTTCATCATTTGGAACTACTTGAGCTGAAAAAAGTCCGTTATACTCAGCTCCAAAAAATAGTGCAGGGCGACCGATATAGAGTTGAACTTTGTCTAAACTTTTTTGGCAAAATTCAAAAGTAGCCTTATGATTATTCTCTTTATCGATCTCTTGGTAGATTAAATTTGACATATTTTTTAGTTTTTTCGCCCTTTGATTTTCACTTTGATATGCTGGGTTTGTAAGGCGAATGTCCCATTCAAGGGCAACTGCTTTTCTATAATGGTCTTCATAATATTCTAAAGGATGTCCTATTTGAACAGGCGAGGTTATCTCCATCCAAGCCCTATCAACTTCACTCCAATAATGGACTAGTCTATCAGGACGCTTTTCACTAAAGGCTGTAATTAAACTTTGGATATATTTTATATATTCCCATTTTTGCCCAAAAATCTCATCATCAAGCTCAATTAAACTATCACTAAATTCTTCCAAGGCATCAACAACAGCTAAAACCTCTTTTTTAAATGCTTTAATATATGCTTCACTTTTATATTTACCCTCATCATCTTTAAGTAGTACACTATAACTTCTGTCGGCTACCATATCATCGTGTCCTAAATCAAAAAGATTATTTGCTTCAAGAAACTCCATCACCTTTTCATCACTACCATATTTAGATGCTAGCTCTTTATTTACACCATTTATGATTAGACTTGTCCAGCTACTTTGCCAAATACTCATCGCTAGCCCAGTTTGATAGACACCTTTAAAAACTTCTCTATAAAAAGGTGTTAAAAGATTTTCTTTGTGTATAAATTCGATTGTTTCTTTGTGGTATTCATTCCAAAATCTACTCACAAAAAGGTATGCCAATTCAACCAAGTCTATGATTTTTTCTTCACTAAAGTCTTGTTTTTTTAAAACCTGAACTAAGCTATCATCCCTTAAGCTTACAAGTCTTCCTACAAGAGCCACCCTTAGATCCTCTTTCATTTCTAACGATAGATATGATGCAAACTCATCTATTATTGATAGGTTTTCAAATTGGTTTGTTTCTAAAAATTCATAAAGTTTATTGACCTCATTTTTCTTGTTGCTTAAATAATCATACACCCTTTGCACATCATCTAAAAATTTGTTTTTCATATTTTAATTATCCTTTTGTTGTTTGTTTGAGTTTAGATATTTTGTGAAATCTTCAATATTTTCACTTTTTCCAAGTAGTACAACTATATCTCCAACATCTAACTTGTGGTTTATCCCCCTTGAAGCGAAGATAAATTCTTTTGTTATCTCTTTGTCGTTTACACCTAGTAAAATTAGTTGGTATTGCTCTAGCAAGTGAAGTTTTTTTGAATACAAGCCGTTAAGTGGACTATTGTTTTTTATCTCAATCTCTTTAATCTCAAGATTGTTTTCATGATGTAAAATTCCTTCAAGTAGGTTTGTTGAGATGGGTTTATTTATTTGTCTAAATAGTTTTAGTCCAGCTATTTCATGTGGATTTATTGTTGTTGAGGCACCTGCTAGTTTCAATTTTTTTGATTCGTTTTCATTGCTTGATAATGAGATTATTGATATATTTTGGTTTAAGTTTCTTCCACTGAGTGTTATAAAAAGATTTCTATTAAAATCATTGTGTAAACAATATAATGCTTTTAAGTTTGGATTTGAAATTCCAAGTGAGACAAACTCATCGTCATCGTAACATTCATTTGCAAACAATCTATCATTAAAATTGTCCTTGATTGCATAATTATAAACTTCACTGTTCGGTTCAATTATGATGAAATTAAAATTATCTTTGTTGAGTGAATGTGCTATCTCAGCAGCTAATTTGCTGTATCCATAAATTATAACTTCTGTATCGTGTGGAGTTATCAAACTATCCCCTTAATTTTATGTGGTGCTTGAAGATATAGTTTAAACTCATGTATAGTTTTTTCATAACCTATAACAATCAAAAAATCTTTCTCTTTTATGACTGTTTCATTTTTATTTGGATTAAAAATCAAATTATTTTTATCTTCATTGTGGCAAATTCCTATAAATGTGATATTAAACCTATCAAACAAAATATTATTTAATGTTTTCCCAATAAAATATGAATTTTTAAAAATCTCTATTTCGTTGATAATTGCACCTTTGTGGTCTGTTAAAATATCATCAATAGCCTCATAAGCAATAGGATTTTTTAAATACCCTAAAGCTACAAGTGAAGCTGAATCATTCAGCCTAATAATTTCGTTTGCACCTGCTATTAAAAGTTTATTTTTTGATTTTGTACTGTTGCATCTTGAGATTATTTCAATCTTTTTATTGATACTTCTGATTGATAAAATAACTGATAAATTTATGGTGTCATCGTTGTGTAGGATTACAATATTTGAGACATTATTCATTATTCCAATCTCTTCAAGTAGTTCTATATCAGATGAGTCACCTTTTAAAATTTCAATACCATCTTTTTCACCATCTTCACAAAGTTTACCATTTGATTCGATAACAACAGCTTTGTGACCATTTTTGACTAGATTTTGAACTAATATTTTTGAAGTTCTCCCATAACCACAAACCAAAGTGTATTGCTTATGTCTCCTTATTGTTGAGAGTGTTTTGTTTGTTTTGATATGTTCTAGTTTGTGTGTCATGGCACTTGTTACGATAGCTGTAAAAAATGCAGCAGCGGCAAGTCCAGCTATTATAAGTACATAAACCATAACTCTACCAATCTCTGTTTGTGGTGTGATATCGCCATAACCGATAGTTGCTAAAGTTACAAATGCCCAGTAGATAGCATCAAAATAAGTATTTATATTTTTATTTACACCATTTGATTCAAAAACATAAATCACAGTTGCAGCAAAAAATACAATTAAACAGTAGAGCGTAAAAAGTAGTGTGAGTTCAAGTTTTTTTTCAGCAAATACCCTAATAAATTGATTGATTGAGTTTGTATAAGTTAGGATTTTTAAAAGTCTTAAAAGGAGTAAAATCCGCAAAATCCTAAGAGGTCTAAATGTTGGTAAAATAGCTAGTAAATCAATAATTGAAGATGGTGAGAAAATAAACTCAAGTTTCTTTTTTAAAATCGTCTTCAGGCTATCTTTAAAGTTATAGTCCATATTTAAGTACTGTGAAGCTTCAAAATCTTTTATTATTTGTGTATGTGATGAGAAGCTTAGAGTGTATCTTCCAAGCCACTCTAGGATAAAAATAGCAACCGCAAAGTATTCATAATAAACAATTTCTATTGGAACTTCATGTTTAACTTCATATATCAGTATCCCAACAGTTGAAAATACTAGAAAAATCATAAAAAAATCAAAAATCTTTTTTTGTTTTGAATGGTGATTTACTAGTATATTTTCTAAAAATCTTATAAATGTAAAGTGAGTTTTTGAGCTTTCTGTTTTATAAGCTAACTTAACAAAAAAATCACCCATTTATATATTGTGTGTGATCTCTTTTGAGAGCAAATTCTTCATTGACAAATAACTATTTAAAGCACTTATGTAAGCACTGGCACTTGCAAGCATAGTATCAATGCTCAGTCCATGTCCTATCATTGGGGGATTATCATTACTAAATGTTACACTACAAGTTACTTTTGCTAAAGCATCTTGCCCTTCACTTACCGCTTTCACTTTATAATCATTTAGCTTTCCATCATATCCTGTGATTCTGTCTATTGTTTTAAATATAGCATCAATCGTACCATCTCCAATTGCAGCATCGGTGTATTCTTTCCCTTCAAATCTAATACAAACAGCAGAACTAGGAACACCAGCAGAACAACTTGAAATTTGTAAAGAAACTAACTCGTAAGTTACATTTGTAGCTAATTTTTCATTTGTAATAATCATCCTGATATCATCATCTGTAATATCTTTTTTCTTATCACAAATCGCTTTGAAGCTTTCAAATGCTTTATTGATTTCAATATCACTTAAATTATCAATTGACATCAAAGATAATTTATCCTTAAACGCCGCACGACCTGAATGTTTCCCTAAAACAATTGAGTTATTTTTTTCAATTCCTATATCTTCTGGTTTCATAATCTCATAAGTTTCACTACATTTTAAAACACCATCTTGATGGATTCCACTTTCGTGAGAGAAAGCATTTTTCCCAACGATTGCTTTGTTTGGTTGAGGCTCAATCCCTGTGATTGTTGCAACTAATTTACTAGCTTTCATAATCTCTTTTGTGTTGATATTTGTATCAAATCCGCCAAACATATCTTTTCGTGTTTTTAAAATCATCACAATCTCTTCCATGGCAGCATTTCCAGCCCTCTCACCTAAGCCATTGATTGTACATTCAACTTGTCTGGCACCCGCACTAATTCCAGCTAATGTATTAGCAACAGCTAAACCTAAATCGTTGTGGTTGTGTAATGAGATAATTGCTCTATCGTTTATGTGTTTGTGTAAAGTTTTTACCATCTCGAAAATCTCATTTGGTAATCTATATCCAACAGTATCAGGTAAATTTATAGTTCTTGCCCCTGCTTCAATTACAGCGTCAATGATTTCTTTCATAAATGAAATTTCACTTCTTCCAGCATCCTCTAAGCTAAATTCAACATCATCAACAAATGTTTTTGCGTAAGTTACAGCATTTATTGCCCTTTTTATAACTTCATCCGGAGTCATTTTTAATTTATGCTCCATATGAATTGGACTAGTTGCAATAAAAGTGTGGATTCTATTCATTTTTGCTTTTTCTACTGCCAAACCTGCTTGTTTTATATCGTTATCTAAAGCTCTTGCTAAAGAGCAAATTCGGCTATTTTGTATTGTTTGAGCTATTTGAGAAATTGCATCAAAATCCCCAGGACTAGCCGCTGCGAATCCAGCTTCAATTACATCAACTCTTAATCTTTCTAATTGTTCTGCGATTTGAATCTTTTCGCTTGTATTCATTGAAGCCCCTGGGCTTTGTTCACCATCTCTTAATGTTGTATCAAAAATTATTATTTTTTTATCATTTGTTATTATATTTGACATCTATATTCCTTTAAAATGTCCCATTTTACAGGGACTAACTTGTGTTATTGTAGTAAAAAAAACGGAAAACTTGACTGAAATAGTCTTATTTGAGTGTGAGAAGGAGGAGCAGATTTTTATTTTCTATTGTATTTTTGTTGTTTTTCTGTTTAAAAGAAAATTGTTTCATTTGTTGCTCCTTTTTAGTGTTTGATTTTATGGAGAAACTTTATCTAATGGAACTTAAAAAAACATAAGAATTAAAATAGCGTTCAAGAAATCAAAAGCTTCAAATGCTTAATTGTAAATAATCTAAGATTATCACTTTTTAACTCTTTTAGTTCATTTGAATATCCACTTTTTGAAAATAAGAAAAATATATCAGGTTTAATCCCTGCTGCGTAACAATCTTGAGTTAGCTTTGTTAACTCATTTTTTTTGATTTTACTATTTGTAAATTTGCAATTCCCAACCATAATTTTATTGCTAGAAGTTAGTGCTACTAAATCAAGTTCGATTTTTTCATCCCAATATTTACCAATTTGTTTGATTTTATCTCCAGTTGTTTCATCTCCATATTGTTTTAATAAAAATGATAATGCAAGTTCTTCAAAAACAAAATCACTAAATTCTCCTATTTTATTTTCAAATTTTGTGTGAAATTCTTTAAAATCTCCATCTTTTATCCCTTTGTAAATAGGGGAAACAAACGCAAACCAAAATCGCAAAAATGGTGTTGGGAAAAATAATTTTTTAGCAACTTTACTTTCATTTCTTTTTCCAACAATAAAAAACTGAGATGATTCAGATTCAATAATGCCTCTTTCAAGTAGGTTTTCAACACATTTCATCCCCTCTTCAAAACTAACATGAGCTCTTTTAAATGCAGTTGTTGTTTTTCTATCACCAAGTGCAATTCCCGATAAAATAGCGTGTTCAACACTATATCCACCACTTAAATAATGGACTTCGTTTCTTAATTTTGTGTAATCTTTTAAGATATGCTTCTCTATAAGTTCACTAATTGGTAGAGTGATATCAATTTTAATATCAAGCCCACCAAAAATTGTAAAATATTTAATAGCAACTTCCATGTCGCTAATGTTGTTTGTTGTACAAAATGAGCTAAAAAGTTCTTTTGTTGATTTGTCTAATAAAATAATTTTTAATCCTTTATTTTTCTACTCTTTAAAGTTGTTCATTTGAAGTTGCTTCAATTGAGGCATCATCTGTTGTTTCTGTATCGTTTGTATCTGCTACTTTTGGTTTTGATGCTGGGAGATCAAAGTATTTTTTTGTATCAGGATAAACTTGAATCCAGTTTTTGTAAAAATATCCAACAACAGGAGCTGCACCTCTCCCTCCTGTTTCACTTACTCTCATTGGTTTGTTATCATCATTTCCATACCAAACAACAGTTTGAATAGTAGGTGAATAAGCACAAAACCATGCGTCCATATTGTTATTTGTTGTACCTGTTTTACCAGCTAACTCTATTCCGCTAACCGCTGCTAGTGAACCAGTACCATATCTTACCGCATCTCTTAAGATTGAAGTCATTTTTAGTGCTTGGTCGGCTGAGGTGATATATTGCTCCCTTGGTACTGTTTGTGAAATAATTTTTGAATTTTTCTCAATTCTCTCAACAAAATAAGGGATAACTTTTACCCCTTTGTTTGAAAATATTGTGTACATCTCACTAAGTTTTAAAGGTGTAACACCAAAACTTCCAAGTGTAATTGACAAATCGTAAGGCATTTTTGAAAATCCATATTTTAAAAGATTTTTATAGACAACATCAAGTCCAATTTCACCAACAAGATTGATAGTTGCTAAGTTGCTTGAATGAATAAGAGCGTCTCTTAAAGTTATCATCCCTTTGTATTCATTTTTGTAATTTCTAGGTTTCCATTGCTTTGTTTCATTTTTTTCATTTTGATACTCAAAAGTTGTTTCAACATCGGCAACTAAAGTTTGAGAAGTGTATCCAGCTTCAATAGCACTTTGGTAGATAAATGGCTTAACTGAACTTCCTGGTTGTCTTACACTTTCAATAGCTCGGTTAAATGATGATTTTGCATAATTAACACCTCCAGCCATAGCCATAATTCCACCAGTTGCATTGTCTAAAACAACAATTGCCCCATTTAGTGTTTGAGATGTGCTTTTGTTTGTATCAAGTCTTTGATCTCTACCTCTTATGCTGTCATATCCAAATTTTAATGCTTCATCAGCTATTTTTTGGGCACCCAAATCAAGTGCTAATTTGATTTTATACCCACCATGTCTTATATCTGGATATTTCGCTTCAAGCTCTTTCATAACAGCTTCAACAACATAAGGGGCTCTATTTTGAGTGATTGAATCGTTATAAACAATAGGGACAAAATTTATAGCTTGATTGTATTGCTCTTCATTTATCCACCCTAATGTTTTCAGTCTTGTGATTACCTGATTTCCACGACTAAGTGAAAATTTGAGATTTTTTGTTGGGTCGTAAAAACTAGGTGCTTTTGGTAAACCAACAAGCATAGCTATCTCTTTTAAGTTTAGTTGACTTAGTTCTTTGTGAAAATATCCAAGTGAAGCAGTTCTTATACCATAGTAGTTGTGCCCGAAATATACTTGATTTAAGTATCTTTCAAGAATCTCCTCTTTAGAGAGTAAAGACTCAATTCTAAAAGCCAAAATAACCTCTTTTAGTTTTCTTGTAAATTTTTTCTCTCTTGTTAGAAGCATTGTTTTTACAAGTTGTTGCGTTAGCGTACTAGCACCCTCAACAAGCCCCATATGTTGAATATCTTTAATAATAGCTCTATTAATAGCTTCAATATTTATCCCGCCATGCTCAAAAAAGTCTGTATCTTCAACTGCTACAATTGATTCAATAACTTGAGCTGGAATAGTTTTAAATGGTGCATAAAAACGATGTTCTTTATCAAATACATTTGCAATTAACCTATCGTTTCTATCGTATAATTGCGTGGTTAATTCTGGTGTGTAATCAACAACTTTGTTTACATCAATTCTTATTTGATTTAAAACGTAAAGTACCCACATTAAAAAAATAGCAGCAAGTACCATTCCAATTGTTGTTAACTTATTTTTTATTTTTTCTATCATTAATTTCTAAACTCCCTGTTTGTAAAATTTGCTTCTATTAATTTTTTGGTATAGCTATTTTTTGGATTTTCTAAAATCTCTTTTGTTTTCCCATCTTCACAAATATTTCCATTTTGCAAGATGAGTATATCTTCACACAGCTCTTTTACTGAATTTATATCATGTGTTACAAATAATATTTTAAAACCCAAACTTTCTTGTAGAGATTTTAAAAGATCCAAAATTACTTTTTTAGTTTTTGTATCAAGTGCTGTTGTTGGTTCATCAAGCAATACAATTTTTGGATTATTTTCCAGCGAAATCGCAATTACAACCCTTTGAAGTTGTCCTCCACTTAACTCCATTGGGAATTTTTCCAATGTATTTATATCAAGTCCAACAAGATTAAGTAGCTCAATTTGTCTCCAGTGCGGAGTATTAAATTGGTGTTTTATTTTGGTTAATGGCGATAAAGAGGTAAATGGGTTTTGCGGAACATAGCCGATATTTTTTTTCTCTTTGATATCAAAGTTTGTTTCATACTTTATCTCTAAAGTCAAGTTTGATGGGAGCATTCCGAGTATCGCCTTTAAACTTAGTGATTTTCCACTACCGCTCTCACCAATGAGCGCTAGCGAACTATGTATGTCAAATGAAATATCAACCAAAATATCGTTTTGATTTTTGATTTTTAGTGTTTTTATTTTCAAACTATTGTTTCCCATTAAAAAAGTGGTTCATCCATCTCTTTTGGAATTTCTAATCCCATAAGTTTTAAAACAGTTGGGGCTATATTATTTAAACCACCATTTTTGATAGTCGTTACATTTGGAGCAATTACAAAACAAAATACATCACCAATAGTGTGATTTGTAAGGGTGTTTCCCTCATCGTCTCTCATCATTTCACAATTTCCATGATCACTTGTAATTACAATATTGTAATCGTGTTCTTTTGCTTTTTTTATTATTAGTCCCAATTCGTAATCAACCGCTTCAACAGCTTTGATTCCAGCTTCGTAAACTCCAGTATGACCAACCATATCACCATTTGCAAAATTTACAACTATAAAATCTTCACCTTTTTCTATCCCATCACGGACAACTTCACCAACTTTGGGAGCTGACATTTCAGGTTGTAAATCATAAGTAGCTATTTTTGGACTAGGGATAACTGTTCTTGTTTCACCTTGAAGCATATCTTCTGATCCACCATTAAAAAAGAAAGTTACATGTGCATACTTTTCTGTTTCTGCTGTGTGGAGTTGAGTAAAGCCATTTTTGGAGATCACTTCACTAAGTGTATTTATAGGGTTTTCTTTTGGAAACATCACTGGCAAATGAAGGTTTTTGTCATACTCTGTAAGTGTTGCTATATTTATTTGTAAATTTTTTATTGGAAACTCCTTAAAAGTTTGTGTTCCAAATACAGTTGAAATCTCTCTAGCACGGTCACTTCTATAATTTGCAATAATCAATCCGTCTCCATTTTGAATTCCACTAAAAGTGCCAAATCTAGCAGGAGTTATAAACTCATCTAAAATATCTTTTTCATATTGTTTTTCAATATATTCAAGTGGTGAAGATTTTTCATTTGTGATATGTTCATTTGTCATAACATCGTAAGTTAGCTTTATTCTATCCCAATTGTTATCTCTATCCATCGCATAGTATCTTCCACTAATTGTACCAATAGATATTTTTTCATCACAAATTTCTAAAATGAGGTTTAAGTATTTTTTAGCACTTTTTGGTGATACATCTCTACCATCGGTTATAAGATGTAAAATAACATTACCAGTGCTTTTTGTAGCTGATATTTTCGCTAAAGCTATAATATGTTCAATTTGAGCATGAACTCCACCATCACTCATAAGTCCTAAAATGTGAGTATTATTTGAATTTTTGATAGTTTCATTTAAGACTATGTTGTTTTTAAGGGTATCGTTTTTGATTTCAAGGTTTACCTTTACTAGGTCTTGATACAGTATTCTGCCACTTCCAATACTCATATGTCCAACCTCGCTATTGCCCATTTGCCCATCTGGAAGCCCTACAAATTCACCATAAGTTTTAATTAAACTATTTGGTATATTTTCAAACAGCCAATCGTAAGTTGGCTTATTGGCATTACAAAAAGCATTGAAATTTGATGATGGATTATCGCCTATCCCATCAGTTATTACAAGTATTGTTTTATGAGACATTTTAAACCTTTTTGAATAATCTTTTTGTATAATTAGCTCTCATTTTACAATAAAGAGGCTTTATAAATTGTTTTACTGGTTTTACAAAAATTTAGATGTTAATATCTTACAATACACAACTGTTCGTGCAGGATTTGCCTTTTTTATAGGCTTTTTATTTACTATCTATTTTATGCCAAAATTTATCAAATGGGCAAAAAAAAGAAAAGCAAGTCAGCCGATTTATGAATACGCTCCTGAAACTCACAGGGTAAAAGTTGGTACACCAACAATGGGTGGAGTTGTTTTTGTAGCCGGTACATTATTAGCAACACTACTTAGTGCAAAACTAAATAATCCTTATGTTGTTGGTGCTATTTTGGCTATCGGAGCATTTTGTGCAATTGGTATCAAGGATGATATCGCAAAAATAACTGCAAATAAAAATGACTCAGGACTTACACCAAAAGGGAAAATGATTTTGCAAGTTATTTCATCATTTGCTGTTGTTGGAGTCCTTTTTTATGCTAATCATTCAACAACATTATTTTTACCATTTTATAAAATGCCAGTTTTTGATATGGGATTTTATGCGATAATTTTTTGGGTTTTAGTTATGGTTGCAACTACAAATGCGGTTAATTTAACCGATGGACTTGATGGATTAGCAACAGTTCCTTCGATAATTGCTTTTTTTACACTTTCTGTTATTGTTTATGTTACCGGGCATCTTGTTTTTAGTAACTATCTTCTGATGCCACATATTGATACCGTTGGTGAATTATCTGTTGTTGGGGCAGCATTTATTGGAAGTTTAATCGCTTTTTTATGGTTTAACTCACACCCTGCGCAAGTTTTTATGGGAGATAGCGGAAGTTTGGCAATGGGTGGATTTATGGGGTATTTGGCAATTGTTGGGAAAAGTGAAGTGTTACTTATATTGATTGGATTGATTTTTGTCATTGAAGCATTTTCTGTAATTTTACAAGTTGGAAGTTACAAATATAGACAAAAGAGGGTGTTTTTAATGGCGCCAATCCACCACCATTTTGAGAAAAAAGGTTGGCATGAAAATAAGATAATTATCAGATTTTGGATAATCGCATTTATGGCGAATCTCCTTGCAATCTTGAGTTTAAAAATCAGATAAACAAAGGAGACTTGTGAGAATACTTGGAAAAGGGAAAACAGCTCTAGCTATAAAAGATGTTTTTAGTGATGCTTTACTTTATGATGACAATGACTGTGAAAGTTTTGACTTTGATAGCGATGAACTTACAGTTGTAAGTCCAGGGATTCCTCCATACAATTTGTTGGTGCAAAATAGTAAAAATTTAATTAGTGAGTATGATTTGCTTTGCAAAGATGCTCCTTATACTATTTGGATAAGTGGTACAAATGGAAAAACAACAACAACTGCAATGATGGAGCATATTTTAAAATACAAAAATGCAATAAGCGGTGGAAATATTGGTGTGCCACTTGCTAAAATGGATAAAACAAAAAGTATCTGGATACTTGAAACATCATCATTTACGATTCACTATACAAAATATGCAAAACCAAATATTTATGTTTTGTTGCCAATAACTGAGGATCATACAAGTTGGCATGGAAGTTTTGCGGAGTACGAAAATAGCAAATTAAAAGCTATGGATAATCTAAAAGAGGGTGAAGTTGCCATTATCCCTGCAAAATACAAAGATTATCCAACAAATGGCTTTAAAATTTGTTATGAAAATTCACAAGATTTAGCAAAACATTTTGGGATTGATACTTCAAAAATTGTATTCAAAGAGCCATTTTTGATGGATGCATTACTTGCTATGGCAGTTGATAAAATCCTTTTTGATAATATAGACTATGAAAAAATAAATAGCTTTATCCAAGACCCACATAAAATGGAGGAGTTTAGAGATAAAGAAAATCGACTTTGGGTTGATGATAGTAAAGCAACAAATTTTGATGCAACACTTCAAGCAATCAATAGATACAAAGATGAAAAAATCCATATTATTTTAGGTGGGGATGATAAGGGTGTTGATCTTAGCCCACTTTTTAGTGAGTTTTATAAATACAATCTTGAGATATATTCAATTGGTACGAATTGTGAGAAACTTAGTGAATTATCTTTGGAGTACAAAAATATTTGCCATAAATGTTATACGCTTGATAAGGCTGTTGAAAATATAAAAAGTAATATGAGGGGTAAAAATGAAGTTGCACTTTTATCACCAGCTGCTGCTTCGCTTGATCAATTTTCATCATACAAAGAGAGAGGGGAGAAATTTAAAGAGTTTGTTTTAAAAAACTAACTCCTTTTGATTTTTTCTTTTTTAAACTGCACTATTTCCACAATACCCACATTTTTTTGCTGCTAACGGTATCTCCATAGCACAATCCTCACAAATTTTTGTAGTTGGTTCAATTTGGGCTACAACTTCCTCTTTTTTTAGTTTGTTGTAAGATTTTATAAACATAAACATCACAAAACCTAAAATAATAAACGAAATAGTATCATTAACGAACAATCCAAGTTTAATAGCAGGTGCTCCAGCTTTTGTAAGCTCACTAAGTGTCGCATAACTATTTCCATCAAGTGCAATAAAAAGTTGTGAAAAATCAACTCCACCCATCAATAAACCAACAGGGGGCATAATTACATTTTCAACCAATGACTTTACAACTGTTGCAAACGCTGCACCAAAAATAAAACCAACTGCCATATCAACTACATTTCCTTTTATAAGAAAATCTCTAAACTCTTTTAACATCTAAACTCCTTTTCTATTTTAAAAGAAATTATCTTAGTTGATTTTCTCTTGAAATATACTAAAAGTGTAATGTGAATTAAAAAATCAATTATTTTTTGCGACACTTTTATGTTGTTTGAGCCCTTCTTAGCTCCTCAAATTTCTCTTTTGTAGCTTCTAGGGTCAAAGTTACCAGATTGTCAAAATTTTTATTGATGATTTTTATTTTGTGTTGATTTAGAAGGTATTCAAGTTTTGATAAATCCCCGTAAGTTGTCGTTGTCGTTATCATTTCTAGTTTTTCATAGATGGTAAATTCACTTACACTTATTACTGAATTTACAGAGTCGCTATAAGCCTTTACGAGTCCACCAGTTCCAAGCATCGTTCCGCCAAAATATCTAACAATAACAACCCCACTATTGATTATTTCGGCTCCACTTAAAACTTTTAGAGTTGGTCGTCCACTTGTCCCTTTGGGTTCACCATCATCACTAGAGTTTTCTACAATTTGTCCAAATTTATTTAGGTATCGGTAGGCATAAACAAAATGTCTAGCTTTTGGATGTTCTTCTTTAAGTCTTGCTATCATAGAAATAAACTCATCATAAGGGCAAAGATGTGCTATGAATTTTGACTTTTTCACTTCAATTGTTGAGCTAACCTCTTTTTCTATAAACTTCAACTATAATTCCCCTTATGAGATTAGATATACACTTAACCAACCATCCCCAAATCCAAAGTCGCTCAAAAGCAAGTGAGCTTATTAGAAATAAAAAAATAAAAGTTGATGGTGTAATTGTAACCAAAACATCGTTTAACTATGAAGATGGTATGGAGATTGAGATTTTACAAGATGAATTTTTTGTTAGTCGTGCTGCATATAAACTTAAATATTTTTTATTTGAAATTGATGTAGAACTTAACGGGAAAAATGCACTTGATATAGGAAGTAGTACAGGTGGATTTACACAAATACTTTTAAAAAATGATATTTCGTCTGTTGTTTGTGTCGATGTTGGGACAAACCAACTTCACGAAACAATAAGAGATGACAAAAGAATAACTGTTTTTGAACAAACTGATATAAGAAATTTTAAACCAAATACAACTTACGATGTGGTTACTTGTGATGTTTCATTTATTAGTATTTTAAATATCTTAGAAGATATAGCTACCTTGGCAAAAAAAGATGTGATAATACTTTTCAAACCACAATATGAAGTAGGACAAAGTGTTAAACGAAATAGCAATGGTGTAGTCCAAGACCCACTAGCAATTCGTGTTGCAAGAGATAGATTTATAAGTGAGGCTTTTAAATTAGGGCTTAATTTGGTTCATTCAAGTCTTAGTAAAGTAGCTGGTAAAGAGGGTAATATTGAAGAGTTGTTTTACTTTAAAAAGTAATATTACAAGTATCGCAATCGGTGGTTTTGATGGTATGCATATCGCCCATCAAGAACTTTTTAAAAGGCTTGATAGTAATGGTGGAATAGTTGTAATTGAGACAGGTTATGCAAATCTTACCCCTAAAACTTATAGAGCAATATATACAACTTTTCCACTTTTTTATTATCCACTTGATTCAATCAAACACCTTTCCCCAAAACAATTTGTGATACTTTTAAAAGAAGAATTTCCAAATTTAAAAAAAATAGTTGTTGGATTTGATTTTAAATTTGGCGTCAATGCTAGTGGTTCAATAGAGTTTTTGACTTCATTTTTTGATGGTGATGTTGAAGTTGTAAGTGAGTTTTTTTGTGATGACACAGCAGTGCATAGTAGGATTATAAGGGATTTTATAAGTACAAACAATATCAAAAAAGCAAACCAATTTTTAGGTAAAAGCTACACAATAAGAGGAGACGTCATCACTGGACAAGGGATAGGGAAAAAACAATTTGTCCCAACTATAAATATCGAATGTGAAAATTTTTTACTTCCAAGTGACGGTATTTATGCAACTTACTCAATCTTAAATGGGAAAAAATATGAAAGTGTAAGTTTTTTGGGACATAGAGTTTCAACTGATGGAAAATTTGCAATAGAAACCCATTTGATTGGGAAAGATATAAGTGAGCTACCAAATAAAATCGATATTGAATTTATAGATAAAATAAGGGAAAATAAAAAATATGATGACGTTACTGAACTTAAAAATCAGATATTAGCTGATATTGAAGTTGCTAAAGAGATTTTGGGATTTTAACTTCCTTAAACACTCATCGCGGATGACTTTGTAGTATGGTTTTTAGTTACTTATTGGTAAGCAATAGCTCGACAATGTAAGGAAAAGTCACCTCTTTTTCAGGTATTATGTTTTTATTAAATTACATATCTATCGAAAATCATTTTATTTTGATAGAAAAATGATTCGTTATATGAGATATAAAAAATACACAATAATTTATGAAATAAATCTTGAAAAGAACACAATAGATATCTTAAATATATTTAAAAAATAAGCCAAAATGATTAGCAAAAACACTCAAATATTTCAAACCATAATCAAAAGCCCAACAGGAGATCTTCTGGCACAAGCTACCAGTGAAGCGCTTTTTTCCATTGCATTTCTTGATGAGACTTCACAAATAATTGGCAATGAAAACGATATTTTACAAGAGACAAAAAAGCAACTCGATGGTTACTTTTTTGGGTTAAGAACAAAGTTTGATTTACCAATCTATCTTGTTGGTACACCTTTTCAAAAGAGTGTTTGGGAAACTTTGAGTGATATAAAATTTGGAACAACAATCTCCTATAAAGAGGAAGCAAAACTTTTAAAAAATCCAAAAGCTTACAGAGCAGTAGCAAATGCAAATGGTAAAAATCCAATCCCCATAATAATACCATGCCACCGTGTTATAGCAAGTGATGGGAAAATTGGTGGATATAGCGGTGGGATTTGGAGAAAAGAGTTTTTGCTTCGGCTAGAAAATAGTAAACACATAAAATAATCAAATAAAATTTTATTTGTCAAGCGATAAGCCTTTTTTGGGTATAATCTAACCTATTTTAGAAACTAAAATTAAGGATAAAATTTGAATGAATATTACTATGAACTTAAAATAACACCAAATAAATATTATGAATTGTATTTAGATTTGATTATGAGCCTTAGTGAAGATGCCATAGAGGAGCTTGATGAGACTATCATAATAAGAAGCGAAGATGAACTTGATGATGTTCTTCTTGGTGTAAACTACTTCACAAATGAACTCCAAACTACACTTGATAGTGAGATTGTTTGTCTTACTTCTTTGGAAAAAATAGAAAACCAAAATTGGATTCAAAAATACAAAGATAGTATTGAACCTGTTGTTTGCGGTAAATTTTATATCCATCCTAGTTGGTATGAGCCAAAAATTGATAAAGTAAATATCTTAATCGACCCAGCTTTGGCATTTGGAAGTGGACATCACGAAACTACAAGTAGTTGCCTTGATGCTATAAGCTCTTATGTAGAAAGTGGAGATAGCTTAATTGATGTTGGTGCAGGAAGTGGTATATTATCTATCGCTGCGTCTAAACTTGGTGCGATTTGTGATTTGTGTGACACCGACCCACAAGCTACTGAAAATGCAATTATAAATTTCACTTCAAATGGAGTGATACCAAATAAAGTTTGGACGGGAAGTGCTACACAATCGAGCCAAAAGTACGATTTTGTAGTTGCAAATATAGTCGCAGATGTCCTTATAATGATAAACAGAGACTTAAAAAAAGTTTTAAAAGATAACGGTACACTTATACTTTCAGGGATACTTGAAAACTATGAAGATAAGGTTCTCAAAAAATTTGAAGAATTTGAAATTTTAGAAAAAATAGCAAAAAATGAGTGGCGAACACTTATTTTAAGAAGGAAAAAATAATGGCTAACAATCAAGGCAACAACAATAATAACAATAATAACAATAGCAATAATAATCCAAACAATGATGATAAGGGATTTTTTAACAATCCAATTTTAATGTTTGTTGTATTTTCTATTGTATCGATTATGGTGTTTAAAACACTCTTTCCGCAAGATGATATGAATGCAAATGCAAGTGGTGGAACTTATGGGCAACAAACAAAAAGTATCTCATATTCTGACCTTAAAACACTTATAAACAACGGCAGTATTCAATATGTAGATATTGGGCAAACTACGATTAAAGCGATGGGTAAACCTGTAAATGGTGAACAAACTAGTTATAAAGTAAGACGAGTTGTGCCTGATGAAACATTAATTAAAACACTTGAAGAGAAAAAAATAGCTTATGGTGCATTTAGTGAAGAGAATATTTTAAGTGATATGCTTTTTGGTTGGGTTTTGCCAATTTTGATATTTTTCCTAATTTGGTCATTTTTGGCTAAAAGGATGGCTAAGTCAATGGGTGGTGGAATCCTTGGAATGGGCGGTTCTAAAAAGATGATAAATAGTGAAAAGCCAAATGTTAAATTTGAAGATATGGCTGGAAATAAAGAGGCAAAAGAGGAAGTTAAAGAGATTGTTGATTTCTTAAAAAATCCAGATCGTTATGTAAGTTTGGGTGCGCAAATTCCAAAAGGTGTACTACTTGTGGGACCTCCTGGTACAGGTAAAACACTTTTGGCAAAAGCAGTTGCAGGTGAAGCTGATGTTGAATTTTTAAGTGTTACGGGATCTAGTTTTATTGAGATGTTTGTTGGGGTTGGTGCTAGTCGTGTTAGAGACCTTTTTGATCAGGCTAAAAAAGTAGCACCTGCAATTATTTTTATAGATGAGATTGATGCGATTGGAAAAAGTCGAGCGAGTGGTGGTATTGGTGGAAATGATGAGAGGGAGCAAACTTTAAATCAACTTCTAGCTGAGATGGATGGATTTAATAGTGCAGGTGCACCTGTAATTGTTTTGGCAGCTACAAATAGACCAGAGATTTTAGACCCTGCATTACTGAGACCAGGTAGATTTGATAGACAAGTTTTGGTTGATAAGCCAGACCTTGAGGGGAGAATAGAGATACTTAATGTTCATATCAAAGGTGTTAAAGTTGGGGCTAATGTAGATCTAAGAGAGATTGCTGTTATGACTGCTGGTTTAGCAGGTGCTGATTTAGCAAATATCATAAATGAAGCTGCACTTCTAGCTGGAAGGGGTGATAAACTTGAAGTTTCACCATCACATTTTAAAGAGGCAGTTGAGCGACAAATTGCTGGACTTGAAAAGAAAAGCAGAAGAATATCTCCAAAAGAGAGGGAGATTGTTGCTTATCATGAGAGTGGACATGCTGTTATGGCTGAGGTTACTAAGGGTGCCAAAAAAGTAAATAAAGTATCAATTGTTCCAAGAGGTTTGGCAGCTCTGGGATACACTTTAAATACACCACAAGAGAATAAATACCTTATGCAAAAACACGAACTTATAGCTGAAGTTGATGTTCTTTTAGGAGGTAGGGCAGCTGAACAAGTATTTATAGGTGAAATAAGTACTGGTGCAGGGAATGATCTTGAAAGGGCAACTGAGATAATTAAAGCGATGGCTAGTGTTTACGGTATGAGTGAAGTTGCTGGGCTTATGGTTTTATCTCGTCAAACAAACCAATTTTTGGGTGGTGGACAAACAAGTAAAGATTATAGTGATAAGTTGGCTGAAAATCTTGATGAACATATAAAAAATACCTTAAATGAAAGATATGCTCATGTTGTTGCAACACTTGAAGATTACAGAGAAGCTATGGAAGTTATGACAAAAGAGTTGCTTGATATTGAAGTTATAAGTGGTGCAAGAGTACAAGAGATAATAAAAGCAAGCGGAAAAGATATTTATGAAGGTGGAGATTTACATCAAGATGCAACAGTATAATTACACACAATATATTTTAAAAGAGGGCTATACAAATATTTTAACAGCTTTTGGAATCTCTATTTTGCTTTTGATTATAGGGTTTTCATTTTTTGCTAAAATTGGTTTTTTAGTAACTTTAACACTCCTTTGGATTTATAGAAATGACCTTTCGAAAGTACATAATCCACAAAATTTAGAAAACACAATCTATTCACCAATTGATGGTGTTATCTCTGGAGTTGACTTTATAGATGGTGTAAAAAAAGTTTATATCGATGTTGGATTGTGTGAAAATCATATTTTAAGAGCACCAATAAATGGAATTTTTGAGGTTCACTCACTAAAAAATGGCTTAAATCTTTCGAGTTGGACATTTAAAAGTAAATCACTTAACAATCAAGCAGTTATCACATTTGATGATAAAAATGGTGAAACTACAAAGATGACGGCAATTGGTGGTATTTGTGCTACAAAAATATCACTTGATAATATAGGAAATGAGGTAAATACAAGTGATAAAATCGGTGTATTTACTCAAGGTACAGTTATTTTAGATTTGCCAAAAACTTATGAGCTAAAAGTAAAAATTGGCGAAAAATTAAATAGTGGAGTTTCTGTAATAGCAGGAAAAGTTGAGCCTGTAAGTGAATAATTTTACAACACTAAAAAACTTACAACCAGAACTTTTGGAGCAAATTTTAAAATTTGGTTTTCCTTCCATGAGTGAAATACAAGAGAAATCACTTCCATATTCTCTAAATGGTGAAGATGTGATAGCAAAAGCAAAAACAGGAAGTGGAAAAACTTTAGCTTTTGGGATACCAATTTTAAATAAATTAAATATCCCAAATTTTGCTATTCAAACTATGATATTAGCTCCAACAAGAGAGTTAGCAAATCAAATAAGTGAAGAGTTAAAGCAACTAGCAAAATTTAAACACAATATAAAAATTCTTACACTTTGTGGTGGCGTACCATATGGTCCTCAAGTTCATTCACTAAGCCATAAAGCTCATATTATTGTAGGGACTCCTGGGAGAATTTTAAAGCACCTAAAAGAGGATAATTTTTCCCCAAATCAAATCAACACTTTGGTTCTTGATGAAGCTGACAGAATGCTTGATATGGGTTTTTCTGATGATATCAACACTATTATTGATTATCTTCCAAAAAATAGACAAACGATGTTATTTTCTGCAACTTATCCACAAAATATAGAAAAATTATCAAAAAATATCCTAAAAAATCCTGTAAATATTGAGGTTGAAGCTGTTCATCAAGAGGATAAAATCTCACAAGTTTTTTATAAAAGTGAGCTTGAAAATAAAAAAAATGATATTTTAAAAATATTAGATTTTTATCAACCAGCTTCAGCGATAATTTTTTGCAATATGAAAATCGATTGTGATAATTTAGCAAATGAATTAGAAAGAGATGATATTTTTTCACTTGTTTTGCATAGTGATTTGGAGCAAAAAGAAAGAGATGAAACAATCACACTTTTTGGAAATAAAAGTTATAAAATTTTAATAGCAACAGATGTAGCTTCAAGGGGACTTGATATTGATGATGTTGAGCTTGTTATAAATTACTCTTTACCAAAAGATTTGGAAGTTTACACCCATAGAATAGGGAGAACAGCAAGGGCAGGGAAAACAGGACACGCTGTATCTTTGGTTGAATCATATGATATTGGGGTATTTGATGATTTAAATGAAGAGAATAATTTGAAGTTAGAAACTTTGGATTTTAAGATAACTTCACAATATGATGATAATCCACTTTTTAAATCAATTTTTATCAATGGTGGCAAAAAACAAAAACTAAGTCGTGGTGATATTTTGGGAGCTTTAACTGCAGGACTTGGATTTTTAAAATCTCAAATAGGGAAAATAGACATCAAAGATAATTGCTCCTATGTAGCGCTTGACCCTAAGATAGCCAAAAAGGTAAGAGACGCCCTTGAGATAAATAAGATAAAAGGGCGACTTTATAGGGTTTATTTGAAGTAATTTAAAGGTTTTAGCTAGCCGCTAAAATCTCTAGTGCATTTTTAGCTTCAATAACCTTTTTTTCAATATCAACACTTACAATGTAGTTATCATTGTATGGAATTAAAAAAGTTTTTGCTGTTTTTGCATCTTGCTTTAGAAGTTCACTACTTGTATCGATATACATATAATCATCAGTTGGAAATCTACTAACTTCTGTTACTTTTCCCAAAACAATACCATTTTCAACAATGATGCACCCCTCAATATCAAACCAAAAATATTGTTTCTCTTTTAGTTTACAGTTTTGGATTGTTGTTTCATTTGAAGCAAAAAGGAGTGAATTTATAAGTACTTTTGTATCTTCAATAGTATCAATTCCTACAAATTTAACAGTATCATAAGCTTGATTGATTGTTTCAACTGTGAGGATTTTGTTTTTGTTTGTTGTAAAACTTACACCTTTTTTGAATTGCTCTGGAAAATCTGAGTCTATAAAAACTCTCATCTGTCCTTTTAACCCAACACTTTTACCCAATTTTGCGACATAAATTTTTTCCATAAAAAAAGGCTAATCTCTTAGCCCCTCCATTTTTATAAAACCACCAAATTTGGTGATTGAAGCTTAATATTTTTTAAGCTTTTAATACTTGGATTTTATAAGACTTTCCATCTTTTGCTTTGCAACCATTTATAATAGTTTTTAAAGCATTAATCATATTTCCACTTTTACCGATAAGTTTACCTAGGTCCTCTTCATCGCAGTAGATAAAAATTTCATAAAAATTTTCACCAATCTCTTCAAGTTCAACCTCAATTGCCTCAGGGTTTGAAACTATAAGTTTGCAATATGATTTTATAAAATCCACAACCATGCTGAACTACTATTTTTTAGCTGTAAGTTTTGCAACTTTTTCGCTCATTTTAGCACCAACACTTAGCCAGTAATCTAATCTCTCTTGATCAAATTTTAATACTTTTGGCTCAACGATTGGGTTAAAATAACCGATTGATTCAATCCATCCTGAATCTCTTCTTTTTCTACTATCTGTAACTACCATTCTGTAAAACGGCTTTTTGTTTCTTCCCATTCTTGTAAGTCTAATAACTGTCATTTTCTATCCTTTTTGTTTTAATTTTTGTTAACTTGAAGTTAAGTGCTAAAGTGAAAACTTCATCTTAGCACTTAACTTTCAAGTATTGGTTATCTTGGAATTTGCGCTTGGCTGCTATTCATTTGAGCCATCATTCTTTGCATATCTTTCATTCCACCTTTGCTTGACATTTTTTTTGCCATTTTTGAAGCATTGTGGAATTGTTTTAGTATTTTATTTACTTGAACTTCACTAAGCCCTGAACCTTTTACTAGTCTCTTTTTTCGGCTTATATTTAATAAATCTGGATTTTCTCTCTCTTTTGGAGTCATTGAACTAATTAGTGCTTTTATCCTTTTAAGTTCAACAGAATTATCAAAATCCATATCTTTGATTTGACTAGCCATTCCGCTCATTCCAGGGATCATTCCGATTATAGATTTCATACTTCCTAATTTTTTTATCATCTCAAGTTGCTCTATAAAATCATTAAAGTTGAATTCCCCTTTTTTGATTTTTTTTGTAACTTCTTTGGCTTTTTTGTTGTCGATTAAAAGTGATGTTTTTTCAGCCAATCCCTCAATATCTCCAGCACCCATAAGCCTAGAAACTATTCTATCAGGGATGAAAACCTCAAGGTTTTCCATCTTTTCTCCAACCCCAACAAACCTAAGTGGAACTTTTGTTTGGTGAGATAATGAAATAGCAACCCCACCTTTTGTATCACCATCAAATTTTGTAAGGATTACACCATCTATCCCTATTTTTTCTTGGAAAGTAATCGCTGTTTTTGTCGCATCGTGTCCCGTTAATGAATCAGCTACATAAAAAATTTCATTTGGAGTAATCGCTTCCTTGATATTTTTTAGTTGAAGCATAAGCTCCTCATCAATCGCTAACCTTCCAGCTGTATCAACCAAAAGTACATCATAAAGTCCATCGATTGCTTTTTGTTTTGCTAACTCTACAACTTTAATTGGATTTGTTTCATTTTCTACAAAAAACACTTCAACTTCAATTTGTGCACCAATTTGTTTTAGTTGCTCAACTGCTGCTAATCTTTGTAAGTCAGCTGCTGCTATTAAAACTTTTTTGTTTCTTTGTTTTAGGTAATTTGCTAATTTTCCTGTTGTTGTAGTTTTTCCACTACCTTGAAGCCCAGTCATAAGTATAGTTGTTAGGGGTGAAGTTGCACTATATACAAAACCTTGATTACCTTTTACGGTTAATATATCAGATAGACTTTCTCTTAATGCTTTTAAAAAGTTATCTTGTCCAATACCACTTTGTTTTGTTTTGAGTTCAATTTTTTCCAATAACTCTTTTGTTGTTTTATGATGAACATCATATTTTAAAAATGATTTTTTTAGTTCGCCAACAGCATTTGATAAAGCTTTTCCATCATCTTGGTATCTTATTTTTCCGATAACTGATTTGAATGAAGTTGTTAATAAATCAAACACAAAGTGCTCCTAATTTTTATAATTTTTAAATAATTTTCGCAATATTAGAGAAATATAAATTAATTAAAGCTTAAATGTAAATATATTATTTTTAATTTTTTTCCCTAATCTAAGGGTTTTTTAGAATTTTTATAGATTAAAATTTAAGTTAAATATAAGGAAAAAATATCGCAAAAATATGTATCAAAACACCATTTTTTTGGGTAATATTCCACAATGAAAACAAGCTTCAAAGAACAACTAAATCAGATACTAAATTGTGATCTAAAAATGACTTTTCCAACTGCTAGAGGAATGAGCCGAAAACTATATTTTTTTGTAGGACCTACAAATAGTGGTAAAACATATTCTGCAATGCAGGAGCTTATAAAAGCTGATTGTGGGATATATTTAGCTCCACTTAGACTTCTAGCTTTGGAAAATTATGAATTTTTAAAAGATAACAAAATTAACTCAAGTCTTATTACAGGTGAAGAGGAGATTTTTCATGAAGATTCAACACATATTTGTAGTACGATTGAGATGATAAATTTTGAGTTACAAACTGATGTTTGTGTTATTGATGAGATTCAGATGCTTGAAGATGAAGATCGTGGTTGGGCTTGGGTTAATGCAATTTTGGGCGCACCTGCTAGTAAAGTGATTATGACTGGAAGTGTAAATGCACTTGATGCTATAAAACAAATTGCTGAATATTTGGGCGAAGAACTAGAAGTCGTGAAGTTTAAAAGGAAAAATCCTTTAGAGGTTTTAAAGGAAGCTGTACCATTTAAAGAGATAGTAAAAGGTACAGCACTTATCGCTTTTAGTAGAAAAGATGTTTTAAATATGAAATCAAAACTTTCAAAATATTTTAAAATCTCCGTCCTTTATGGAAACCTTAGTCCTGAAGTGAGAAAAGAGGAAGCGAAAAGATTTAGAGATGGACAAACAGATATTTTGATAGCAACAGACGCTATTGCGATGGGATTAAATCTTCCAATAAAAATGTTACTTTTTACGACAGATACAAAATTTGATGGGACAAGCAGTAGAAAACTTACACCAAATGAGGTTATTCAAATAAGTGGACGAGCAGGAAGATATGGACACCACGAAATTGGGTATGTTGGGGCTACTACTAAAAGTGTGTTAAAACATATAGATGAGATGTTTCATTCTCCACTTAAAACAATCAAGCCACCTTTTAAAGTAAAGGCTACACGAGAGCAAATCAAAGCTTTTTCATCACATCTTCAAACAAAAGATTTAACAAAAATTTTGTACTTTTTTTCAAAAAATATGAAATTCACTGGTCCTTTTGTTGCTACAAATATAAGCAATATGATTGAATTGGCTCAAATTGTTGATAACAGATTGGCTTTAACTTTAGAAGATAAATATCTTTTAGCACAAGCCCCAACAAATACAAAATCACCACTTTTAAAAGATGCTTATTTTGCTTTTGTAAATGCAGTTATAAATAAAAAACCATTTAGTTATAGACTTAGTATCAATATTAAGAGTTTGGCAAAAACCGAACTTGACCTTTTAAAAGCTGAAGATGAGGTGAAAAAAATCTCACTTTACCTTTGGCTTTCATATAAAATGCCAGAGATTTTTTATGATATAGAAAATGCAACTAAACATAGAGTTTTAGTAAATCAATATTGTGAAGATTCATTAAAATTGAATTTAAAAGATTTGGTTGTTAAGCGAACATCATTTAAAAGAGATGATAAAAAAGAGGATAACAAAAAAAGTTTCCCAAAAAGAAAATCAACAAATTTGAAAAAAGAGAAGCAAACAAGGGAAGATAAAACGCATTCCAAAGGTAGAGCAAAACAAAGAGTGATGCCAGCATCTAAAGATGGGACAAAAAAACATAAAATTCAAAAAAAGGAAGGTAATGATTAATAAGATAATGGAGAGAAAAAGGCTTCTAATCGCCTTTGTTATTCTTATTTTTGTTGTGGCAGTTTGGCCTGTTTTGGTTTCAATCTTTGTGATTGAGCCTAAAATAGAAGCACAAAAGCAATCTTTAAAAGCTGATGGAATGGAGCTTAAGATTGGTCAAAAAGATGGCTACTTTCACGGCGAGACACCATATAGTGTTACAGTGAACGATAAAGAGAAATTTCTTACATTTTTAAGTAGTAAAATTAAAGTTGATAAACAAATTTTGGATTCTATATTTCTTGATGATAAAGATATTTTAGGGCTTCAAATTGGTGGTGATATTGGATTTAAAATATGGAAACCACTTAGTGTTGAAGTTTATATCAAAACAAAAAATTTACCCCAAAATCAAGTGGCATTTAGTGAATATAAGGATTTTATAAAATCTATTGGAGCTACATTTATCTTTGGACTAAAAGGGAAATTAAAAGGTGTAGAGCTTGATGATTTAAAACTAAATAAAAACGAATTAGGATTAAATCTATTTTTATCATTTATAAAACCTATCTTTAAAATTGATGATATCAATCAACTAACAATTGAAAAATATGGAATTGTAAATAGTGAAAATGACAAAACAATAGGGCTAGCGTCAAATAATGCAGAATATAATTTCGCATACAAAAATGATTACAATTTTAAATTCACAGCAACTGCTGATGATTTTTCATACTACACAAAATACAACCTAAAAACAGCAGAAGATTACACAGTTTATCTAGCTCAAAAGATAAATAATGATGTAAAAGATTGTGAAAATCTTAGATGTATTAAAAAGATAGCAAATGATATTTTAGAAGATGAGAAACATATAGATAGATTTGAGATATTTTTGGATTCAAGAATTGTAGATGGGATAAAGTTTAATAATCCAAATGGTGAGTTGTTTGAGATTAGACAAAAAGATACAACGAGAAATTTAGAGTATAGATTGTCATTTAGTAAAAATGATTTTGTTGTTCCAAATAGTGAAATAAAAACTGGTAAAAATAGCTCAAACATGGAGATGGTTTCAGATAAAGAGGCTTTAAGTATCAAAACAGGAACAAAAATAAATGACCTTGAATTAAAACGAAGTGATTTTACTTTGAATTCTAAAACAACACAAGTGGAAGCTGAATTAAATAATGTCAAGCTATTACCAATTAGATACTTAATGGATAATACTGAACAATTGGCGTTTTGGGAAGAGGAGGGTTATTCTCCACTTCTTAACCATGTGATTGAAGTTGCAAATTATGGTGGAGAGATGAAATACAATATGATTTTTAAAGATTTGCAATTTTCAAAAATTGGCTTTTTAATCAAAGATTTAAAAATCAATGCAAATTTTCTCTTAGCAAAAAATAACTACAATATCTTAAATAAACCAGACCAATTATTAGGTTATGTAACGGTTGATATTGATGTAAAAGTGGATAAAGAGTCTTTTGAGAAGTATCTAAAACACTCATTAAATGAGTACAAAAATCTTGATAAAGTGGCTAAGTATGATGGTGACAATGTGTTTATAAATTTTAAATTTAATCTTTTAGATGACACAGTTTTGGCAAATGGAAAAAAATTAATTAAATAAAAGGGGTAGAAATTGAGAGCATTAATTAGTGTAAGTGATAAGAGTGGAGTTGTAAATTTTGCAAAAGAATTGGTAAATTTAGGGTATGAGATAATTTCAACAGGTGGAACTTACAAGTCGTTACAAGATGCTGGTATTAAAGTGATTGAAGCTAATGAAGTTACAAAATTTCCTGAGTGTTTTGAGGGGAGAGTTAAAACTCTAAATCCATATATACATGGTGGAATTTTACATAGAAGAGACAAACAATCTCATCTTGATGAGGCTAAAAAGCTAGGAGTTGAGGGGATAGATTTGGTTTGTGTAAATCTTTATCCATTTAAAGCAACAATTCTTAAAACTGATGATTTTGAAGAGATTATAGAAAATATCGACATCGGTGGACCTGCAATGGTTCGCTCAGCTGCTAAAAACTTTGACTCTGTTATTATCGTAACTGATGTAAGTGATTATGATTTGGTTTTAAATAATTTAAAAAATAACACAAATACACTTGAATTTAGACGAGATATGATGATAAAAGCATATGAGCATACAGCTTCATACGACTCAATGATTGCAAACTATATGAATAAGAGATTTAATAGCGGTTTTGGCGATAAACAATTTATTGTTGGAAATAAAGTATTTGATACAAGATATGGTGAAAACCCACATCAAAAAGGTGCTTTGTATGAGTTTGATAAACATTTCACTGATAAATTCAAAGTGATAAAAGGGGAGCCAAGTTTTAACAATATGGGTGATATTAGTGGAGCTGCTAAAATTGCTAGTGCATTTGGAAATGATAATGCTATTGCTATTGTAAAACATGGAAATCCTTGTGGTTTTGCTATTAAAGATACACTTCTTGAGAGTTATATTGAAGCTCTTAAATGTGACCCTGTAAGTGCTTTTGGTGGAGTTGTTGCGGTTAATGGAATTGTTGAACTTGATTTAGCTATTAAAATGAATGAGATATTTTTAGAGGTTGTATTTGCTGCTGATTTCACTGAAGATGCAATTATTGAGCTTAGTAGAAAACAAAGAATTAAATTGTTTGCCCAAGGTACAAAAAAATTAGAGATGTCAAATGATGATTTTAATTTTAAAATAATTGATGGTGGATTTGTCCACCAAGATGCAGATAAAATTGATGACAATGAAGTTAAAAATGCAAAACTTGTTAGCAAAAATGAAGCTTCAAAAGAGGAGCTAAAAGATATGGAGATAGCTTATAAAATAGCATCTTTAACAAAATCAAATTGTGTTGTTTATGTAAAAAATAGTGCAATGGTAGCTGTTGGAATGGGGATGACAAGTAGGGTTGATGCTAGTAAAGCAGCTCTTAGAAAAGCAAATGATATGGGGCTTGATGTAAGTGGTTCAGCACTTGCTAGTGAAGCATTTTTCCCATTTAGGGATAGTATCGATGCGGCAAGTGAAGCTGGGGTAAAATGTGTAATTGAGCCAGGTGGAAGTGTTAGAGATGATGAGGTTATAGATGCTGCTAACGAGTATGGAATGGCACTTTATTTTACAGGTGTTAGACACTTTTTACACTAAGGAATAAGTAAGAGATAGATGGATAATTATGAATATACAGAACTTTTAAAAGTTTTAAATAAAAAAATACAAAATATAGAATCGATTTTAAAGCCAGATGAGATTGAAGCTAGACTTATAGAGATAGTTGCAATTGAGACTGAACCAAATTTTTGGGAAAATATTGAAAATGCTACAAAATTGGGGCAGGAAAAAAATAGATTATTGGGGCGAAAGGCTAAGTTTTTAAAAGCAAATAAAGCGATAACAGATGCAAATGAGCTTTATGAGATGGGAATCGAAAGCAAAGATGATGAAACAATAGAGCTGCTTTTTGAAGAAGCAAATGAGCTTGAAGAGATTATCAAACAAACTGAAATTGAAGTGATGCTTAGTGGAAAAGATGATGGAAGCAATGCTATTGTTACAATTCACCCTGGTGCTGGTGGGACTGAGAGTTGCGATTGGGCAAATATGCTTTATCGTATGTATCTTAGATGGTGTGAGCGAAAAGGGTTTAAGGTTGAGATTTTAGACCATCAAGCTGGTGATGAAGCTGGGATAAAAGATGTAACTTTTATTGTAAGTGGAATCAATGCTTATGGGTATCTTAAAGTTGAAACTGGTGTTCATAGACTTGTAAGAATTAGTCCATTTGATAGCAATGCAAAACGCCATACCTCTTTTACATCTGTTATTGTTTCCCCTGAAGTTGATGATGATATTGATATTGTTATCGAAGATAAAGATATCAGAATTGATACTTATCGTTCAAGTGGAGCTGGTGGGCAACATGTAAATAAAACAGAATCCGCAATAAGGATAACACACATAAAAACCAACATTGTTGTCCAATGTCAAAACGATAGAAGCCAACATAAAAATAAAGCAAGTGCTATGAAGATGCTTAAAAGTAAGCTTTATGAATATGAACTGGCACTTCAAACAGCTGAAAAAAACGGTACACCTAAAAGTGAAAATGGGTGGGGACATCAAATTAGAAGTTATGTAATGCAACCATACCAACAAATAAAAGACTCACGAAGTGGGATTGGGTATAGCAATGTTGATGGGATTTTAGATGGTGACTTGGATAAGATGCTTGAAGACGTGTTGATTGCACAGAATATGTAATATAGGAAATAGCTATATAGTTTTTTTCTATATTAACTAATATAATTTTTTACTATATAGAAAATATTATGATAAAATCATCTGAAAATAAAATTGGAGAAAATATATGTTTAAATATGGTAGTCCAGTTAAGGGGATAGATTTTATCGATAGAACAAAACATATCCCTATTTTTAAATCTTATTTGGATAATAATCAACATGTGATGATAAAAGCACCGCGTAGGTTTGGAAAAACATCACTTGTAAAACATATTTTTGAATATCAAGAGGCATATGAATTTATCTATATTGATATAAAAAGAGCTACAAATTTAACGGTCCTTTCAAATCAAATCCTTGATAAAGCTTATGGTTTTGTTGGGGTTGATAACTTTATAAGACAAGCAAAAAATTCAATCATAGCCTTAGCTCGTACTATTAGAACTATTAAACTAGAATCAATTGGTGAACTAACTTTGGAACTTATGCAAAATGATTTTGATGAGTTAGAATTTTTTTTACATAGTTTGGATACGGTTGATAAAATCGCTAAAAAGAAAGATATAAACATTAAATTTATTTTAGATGAATTTCAAGATATTATCAATCTTGGCAATGATGATATTTTAGACAAGCTTCGCTCAGTCATTCAACATCATGAAAATATAACTTACCTATTTTTGGGAAGTATTGAGTCGATTATGACAAAAATATTTCAAACAAAAACATCCCCATTTTTCCATTTTGCTGCCATTATGGAGCTTGATGGTTTGGATATCGATGAACTTATGGATTATGTTGAGCAAACTTTTGATAGGGAAAATATCAAATATGATAAAAATAGTGTGAGGAATATCCTTTCTTTTACAAAGGGACATCCTGATTATTCTATAAAATTACTCTCTTATTTGTATTTACGAACAGGAAGAACCAATGAATTTATCGATGAAGATTTATGTTTAATAGCTATTGGGGAAGTTGTTTTAGCTACAAGACCATATCTTGATGAACTTATAGCAAAAACAAAACTCAAAAAAAATCTTTTTGAGGTACTCAGTGCAACTGCAAATAAAACACCAATGAATCTTCCATCAAGTACACTTTACAATGCAAATGTAGCGCTTGAAGAGATGGGATTAATCAAAAATAAATCACGAGGAGAATATGAGATAGTTGATATTTTCCTTGAGGTTTTACTAAGACAAGATAATGATGAAAATTTAGCATTGAGGGATGTTGTAAATTTGGATTATAAAAAATAAGTTGCGACAGATACAGACTAAATGGAAAATATAATCTATGAATATGAAGATTTGAGTAATGATAATTTAAAAAATCATATAATCAACACTTCCCCTCTTCATAAATACTTTAAATTAGAATGGAAAACTTTAAAAGCTAGGCAATATTGTGGAATATTAAATTTTGACAATGTTGATTATTATATACTTCCAAAAATTTCAGATAGCAAAACTACAAATCTAAATATTTTTATCTATATGTTGATGTATGCTTATGATCTAAAACTTTCAAATGAACAAATAGCAAATTGTAAAAATCAAGAAAAATACACTATCTTAGAAGTTTTTGTGCAAATATTTGCACAAAATTTAATCAATGAACTCAAAAAAGGTATCTATAAAGAATACATCACAGAACAAGATAATCTCCCAGTTTTGAAAGGAAAATATCTTATCAATGAAAATCTAAAATACAATTTTATAAAAAATAAAATCTATTGCGAATATGATGAATTTAGCTCTGATAATACCCTTAATCAATTCTTTTTATATACAGTAAAACATCTACAAAAGTTTGTAAAAGATAAAAAACTTCTTAAACTTTGTGAACTGATTTTTGATGAGGTTCGATATAGCCAAATAGATATAAATAAGTTGGATACGGTTTGCTTTAATAGATTAAATGGGCGATTTAAAATAAGCTATGAAATAGCAATGTTACTTTTAAAACAATCAATTCCACTCTTTAATCAAGGTAAAAAATCATTTGCTTTTTTGTTTGATATGAATGTGTTGTTTGAAAGATTTATCGCTAGGATGGTTAAAGAAAGTTATTATGAAGTAAAAATACAAAAAGGTTATGAATCATTTGGTGGACTGAATTTAAAACCAGATATTATTGTAAAGAATAAAAGACTTATAATAGATTGTAAATACAAAACTATGGAAAAAAATGAAATTGCAAATCGAGATGATAGATATCAAATGTATGCTTATGGAAACAATTTTAAAAATATTGATACTGCAATGCTTTTGTATCCAAAACGCTTAGATGATATTGATAAAACTATAATTTTGGGTGAAAATGATAAAAAAGTTGAGTTAAAAATGAAAAGTATAGATTTAGATTTTAAAGAAAGCGAAGCTTTGAATGGTGGATATGAAAAATTTATAGAAGTGATAAAATATAGGATAGAGGAAATAATAGTATGAGTTTAATCAACAATAGTTTTTTTCATGATATTAAAGAATTACTTCAAAAAGCTAGAAATAAAGTTTATCAAACAATTAATAGCACAATGACACAAACCTATTATCAAATAGGAAAAAGAATAGTTGAAGAGGAACAAAGTGGAGAGGCTAGGGCTGAGTATGGGCAGAAGCTTATATTAAATCTTTCAGATGAACTCACTAAAGAGTTTGGTAATGGTTTTTCAATTGATAATCTTAAAAATATGAGACGATTTTATTTGTCTTTTCAAAAAAGTGAGACAGTGTCTCACCAATTCAAACTTAGCTGGTCGCACTATATATTTTTAACTAGGATTGAAAATATAGCTGAGAGAAATTTTTATGAAATAGAGGCTATTGAAAATAATTGGAGTTTACGAGAGCTTAAAAGACAATTTGACACGGGACTTTTTGAAAGATTGGCACTAAGTAAAGATAAGTCAAAAGTCAAAGAATTGGCTACAAAAGGGCAGATAGTACAAAGTGTTGATGATATGATAAAAGACCCATATATTTTAGAATTTGTTGGGCTTCCAGAGTTATCAAGTTATAGTGAGAGTGACTTGGAACAAAAATTAATTGATAAACTAGAACATTTTTTGCTTGAACTTGGCAAAGGTTTTACTTTTGTGGCACGACAAAAAAGATTAACCATCGATGAAAAACATTTTAAAGTTGATTTGGTTTTTTACAATAGGCTTTTAAAATCGTTCGTAGTGATTGATTTAAAAATAGGGGAACTGAAACATCAAGACATAGGTCAAATGATGATGTATGTGAATTATTTTGATAGGTTTGAAAAAACAGAGGATGAAAATCCAACCGTAGGGATAATTCTTTGTAAAGATAAAAGCAATACTTTAGTGGAACTCACTCTTCCAAAAGAGAACAATCAAATCTATGCAAGTAAATATTTAACAGTGTTGCCAAATAAAGAAGAGTTTAGAAAATTATTGGAAGAGGGGGAATAAATGTCAAGAGATACAACGAAATATAGTTTTAACGGAAAAAATAATTTAGCAAAAAATCAATTGGTATTGGAAGTTGTAAAAAAGTATGTAGAAGATAATCAAAATATTGCTTATGAAGAACTGAAAAAAATATTTCCTGATAATTTGCAAGGTAGTTTGGGTGTTATTAGAAATGAAGTTGAGTTGCAAAGTTTAAACATAGCAGATCCAGAAAAAAGATTTTTTATGAAGACTAAAGATATTATTAAATTGAATAATATGAAGATATATGTTTCAAAAGGTTGGGGTGATAAGTGGATAGATAGCAAAACAGGAAAAGAAAAAGAAGGTAATAAAGAAAAATTCTTGAAATTTGCAAGAAATAAATTACAATATGATATCAAAGAGGAATATAAAATCGCTCATAATATTAAATTTATCGACAATAGAGAAGAGGTTAGTATTGAAAATGAAAATAAAAACATGAAAACAAAAAACATAATGCTTTACGGTTCACCAGGTGTTGGTAAAACTCATAATTATAAAAGATTAATCACGATGATAGAAAATGGCAATGATGAAAGAACTATATTTGATACTATTTCAAAGAATGAAAAGACAAATGATGAAGATGATAAAACTTTTCAAAATATAAAAGATGATAAAAGAATAGAGTTTGTAACTTTCCATCAAAGTTATTCGTATGAAGATTTTATTGAAGGGTTTAGACCTCGAGATAATGGAAATATAAAATTAGAAAATGGAATATTTAAAAAGCTTTGTGAAGGTGCAGATAAAAATTCTCAAAAAAATTTCTACATAGTAATTGATGAAATAAATAGAGGAAATATCTCTAAAATATTTGGAGAACTTATCACACTTATTGAAGAAGATAAAAGAGGAAAAAAAGAGTATGAGGTAACTTTACCATACTCAAAAACTTCTTTTTTAGTCCCTGAAAATCTTTTTATCATAGCTACTATGAATTCAACAGATAAATCTATCGCAACTATTGATATAGCTTTGCGAAGAAGATTTACATTTCTAAAAATGTTGCCAAATCCAAAATTAGTAAAAGATGAAAATAAACAAAAGCTAATGATGAAATTAAATGAGTTTATATCCAATAAAGATAAAGGAAACTTAGGGGAAGATTACATGCTAGGACATAGCTATTTTATGAATGATTTAGATATCAATTTTATAAAAGAATACAAAATAAAACCATTGCTTGAAGAGTATTTTTATGGAGATGATGCAAATTATAAAGAAGCTATAAAAATTTTAGATATAAAAACAATATAAGGAACTAGCAAAATGATAAAAAAAAGTATATTTCGAGAATATGATATAAGAGGAATAGTGGGTGATGAACTAAATGAGCAAAGTATAAAACTACTTGGGTATTTTTTTGGGCAAGAGGTTGTTAAAAAAACTGTAAAAAATCCTTTTGTGGTGGTTGGATATGATGCAAGAACTCATTCACCTGAACTTTTTGGCTACCTTACAAGTGGTTTAAATATGGCTGGTTGTACGGTACTTGGGATGGGGATGGTTGCTACTGGGGTAAATTATTTTGCTTCTTATCAAGAGTTCGATGGGAAAATTCCAAATGCAAGTGTGATGATAACTGGAAGTCATAATCCTAGCGAATACAACGGTTTTAAGATGACGATTGACCATTTTCCATTTTTTGGAGAGGAGATTTATACACTTGGGGATACCATCATCAAAAATCAAGATTTACAAATCCAAACCAACAATGATTTTATAACTATCGATGCTAAAAATCTCTACATTAACTATATGGTTGAAAACTTTTCACACCTCAAAGGGATGAAAGAGCGATTTATAACGGATGGTGGAAATGGCGTGGCTGATACGGTTTTAAGTGAAATTTTAAATAAACTTGAACTAAATTTTGAGGGGCTTTATATGGAGCCAGATGGAACTTTTCCAAATCATCATCCAGACCCAAGTGAGGAGCACAATCTCATTGATATTAAAAAAGCTCTTGGGGGGGATTTTTCTTATGGTTTTGCTTACGATGGGGATGCTGATAGGATTGCATTTTTGACTAAAAAACATAATGTCAAAGGGGATATTATGGCGATACTTTTTGCATCAACTATGAAAAATCCGACAGTTATCGGAGAGGTAAAATGTACCCAAGTGATGTATGACACGATAAATCAAAATGGTGGAAATGCGATAATGTACAAAACAGGACATAGCAATCTCAAAGTAAAAATCAAAGAGACAAATGCCGATTTTGCAGCGGAAGTGAGTGGACATATTTTCTTTAATGATAGATATTTTGGTTTTGATGATGCGATTTATGCGACACTGAGACTTCTTGAGCTTATCAAAAATGGGATGGATATTGATGCTTCAATTGATGCTTTACCAAAAACTTATAGCACCGAAGAGATAAAAGTTAAAACAACTGAAGAGGAAAAATTTCCACTCATTGCAAAATTAAAAGAGCTACTTTTAAATCCACCAGCTGATTTTCCAGTTATCAAAAATATCGTAGATGTCGATGGGGTGAGGGTGATTTTTGAAAACGGCTGGGGGCTTGTAAGGGCTTCAAATACAACTCCCGTGCTTGTAACTCGGTTTGAAAGTACGGATGAATTGATGGCTAAAATTTATGAAGAGAAACTAAATCAACTTATCTTAAAAGCAAAAGAGTCTTTGTAGATGAAAATCCTCCTTGCTCCAGCGGAAACAAAAAGAGAAGGTGGAGAGTATCCATCTTTGAATGAGGGTAAAAATCTTTTTTTTGATAACGATGAGGTTTTGAGTATTTATGAAAGTCATCTTTTAAATAGTTCAGTTGAGGAACTTTCCCATTGGTTTGGGATTAAAAATCTAAAAGAGTGTGAAAAATATAAAGTTTCAATTTTAGATAAACCAACAAAAAAAGCGATTGAAAGATACGATGGTGTAGCATTTGAAGCTATTGGTTATCTAAATCTTGATTCAAAATCACAACAGTTTATAGATGAAAATGTTATGATTTATTCAAATCTTTTTGGGATTTTAAAAGCTAACTCAAACATCCCTGATTATAAATTTAAACAAGGCTCAACCTTACCAAATTTAAATACAGAAAAATATTTTAAAAAAAATCTAAAAAAAAAGCTAGATGATTATTTGGGAGATGAGGTTTTAGATTTGAGTGCTGGGTATTATTTGAAATTTTATGAGCCAAGTGCAAGGGTGATTACTTACAAATTTTTAAAAGATGGAAAAGTAGTTAGTCATTTTGCAAAACATTATCGTGGTGAAGTTGTAAGGCAAATTGCCCAACATCAAATAAGTACCTTTAGTGAACTGATGAATTGTAAATTTGAGAACCTTACACTTGTTGAGATGCAACAAAAAAAAGATGTTAAAACAATAACTCTAGCGATTGGCTAGAGTTAAATTTTAACTGTTACTTCATCAATTTGTTCTGGACGCAAATTGTTTTTTGAATACTCTTCATAAATCTTTTCATCGATAAAAAATTTCACAATATTAAAATCAAGCTCATCATTTTTAGCCATTGAAACTAAAATATTTAGTGAGTGATTTAAGCTATTTGGATCTTTATAGGGTCTATCACTCGCAGTAACCGCTTCAAAAACATCTGCGACAGCTAATATTCTGTCCTCCAAACTCATAGGTAATTTCATAATCCCTTCTGCACCATAGCCACCATGTCTTCCGTCTTCTTTTGTGTAGATAGTTTTGTGGTGAGAGCCTGCTATTACTGGAATTCTGTTTAACTTTTTAGGGAATGTTAATTTGTTTAACATATCGTAACTCACAATAACATGATTGTTGATTACATCTCTCTCTTCTTGTGTAAGTGTCCCTTTTCTAACAGATAGATTGTATAGCTCATTCTTAGTTAGAAGAGTTGTTCTTTGATTATTTATTGTTAATTTTTTTAAAGCAATTTCATTAAGTCTAGCAAGATACTCATCACTCATGTATTCACTACCTTTATTTGCGAGTTTTAAAAACTTAACATCATCTTCTATTTGATTTTTTTCCTCTTCAAAATCTTCTTGTAATTTTTGTTTTTTAACATCATCTTTTGTTTCTATAAGTTGTTTTAGATACTCAATTTCTGCATCTCTTTTAAATATCTCTAATTTTGCAACAACTGTTTCAATTCTGTCATAGATTGTTTCAAGTTTTCTAGCTTTATCTACAACATACTCTGGAGTTGTAATTTTACCAATATCGTGCATCCAAGCGGCGATGTCAATTTGTTGTAATTCATCTTGTGTGAAGGTTTTATTTTTAAAAATACCAGTTTTATCATCATTGATTGAATGTGCTATAAGTGTTGCAATCTCAGCTACTCGGTTGATGTGTCCACCTGTATACTTTGATTTTTCACTAATTGCATCTGCAGTTGATTTGATAAAATCCATCAAAAGTTTCTCTAATCCTTCGATAAGTCTTGTGTTTGATATAGAAACAGCAGCTTGAGAGGACATCGAAAGGATCAGCTTTTCATCATCTTTACTAAAAGAGATGATTTGATTATCAGCTGATAATTTATTTAAAAGTTGTAATACACCAATAACTCTACCTTCATGGTTTGTCATCGGTACAACTAACATTGATTTTGTTCTATACCCAGTTCCTGCATCAAACTTTTTTGTACCTTCGAAATTGAAATCTTTTGCAAAATAAACATCTTCTATGTTAATCAATTGCTGAGATAATGCACAAAGTGCTGAAACTTGTTCAAAGTTTTCTTTTCCATTGCTGTCATACAGTTTTAGGTTAGGCCAAGTTATTTTTCCAGATTTTCCACCCATTTTAATATTTAATGAGTCTGTTTGTACAACTGAAAATTCCAATTCTTTATCGTTGTCACTTAGTAGATAAAGTGTCCCACCATCAGCATGTGAAAGTTGTTTTGCACCTAACAGTATTTGTTCCATCAAGGCATCAAAATCTTTTTCACTTGTAAGTGCATATCCAATATCTATTAGTTGGTTTATGTGTATTTGATCAAGCTGAGTTTTTGATGGAATCTCTTTAATTGCACAAGTTTCTAGGTTTAAAAGATCACCATCATTTAGTATTCTTCCGCCTCTTAAAATATCATTGTAATTTGTTTTTATCTCATCTTTAATCTCATTTAAAAATACAGGTTTTATATGGTTGATAAATATTTTAACATCATCTCTTTTTAGATTTTCTATTTCTTCATGCAGAAGTTTTGGAGTGAGATGCTTACTATCAAACGCTAGCTTATCTAAAATTGATGGAAATGAAATATCTATAATTAAAGATTTTATTTTTTTATTTTGATTTACTTCATTCCAAATATTTTCACATTTATAGGTATCAGATGTAAAAAATGTAGCATTCTCCCCTTTAGTGATAACATAGCCACAACTTGAATCGGTGTGCTCTGTCTTTACACTTTTTAGTTTTGTACCATTTATCTCAATCTCTTCCCCAATCTCTATAACTCTATAAATTATGCTATTATCTTTGCCCGTTGTAGTTGGAATATTTGAAAAATCTGGCCAAATATCCCAATTAAAAATATGTTTTTTAATATTATCTATACTTCCTTGAAGTCCATAAATTGTGAGAGGTTTTAGTCTGCTTTCGTAAAATATATCTATTAGAAAAGGTATATCAACTACATGGTCCAGGTGAGTATGAGTTATAAATATATGGTTAATATTTTTTGCATCTTTATCAAGTCCAAATAATATATTTCCAGCATCAATAAGTATCTCTTCATCTACTTGAACGCATGTCATAGCTGTATTTAAAGTTTTCGCGCCATAAGCACCTAAGATTTTTATAGAGTTTTTCATAAACATTCCGTAAAGTTAAATTGGTTAAATTATAGCCTATCTATCTTATTTGCAGTTAAAATCTTTGTTGTCAAATTAAGCTAATAAATAACTCTCGCAAGGTTTAAAAATGTTTATGAAATAAGCAATATATCTTTAATTATTAATTCCCATATAATATTTGAGATTTTAGAATACTGATAATAAATAATTATGAGGGTTTGTTTTAAAATAATAGTCTAATGATTGACTATTATTTATACTTCCCACTATATCGCTTTTGAATTGTCCATTAGTACGGGGATAAAGATAAGCGAAACTATAACGGCTGCTATGGTTCCAGATATAAGTGCAACTCCAAGTCCACCAAAAACAGGATCACTCGCAAGTAGGGCTGAACCTAAAATAATTGCAATTGCTGTTAACATAATTGGTTTTGCTCTTGTTGCACTAGCCATTGCTATTGAGCGTTTTTTCTCGATATTGTGTAAAGTCATCAAACTTTTTGCAAAGTCGATTAAAAGGAGTGAATTTCTTGAACTTATCCCCATAAGTGCAATAAATCCAATTAATGAAGTCGCAGTTAGAAAGAATGTTTCAGCTGTAAAAATATTTGCTACAAAATGCCCAAAAATAACCCCAATAATAGATAAAAAACTACCTGCTAATATAATTCCACTAATTGCAAATGATTTATAGTAAATAACCAAAAGGAGGAATATTAAAATAAGAGCAGCGATAAATGCAGCACCCAAATCTCTAAAAGTATCAAGTGTAACTTTCATCTCTCCATCCCATCTAAGTAGATATTTTTCACCTGTTAGTTTATCTTTAAGTTCAAGGTCAAACATAAATGTACTTATCCCATCAACCTTAGAAACTTCATATTTTTTCCCTAAAATCTCTATCATTTTATCTCGTGCTTCAAGAAGTGGATAAACTTGACTCACCATATCAGTTGATGCTACAACATTTGCCATAGTTTTCAAATCTTTGTGGTAAATGGTTGGGATACTTTTTGTCTCTTTAAGCTCAATCATCTCCATCAAGGGGATCATCATACCGCTACTATTCATAAGATTGACGCTACTTAGTTTATTTTTTAAGCTCTCAATACTTTTTGTTGAAATTGTTTTGCTCGGCTCATCAAGTGTAAGAAAAATATTTATTTGATTGTTGGCTTCTATTGTGTCTTTAACGGCAATTCCCATACCCTCAAATGATAGATAGAGTATTTTATTTATATGCTCTACACTCAGCCCGCTTCTACTAATTTTCTCTTTTATCGGGATAATTTGATAGCTTTGATAGTAATCATCAGCCATAACATCAACATCTACAAGTCCACTCGTTGTTGCTAAAATATTTTTAACTTCGTTGCTTAAGGTAATAACCTTATCATTATCTTTTCCGTAAACTTCAACAACAATGTCAGCTAAAGTAGGGGGACCAGCGGGCATCTCTACTAGTTTAATATTTGTATTTGGAACAATATTTCCGCACTCTTTGTTTAAGAGTGGTCTTAATCTTTGAGTCATAGAAAATGATTTTTCGTCTCGGTTGCTTTTATCGGTTAGGTTTACAACTATCTCTGCATACTCTTCCCCTTTTTTCATCCCACTCCCTTTTACAAGCCCAGCATAATCAAGCGGTGAACCACTCCCTAAAAATGTTTCAATATCAACAATCTCTTTTTCATTTTTTAAAATATTTGTGATACAAGTTGTAACTTTTGTTGTCTCTTCAATACTACTTTTTGTTTTGGTATCAACATAAATTGTAAATGTATTTGTACTTTTCCCTGGGAGCATTTTTGCTAAAACCATTTTGGTTGGAAACATCATAACTGAAAGTGCCAGTAAGAGTAGGGTAACTAAAATAACAACAGTTTTTTTATATTTGCTAATTAAAATTTGATATATAAATTTTTCAAATCTACCTTCATTGTGGTGATGTTCCATCTATTTCTCCTCCACTTTTTTGGTGTGTTTTAATAATTTTTTACTCAAATATGGGGTAAAAATATAAGCTATGAAAAGTGAAGCTAGAAGTGCAATTGGAACATTTAAAGGGATTGGTTTCATAAATTCACCCATCATTCCACCAACAAATGCCATTGGTACCATAGTTAAAATTATCGCCAATGTTGCAATATTTGTTGGCGCACCAATTTCATCAGTTGCACTTACTAAAAGCTCATCCATATCTCTCTTTTCACTCCCTTTTGTATGAAGATGTCTGTGGATATTTTCAATAACAATAATAGCCGCATCAACCAAAAGCCCCAAGGAGAGTAAGAATGCAAACAATGTGATACGGTTGATTGTTTGATCTCCTAAATACGCAACAAATAGTGTTACAGCCAAAATAGCAGGAACAGTAAAAGTCACGATTAATGATTCTTTCCAGCCTAGGAAAAATACAAGCATTATTGCAATTATCACAATAGTAATAACCAAATGATGAACAAGCTCATTTACCGCTTCATTAGCTCTTTCACCGTAGTTTCTAGTTATTTTGTATCCAATTCCTAGTTTTTCTAGTTCAATATTTTTTTCATCTAGTAGATTATGGACATCATTTGCTACATTTACCGCATTTGTTCCAGCTAGTTTTGCTATGGTTAGAGTTACTTGATCTAATTCTTTTATTTGGTTGTTCTCTTTTAAGATAATTTTTGCACTTTGTTTGTTTTGAAAATCAACACCTGAGCTTATTTTTGCTACATTTTTAAGATAAATTGGACTTCCAAAATATTGTGCAACTATTATATTACCTATATCTTCAGTCGTCTCGATAGCATTTTTTATTCCAAAAACTACAAGTTGATTCTCTTTGGTTTTTGTATCAACTTGTGGAACTCTTGTGGATATACTTGTTATTCCATTTGCTATTTGTCCTAAAGATAGATTGTAAGCTTTTAGTTTTACTAAATCAACTTCAATATTAAATTGCTCCCTTTTTGCACCTTTTAATTCAGTTTTCGAGATATTATCTAAGATATTTATCTCTTTTTTGAGGTTTTCAACTGTTTGGACAAATTTGTTGTAAGAGATATTTTGATTTTTTTGATAAAAAGCTATATTTACTATTGGTATATCGATATCAATATCAAGGGGTTTAATAATAGGTTGCATAGCACTTTTTGGCAATAAATCCATATTTTGCATAACTTTATCGTAGATTTTTAGATTTGAGATTTCACGATTTTGTCCTATAAAATACATCACATTTACAATTGCTACATTATCTGTACTTACACTGTAAATATGTTCAATTCCATTTACCTCCCTTAATTTTTGTTCAAGGGGCTCAGTTATAAGTTTTTCAATCTCTTTGCTATTTAATCCAGGTGCGGGAACTATTATGCTTCCCCCACTGATAGCAATTTGTGGGTCCTCTTCGCGTGGCATAACTTCCAGAGCAAGATAACCAATAATAAGCAAAAATGCAGCTAAAACTGAAGTTAGTGGATTGTAGATAAATTTTTTTGCTAGTTTGCCTGAGTAATCTGTTACTTTTAGAGATTCAAAGTTTTTTGATTCCATTAATTACCCTTTATAAATACTTTTGCGTACATTCCAGGGTAAACTTTAGCAGTTTTTTTAAAATTTATTTTTACTAAAAAAGTATGTGTCATAGGGTTTGAGCTTGGAATTATTGAATCAACTTTACCAGTTGTTTTGTAGTTTAGTGATGGTATTTCAATATTTACACTACTTCCCTTTTTGATTTTGTAAAGGTCACTTTCACTTATTTCGGCTTGAAGTTTCAGGCTACTTAGGTCTGTTAAGACAAGTGCTGGCATTCCTGGGATTGCCATCTCACCAATTTTTATCATTTTTTTTGTTATAACTCCACTATTTGGAGCTTTTATTGAAAGATATTTATATTGAGTTTTGACTTCACCCTCTTGTGATTTTGCAACTTTTACCATATCTTTTAGGTTTTGGTAGTTCATCTCAAGCTCTTCAACTTGTGCTTTTGCTACAAGCCCTTTTTCGTACAATCTTTTGTATCTTTCATAATTTCGTTCAACCGTTTGAAGTTGAGTTTGATACATTGCAACTTGGATATTCGCTTGAGTTTTTTTAGCATCCATATCTGAAGTGTCTATCTCGTAAAGTAAATCACCTTTGTTTACATAAGAGCCTTCCGTGACTTTAAGATTACTGATAAATCCCATAAATCTACTTGTGATAAATTTTTCATTGTCTGAAATTACAGTCGCTGATAATTCGATATTATCAGCTAATAGTGATGATGTTCCTAATAATATAAGAAGTATAAATTTATTGATATGTTTTTTCATTATTTCCCTTTTATTTTAAATCTTCGCCGATTGATAGTTGAAGTTCTGCTGAGGCTAAAGTTAGCTCATATTTTGCCATTATAACTTCAGCTCTAGCTTTTTGTTCATTTGCACTTTGAAGCAACAAATCACTCATTGTCATTAGTTGATTTTGATACATCTCTTTTGATTTTTCTAAAATATCTGTCGCTAAGTTTTGTGCTTTGATTTTTTCCTCTAAAACTGAAAGTTTGGTTTGTTTTGTAAGATAACTTTTCTCTACATTTAGTCTCAAACCATCTTTCATATGTGTTAGATAATGTTTGGTTTTTGCGTGTTCAATTTTCGCTTTTTCTATATTTGAAGAGGTTGTAAGTCCATCAAAAATTTTGTATTCCAAACCAAATGCAATAGTGTAGTAATCCTTTGCACCTCTTAGATTATCTAGTTGATTGTCGTTGTAGCCATACTCAAAATGTCCACCAATCATCGGATAATTTCCACTTTTCTCAAATTCAATTTTCTTTTCCATTGTCTTTGTATTTTGCTCCATCCATTTTAAATCATCTCTATTTGTAAGTGCTAGATTTTGAAGTGAAGCTAGGTTATTGTCTGATGGATTTATATTTTGAAAATCTTTAACATCTGATATTGTTTCATCGTTTGTCAAAAATTTCAAATACGCAATAGCTAGTTTGTATTGATTTTTTGCTTCGATTATGTTTGAATTTATCTTCATATCGTAAACTTCAGCTTGTTGAACATCAATCTTTGTTGCAAACCCCTCTTTATGTAGTTCTGAAGCTAGATAAACAAAAGCATTTGTTGTCTCTTTTGCTTTTTTTGTTGCATCTATAAAATATTTTGCTGCAACTGCACCATTATAAGCTTTTAAAACCTCGATTGAGAGTTGTTTCTCATCAAAATTGTATTTTGCTTCGTTTGCTTTTATTTGTAAACTTGCCATATCTTTCGCTGTTTCTAGTTTAAAACCTGTAAAAATTGGAAGTTCGTAAGTTAGTTTTGTTTCAAAATTTGTCCGTGCATCTGGGTGGTTTAGGTCGTTTGGTTTTGTTGTGAGAAGTCCTGCCATGTTGCTAGGCTCAATACCATTAGCAGCATTTTTTATTGCAATACCTAGAGGATTTAAAAAATCACTAAATCCAAAATCAGCAAAATTAGCCTCCCTTGAAGCTAGTTTCATCCCAAAAGCATTTAGGGCATTGTTTGATTTTGCTATGTTTTCATTAAATGTCAAAGTTCCAATTTCAAGACCTTTTGTATTTTGTAAATCAATTTTGCTTGTATTGATTGATAGTTTTTTTGCTTTTAATTCGTTGTTGTTTTTTAGAGTTTTATCCAAAGCGTCTTCAAAATTTATCTCATTTGCTAAAAGTGAACCGCTAAGTAGTAAAAAAATTACTTTGTTTTTCATTATTACCCTTAAATTTGATTGTGATTGTATCGGGTTTGAATAGTATATGAGATTGACTTAATAATCGTTAAATGTGTACAGATTTGTATTTAAAGAGATAAAAAAAGCCACCGTTTGTAACGGTGGCTTGTGGAAGATTTGCTAAAAATAGTTTTTAGAAAATCTTAGAATCTATAACTTATAGACGCTCTTAAATCTGTTGCTTTTTCAACTGGTTGAGCCATATTCATTCCAACAGCAGTGAATGCACTTGCTAAACCTGAAGCTTCTGCGAATGTCATTGGAGTACCATCTTCCCCAAAGAACGCGTTGCTTCCTGCATAATCGTAGTCAATTTTTGTATATCTAAGGTCAAAAGATAAAGCTTTATTGATTGGTTTTGTATAATAAACCTCAACAGCAGTTCCCCTTGCAGCTAACTTACTACCAATCAATGTGTCTTCACCATATGTAACTGGTCTCCAATATTTACTACCTTTATTCCACTCAACTCCAATTCTTCCATCTTTTGTAAGTGGACATGGAACATTTGCACCAAGCCAAATAGAGCTTCCTGTTTGACTTTCCAACTCGCCTAGCATTCTCATTCCATTTGTAGGATTTGTTTTCGATTGAGCCCAAGATGCAAATACTTTTGTATTATCTAAAAATTCACTTATTCCTTCTCCTACTCCATCAGCCTTAAATATTGCAGTTGCTAGTTCTAAGCTACCAAAATCTTTAAATTTGTAACCAGTAGGGACTTGATCGGTAGCATTTATCTTCATATATGTCATAAAATCTGGTGAAGTTTGAGGATTCCATCCTGCAAAATTTGGTCCAGTAATTTTGGACATACCCATATCAAAACCAATTAAATGGTCTGCTTTCGCCCAGTTTGTAGAAACACTATATTGCCCATTATCGTAAGGAACAAAAATAAATCCATACATATTGACATCTTTTTCTATTTCATTGTTTGATTTGCTAGCAGCTGCATAAGCAGGATTTGACATATCAAATCTTGGAGTAGCATTTGTAAGTCCCCGACCAGTACATAACTTCCAAGACATACCTTTTACACCAGTTACTTTATCAAGGTCAAATTTTGAGCTAAGGCCATCAAATTCAACATTTACTGTATGAGCAAGTGGAGAATTTTCTTTTTGTCCTTCTCTTAAGTTAATCCCAAGTCCATCTGTTGATGGTCTTCTACCTATTGAAATAGTCCATGGTACTTGAGCTCCCATAAGAGTGTCGTTCATATATAACCAATAAGCTTCTTTTACTTTTAGTGTACCATCTCCAGTGTTTTCATTTGTTACCCAGTCAAACCCTTGTAGATTAGTAGAGCCACCTGCTATATTTGATTGCTGATGACTTACGCTATCTCCATAAGCTTTCATATAAGAAAGTTTACCTTTAAAGATAGTATTTGCATCTGGTGAATATCCCATATTTAACCAAAGTCTATTTGTTAATAAATCTGGATTTTTTGCTACTCCGCCATTTGCTAATTTGTAGCTAACATTGTCAATTGAAGTTCTAAAATCTACACCAAATTTAAGATTATCGTTTCCATCGTGAGCTTTTACTTCACTTAAAGTTTTTGTTGCTGAGTTTAGTTGAGTTTCAAGAGCTTTGATTTTCCCTTCCATTTCACTAAGTTTTGCATCTACATCTGCTCCAACCAAGCTTGATGTTACTAAGGCTGCCAATGCTGAGATTTTTATAATTTTTGTCATTTTGTTTCCTTTTTTTCATCCAATAAATTGAACTTTATAGGGGATAATTGTATGGCTTTTAAACTTATATGGTTCTGAATGTTGTATTATTTTTAGTTATGAGAAAAATAAAAAAACAGCCTCAATTGGGCTATTTTGTGCTATTTTTAAAGCTTATAAGATATAAAAAAAGGTTAATCCGAAGACTAACCTTTTAAAATAGTAAATCTAACGATTAACAAGATGGAACATTTCCTGAATCACTTGCAAATTTATAGAAGAAATCATAGTAATGCTCTAAGAATTTATCATCAATATCTCCAACTTTTGGACAGATAGTTTTGATCTCTTTTTCAAGACCAGCACCGTTTCCGATTTTTTCCCATTGAGCTTGAGTGTGTTTTCCAGCAACTTTAGCACCAGTCATTCCACATTCCTCTTTTAATTTTTTAACAAATAATTTTTGACCTTTGTCAGCATTTGCTAAAGCACCAGTTGAACTAATCCCAAGAGCTAAAGCTCCAACGAATACAAGTTTTAATAATTTCATCGTTTCTCCTTAAATTTTGTTTGGACGCTGATTGTATCAGAAAATATTTTAAAATAATGGCTAAAAAGGTTATTTTTTTGGTTTAAATAATCTTTTTATGGCACGAATCGATACAAAAAATATATATACTATAAAAGTAAAAATCAAAGGGTGAAATGCACCAAGACCATAAGCTCCTGCGTATGGTAAAGCCAAGAGATGATCAAGCGGATAATTTGTCCACTCTTTAAAATGCATACCAATTGCTAAAAACAAAAATATACCTACGAAAATTATTAGTTCTGTTTTGAATTTTGGATTCAAAAATACTCCTTAAAATAAAAATGCCCCAAACCGAAGTCTGAGGCAGAATCATATCTTTTTGATTACTAATTAAATATTAAGCACGACCAGAAAGCATACCGTACATAGTCATTGGTTTAAGTAAATAAACTTTTAATAACCAGTAAATCCATCTTTCTTGAGTAGGGTCAAGTGGGAATGAAGGAGCAGCAACTGCACCTGTTCCATCAGCAGCTTTCCATTTAAATTCAGCAAGCATAACAGTACCAATACTTGTAATAAGTGGACAAACAGTATATCCATCATATTTTGCAGTCATCTCTTTCCCTTCCATTAAAGCTATAAGGTTTGTGCAAAGAACAGCGTATTGTTTTCTTGCACTCCCACCTGTTTTTCCTAGCGGAACAGCAGCGATATCACCTAAAGAGAATACGTTTGGGAAAACTTTGTGTTGAAGAGTTTCATTGTTTACAGGTACCCAACCTTTTTCACTTCCAAGTGGTGATTTTGCTATCTCATTTGGAGCTTTTGCAGGTGGAATAACATGGCAGAAATCATATTTAACTTCTAAAGGTTCAGTTTTGGTTTCCATTGTGAACTCTTCTAAATCAGCATCCCATGCACCTTTAACTTCCCAATGTTTTTCAAATTTAGCTATTTTATTTACAAGGTCAAGTTCTGTAAATTTGTGTTCATATCTAACATTTACATTTCTTGTTTTCATTTGACTTTCAATTGCAGCATGGTATTCAGGAACACCAAATAATTTTTTACCATTTGTTAAGAATTGTAAGTCAGCATTTGCTCTTGCTCCAGCTTCATTTAATCTTGCATCTACTAGATTTGTGATTTTCTTTTGAGCCCCACCACATTTAAATGGTGTATGAGGTTCAGGGAATACACCAGTTACTTTTTTGCCTGATTTTGCATCCGCTACAAATTTTTGCATTTGCGTCCAAGTGTCAACAGCACCTTCTGTAAAATAAACAGAACAAAGCCCATTTTGTCCTAATATTTTTTTAGCTTTTACTGCATCTTCTTGGCTAGAAGTATAAACTTCTCCAACTTCTTCAAGACCTTTAATCATCCCAAAGTCATTAACTAGTCCAGCTGCAATAACTAAGAAGTCATATTTTATAACTTCACCTTTTGCAGTTTTTAATTCATTTGCAGTTGGATTAAACTCAACAGCTTTGTCTTGAATCCATTTAACACCATTTGGCATAAAATCTTTTGTTTCGTAAGTTACAGCATCTTTCGTCCATAAACCAGCACCTATTAAAGTGTTACCTGGTTGATATGAAACTGAATTCGGATTTGGTTCTATTATAGTAATGTCTGGATTAGATAATGAATTAGTAAGTTTTGCAGCAGTTGCAACACCAGATAAACCACCACCAACAATTACAATTTTACCTTTAGCATCACTAGCTTGTACTGAAGTAGCCGCACTAGCTTCTGTTCCAGTAACTACAAGACCAGCACCACCAAGCCCCATCATTTTAAGAGCATCTCTTCTTGATAAGCCACTTTCTTTGAAGATAGAATCTAATTGTTTTAAATCTTCTTGTACATTTCTGTTAATCATTTTTTTATCCTTAATTTTAAATTTGAAAAAAGTTTAACAAATACTTTATAAGTTGGAACTTAAATGTATATGAACTAAAATAATATTTGTAATAAGCTTTGTTTATATTACGATGTTGTTTTTCCGCAAAAATAGGTAATTTAGAAATGTGAAAAATGCGCAGTTTTATAACCAAATATTAAGGTTTAATTAAATACAATCCCGTCCTGTTTCTATAGCTAAAAAGAAGTTTTTATAAAATTTAATTAGTAATTTTATAAAGAGTTGGTGCAAATCCAAAAGGTTTTAAGCTCAACAATTTCAATTGAGAGCTAATAAGCACCTGTAGATTCAGAATATTTTTGAAGGACGGTTACTATGAAAGTAAGAGCTTCAGTTAAGAAGATGTGTGACAAATGTAAAATTGTCAAGAGAAGAGGTATCGTAAGAGTAATCTGCGAAGTAAAAAAACATAAACAAAGACAAGGATAAGCGATGGCAAGAATTGCTGGTACAGACTTACCAAACAAAAAGAGAATGGAGTATGCTTTAACTTATGTGTTCGGTATAGGTTTACATACATCAAGATTGATATTAACTGCAACAGGTATTGATTTCAATAAAAGAGCAAGCGAACTAAGTGAAGATGAAGCAGCTGCAATTAGAAATGAAATTCAAGCTAACTATATGGTTGAGGGTGATTTAAGAAAAAAAGTAGCAATGGACATTAAAGCTTTAATGGACTTAGGAAGTTACAGAGGTTTAAGACATAGAAAAGGGTTACCTTGTAGAGGGCAAAAGACAAAAACTAATGCTAGAACAAGAAAAGGTAAGAAAAAAACTATCGGTGCAGCGGCTAAGAAATAAGGAATAAAATTATGGCAAAAAGAAAAGTAACTAGAAAAAAAGTTGTAAGAAAAAATATTGCTGATGGTATAGTACATATTGCTGCAACATTTAACAATACAATGGTTACAGTAACTGACAATGCAGGAAATGCAATTTCTTGGGCAAGTGCTGGAAATCTTGGTTTTAAAGGTAGTAAAAAATCTACACCGTTCGCAGCTCAAGCAGCAGCAGAAAGTGCAATCGCTAAAGCAATCGAACATGGAATTAAAAATGTAGGTGTTAAAGTTCAAGGACCAGGTTCTGGACGAGACACAGCTGTTAAAGCAATTGGTTCAACAGAAGGTATTACAGTTAAATGGTTTAAAGATGTTACTCCTTTACCACATAACGGTTGTAGACCTCCTAAACGAAGAAGAGTGTAAGGAGTAAAGCATGGCAAGATATAGAGGACCTGTAGAAAAATTAGAAAGAAGACTTAATGCTGACCTTGGATTAAAAGGTGAGAGAAGACTTAATGGTAAAAGTGCTTTAGAAAAAAGACCATTTGCTCCAGGGCAACATGGACAAAGAAGAACAAAATTATCTGAGTATGGACAACAATTACAAGAGAAACAAAAAGCTAAAATTCTTTATGGTATTCCTGAAAAACAATTCAGAAAATACTTTAAAGAAGCCGCAAGAAGAGACGGAAATACTGGATCTAACTTAATATCTTTAATTGAAACAAGACTTGATAATATTGTTTTTAGAATGGGATTTGCTACAACAAGAGCAAATGCAAGACAATTTGTAACTCATGGTCATATATTAGTTGACGGTAGAAAATTAGATATACCTTCATACAGTGTGAGAGCAGGTCAAAAAATTGAAGTTAGAGAAAAATCTAAATCAAATCCACAAATCGTTAGAGCATTAGAACTTACAAATCAAACAGGAATGGTTGATTGGGTTAGTGTTGATAAAGAGAAAGTATTTGGTATATTTACAAGAATTCCTGCTAGAGAAGAAGTAGTTATTCCTGTACAAGAAAGACTAATTGTTGAGTTATATTCAAAATAGTAAATAAAAGGATAAAAAATGAAAAAATTCGTAACAGCTCCATTTTTACCTACTGAAGTTGGGATTGAAAAAATCTCACAAAATGTAGCAAAAATAAGTGCTTATCCTTTTGAAAGTGGATATGGTATCACTTTAGCACATCCAATGAGAAGACTTTTAATGAGTAGTTCTGTTGGATATTCTGTAATTGCAGTTCATATTGAAGGTGCAGCACACGAATTTGACACAGTTAGAGGAATGTTAGAGGATATATCAATATTTATCATAAATCTTAAAAACATGAGATTTAAAATAAATAACGGTGATGATAGAATTGAAGTAAAATATACATTCAATTCTAAGCAAACTATTACTGGAGCTGAATTATCAAATGATGATTTAACTGTTATTAATGGAGATGCTTACCTTGCTACAATAAATGATGATTATAGTTTAACTTTCTCAATCATTGTACAAAAAGGTATCGGTTATGTATCAAGTGAAGAGATTAGAAATATGGTATCAAAAGAATATATTCCTATTGATGCTTTCTTCTCTCCTGTTAGAAAAGTAACTTATGAGATTGAAAAAATGCTTGTTGAAGATAATCCAAACTTTGAAAAAGTTGTATTTACAGTTGAAACAAATGGTCAAATTGCTCCAATAGACGCTTTTAAAGAGTCTGTAACAATTATGTATGATCAAATGTCTGTATTCAATAAAGTATTTAATCTTTCAGATGTTCAAATTGTTGAAAATACATTTGAAGATAGCAATGTTGATTTAAAACCTTTAATTGTAAAGATTGAAGATTTAGATTTGAGTGCTAGAAGTTTTAATTCTTTGGATAGAGCTAAAATTAAATATGTTGGTGATTTAGCATTGATGAGTGAAGTTGAAGTTAGAAATATCAAAAATTTAGGTAAAAAATCTCTTGATGAGATTGCTGATAAATTTGCATCAATTGGTTTCCCAATCGAAGGAACTTTACCAGAAGAGATAGCTTCGGCTTTAAGAAAAAAACTTGAGCAAATAAAAGCTTAAGAATATAAAGGATAAGTATGAGACATAAGCATGGATATAGAAAGCTTAGTAGAACTTCATCTCACAGAAAAGCATTACTTAAAAATTTAAGTATTGCAATTATTGAGAGAGAAAAAATTGAAACTACTTTGCCAAAAGCAAAAGAATTAAAAAGATTTGTGGAAAAATTAGTTACTCAAGCTAGAGTAAATGATTTAAATGCTCACAGAATAGTATTTGCTGCTCTTCAAGATAAAGAAGCAACAAAAAAATTAATGAATGAAATCGCTCCTAAATATGTTGAGAGAAATGGTGGATATACATCAGTTATCAAAACAAGAATCAGAAAAGGTGATGCTACACAAATGGCTTACATCTCTTTCGTTTAAGCGATAGATTTTTTAATAAAAAGGCTAGTTGGTTTTACCAATTAGCCTTTTTTATTCCCATAATATATATATACATAATATTATTGATTAAATTGATAATCGCATTTGATTTATAGATCTAAAATATACTTTTAGTTATACTCCCAACTTAAAAAACAATCTAAAGAATTTAAAAAAGTATTAATATGTCAGCAAAAAAAATCCCACAATTTACCCATCTTCATCTCCACACAGAGTTTTCAATGCTCGATGGTGCAAACAAAATCCCAGTTTTAGCAAAAAAAGTAAAAGAGCTTGGGATGACAAGTGTTGCGATGACTGACCATGGTAATATGTTTGGAACTATCACTTTTTACAATGCTATGAAAAAAGAGGGGATCAAGCCAATTATTGGGATGGAAGCTTATCTTCATAATGAAGAGGATATTGGTGATAAAAGTACAAAACGAAGATTTCATCTTTGTTTGTACGCAAAAAATGATGTAGGCTATAAAAATCTTATGTATCTTAGTAGTCAAGCTTATATGAATGGATTTTATTATTATCCCAGAATAAATAAAAAACTTTTAAAAGAGAATTGTGAAGGTTTGGTTTGTACTGCTGCTTGTTTGCAAGGTGAGATAAATTGGCATCTAAATACAAACAGTGAGCGGAATGTTAAAAATGGAGCTAAAGGTTATGATGAAGCAAAACTTATCGCTTTAGAATACAAAGAGATTTTTGGAGATGATTTTTATCTTGAAATTATGCGTCATGGGATTGATGATCAATTGTTTATAGATACTCAAATTATAAGATTGTCTAAAGAAACTGGGATAAAAATCGTTGCAACAAACGATACACACTACACAGAACAAAAAGACGCTGAAGCACATGAAGCTTTTATGTGTATCGCTATGAATAAACTTTATGATGACCCTAATCGTATGAGACATAGTGTACATGAGTTTTATGTAAAATCGCCAGAGCAGATGGCAAAGCTTTACGCAGATATTCCAGAAGCCCTTATTAATACTAATGAGATTGTAGAAAAATGTAATCTTGAGATAAAACTAGGAAATCCAACGCCTCCAAATTTTAAATTTACAAGGGAAAAAGCAGAAGCTCAAAATCTAAAACTTCCTGAGGAAAATTTAGAATATTCACTTGAAAACGATAAAGTTTTATTTAGCGTTGAATGCATTAAGGGGCTTGAAAAACGACTTCTGATTGTACCAAGTAACAAACATCAAGAATACAAAGATAGATTACAAGTTGAAATTGACATCATCAATAATATGAAATTCCCTGGATACATGCTTATTGTTTGGGATTTTGTTGCTTATGCAAAATTACATAATATTCCAGTTGGTCCTGGGCGTGGTTCGGCTGCTGGAAGTTTGGTTGCTTTTTGTTTATCTATTACAGATATTGATCCAATTCCATACGGGTTACTTTTTGAGAGGTTTCTAAATCCTGAACGGGTTTCTATGCCAGATATTGATATGGACTTTTGTCAGGCTCGTCGTCAAGAGGTTATTGACTATGTTGTGCTGAAATATGGACGAGAAAATGTTGCGCAGATTATTACTTTTGGTAAGCTTCTAGCAAAAGGGGTTATTAGAGATGTTGCTAGGGTTCTTGATATGCCTTACAAAGAGGCTGACGCTATGGCAAAACTAATACCAGATGAACTTGGGATAAATCTTAAAGATTCTTGGGAAAAAGAGCCAAAATTAAAAGAGCTTTGTGAACTTAATCCAAAAGCAGCTAGGGTTTGGGAGTATGCATTAGCATTAGAGGGACTAAATAGAAATGCTGGAACACACGCAGCTGGGGTTGTTATCTCAAATGAACCACTTTGGCTCAAAACTCCACTTTTTAAGCCATCAGGACTTGATACTATTGCAACTCAATATAATGGAAAATATGTTGAAGATGTGGATTTAATAAAGTTTGACTTTTTGGGACTGAAAACTTTAACTGTAATTGAAGGCGCATTACAACTTGTGGAGAAAAGATATGGAAATAGAATTAACTTTATAGAGCAAGATGTAAACGACAAGGGTGTTTATGACCTTATTCAAACAGGTCATACAATAGGTTTGTTTCAGATAGAGTCAAGTGGTATGCAAGACCTTAATAAAAGGCTAAAGCCATCAAATTTTGAAGATATTATTGCGGTACTAGCACTCTACCGACCAGGTCCTATGGAGTCTGGAATGCTTGATGACTTTATTGATAGAAAACACGGACGTGCTAAGATTGATTATTTTTATGATGAGTTTGAAGCCCCACTAAAACCTATTTTGGAACCAACTTATGGTGTTATTGTTTATCAAGAGCAAGTTATGCAAATTGTTCAAGTTATCGGCGGATTTTCTTTGGGTGGTGCGGATTTAGTAAGACGAGCTATGGGTAAAAAAATTAAAGAGGAGATGGATAAACTCAAAGATGAATTTGCTGACGGTGGAGTTAAAAAAGGGTATGTTAGGGAGCATTGCGAAGAGCTTTTTGATTTAATTGTTAAGTTTGCAGGATATGGATTTAATAAATCACATTCAGCAGCTTATGCAATGGTCACCTTTTATACCTCATATCTCAAAGCTTACTATACAACTGAATTTATGGCATCTTTACTTACGAGTGAAAAAGATAATACAGATAAAGTTGTTAAGTATGTTGATGAAGTGAAAAGGCTTGGATTTGATTTAGTTCCTCCACATATCAATAAATCAGATTTAGTTTTTAGTGCTGAAACAATCAATAATAAAAATGTTGTAATGTTTGGAATGGGTGCGTTAAAAGGTGCCGGAGATGTTGCAATTAGCTCAATTTTGAGAGCTAGAAGTGAGGGTGCATTTAAAGATTTAGCAGATTTTGTTAGCAGAATTGATGGGAGTAAAGTAAATAAAAGAGTTATTGAAACACTAGCAAAATCGGGCGCGTTAGATTGTTTTGGATATACAAGACGAGCAATTTTGGAGCAAATCGAGGATATTGTTGAAGCAGTTGGCAAGGCATCACAAGCAAAAAAACAAGCAATTGGAAGTTTATTTGGTGATGATGAAGAGATGATGAGTGTTGATATATCAATTAAAAATTTTCCAGAATATGAGGCAAAAGAGATTTTAGAATTTGAAAAAGAATCACTCGGTTTTTATGTATCAGGGCATCCACTTGATAGTTACAGGGAAACATTTAGTGAGATAAATTACACACTGAGTTCACAATTTGATGAGTTAGCTGATGGAAACGAAACGATTTTAATTGGAAAAATTGAAAATATAGCAAAAAAGATGTCAAAAAAAGGGAATTCTTTTGGTATCGCAACTATTATAGATTTACATGGAAGTTTTGAATTGATGTTGTTTGATAATTTACTTAAAGAACTTGAAGATGATTTTGATATTAGTAAACCGTTGGCATTTAAAGTTGGAGTAACTGTTAATGATTTCGGAGTTAGATTTAATGTTAAAAAAGTCGAGTCATTAAAAGATGCAAAAAATGAAAAACTAAAAACAAAAAGAGTTGTAGAGGTTTTGCCACCATTAATTTTAAATATCCCGTTTAGTGATGATGAGTCGATACTTTACGCCCTATTTGAGGTTATTTCACAAAATCAAGGTAAAAGGGATTTGACATTTTGTATTAAATCCAAACTTGGTGATGTGGAACTTGATAGTAGTTACAAAATAAATAAAGAGTGTGAAAACTTACTTAAAAATATAGAAGGAGTTTATATTGGATAAAAGAAATATTCTAATTACAAACGATGATGGTTTTGATGCTGTTGGTTTAAAACATCTTGTTGAGGCATTAAAACCTTTAGCACATATCAAAGTTGTAGCACCTGCAACAAATAAATCAGCGTGCGCACACAGTATGACACTTACTCGTCCACTTAGATTTAAAAGTTATGATGATGATTGTTTTATGCTTGAAGATGGGACTCCAACTGATTGCGTATTTTTGGGACTTCATACTTTATATCCAGATGGAAATCTACCAGATTTGGTGGTAAGTGGGATAAATGTCGGCTCAAATATGGGGGAAGATATAACATACAGTGGTACAGTAGCAGGAGCTATGGAAGCTGTACTTCAAGGTGTTCCTGCTATCTCAATATCGCAAGTTCTTGATGACAAAATCAAAGAAGTTGTTGATATTTGGGATTATTCACTAGCTAAAAAGTCAATTTTTGATATAGTTCAAAAAATTTTAAATGGGGGTTTCCCTCTTGCAAAAAGAAAGCTTTTAAATATAAATATTCCTGCGTGTAATCTTAATGAATGTAATGGGATTAGGATTACAAAAGCTGGATTTAGAGCTTATGGAAATGATTATAGAACTTATCATGATCCAAAAGGTGGAGAGTTTCATTGGATTGGACTTCACCCCTTAATTTGGGAGAGTGATGACAAGCTTTGCGATTTTGAAGCGGTAAATGAAAACTATGTTTCGATAACCCCAGTAAAGCTTGATATGACAAGTTATGATGATATAGAAAATTTAAACAAATGGATGGACAACTAAAATGACAATTTATAAAATGTTACAAAACGATATTAAGGTACTTAATCGTGATCTTAAAAGTGAAGATGAGATTATTGAGATATTAAAAAAAAGACTTACAAAAAAAGAATTTAAGTACTATTTGATGAGACTTGAGGGTGTTGAGAATGAACTTATGAAAAAAGAGTTAAATGTCGATGATGAGAGATTCGATGAGATTTTTAAAACTACAATCAAGAAATTAAATGCAGAAAAACTAAAATATGAATTATCAACTAGAGTTTAGGTGAAATAGATGCATATTACAAATAAAATTTCACACTATTTTGAAAAATTTGCTTCAAAAGAGTTTTCTCCTACTGTACAAAGTTTTATAAATAATAGCTATGTAAAACTTTTAGGGCTAGATATGACAGATTTTGATGAGCCAAAAAACTACAAAACTCTAAATCAACTTTTCACAAGAATGCTTCTTGTGCCTCGTCAATTTGATAAAAATCACAATACATTTATCTCAGTTGCTGATAGTTATGTGAGTAGCCAAGGTGATATAAATGAGGGTATCGCTTTACAAATTAAAGGTATGGAATATAGTATTGATAAACTTCTAACAAATCATATTGATAGCTTGAATATTGGAAAACTTCAAAATGGAAAGTTTATGAATTTTTATTTAAGTCCAAAAGATTACCATCGCTACCATAGTCCAATTGGTGCAAAGGTTACAAAACTTATCCATATTCCAGGTAAACTTTATCCTGTAAATTTTACATATTTAAATAAGCAAGATGAACTTTTTATCGAAAATGAAAGGGTTGTGCTGGAGTGCAATGCAAGTGATGGGAAACTTTTTTATATGGTTTTTGTTGGCGCGTTAAATGTTGGAAAAATGGTTTTTGATTTTGAACCAAGAGTTGAAACTAACAAAAATTTAAAAAAAATTAGTGTTTATGAATATAGTGAACAATATATTGCAAAAGGGGAGTGTTTGGGGCATTTTAAAATGGGCTCGACTGTACTTCTTTTTTGGGAAAATGATATGGTTGAGCTTACAAATTTACTTGATACCTCTGTTAGATTCGGTGAAGTTATAGCTACTTTAAACGCATAATGAAAACAATTTTTATAACAGGTTGTAGTTCAGGAATTGGAAGGGAAACTGCGTATTATTTAAAAAGTAAAGGTTATAGGGTTTTCCCAACAGCTAGAAAAATTGAAGATGTCGAGTTGCTTAAAAATGATGGTTTCGAGGCATTTTTACTTGATGTTAGAGATAGTGACAATATAAAACAAGTATTAGAAGATGTTTTAGAATTAAGTGGAAAAATTGATATACTCTTTAATAATGCTGGTTTTGGACAGCCTGGTGCACTTGAAGATATCACAACACCAATTTTAAAAGAGCAATTTGAAACAAATGTCTTTGGTCTTCATGAGATTATGATACAGGTTTTAAAAATAATGCAAAATCAAAATAGTGGAACAATTATCAATCACAGCTCTGTTTTGGGACTTGTAAGTTTACGGCTTCGTGGTGCTTATAATGCAAGTAAGTATGCTGTTGAGGGTCTTAGTGATACACTTAGGCTTGAACTTAAAGAATCAAACTCGAAAGTTAATATTACGGTTTTAAATACAGGACCAGTGAAAAGTGAATTTAGAAATAATGCAAAAAATATGGTTATAAAAAATATAGATATAGAAAATTCTAATTTTCGTGAAGTTTATAAAAAGAGTCTTGCTTCAACAAAAAGTGATGTTCCATTTTCACTTACGCCAATTGATGTAGCAAAAGTTGTAGAAAAAATAATTGTAGCCAAAGTTATAAAACCAAGGTATTACATAACAAAAGCAACATATATTTTAGGTTTTGCAAAAAGAATTTTATCAACAGCACTATTAGATAAAATTCTTATTAAGATTTAATGCTAACTGCTCTAAAATATAAATATCTAACTAAACCAATATAAGCAGTAAAAATGGACAATTTCCAATCATTATCAATGAATCTTCTTGAGGAGCAATCTGATTTAATATTTTTTTCTTTGGATTTAGATTATAAATACAAAAATTTTTCAAAAAAACACTCATTAGTGATGGAGCTTATTTGGGGAAAAAAGATTGACATTGGTATTTCGATTTTCGAGTATATATCCAATGATATCGATAGAGAGAAAGCTAAAAATAATTTTCTGCAAGTGATACAAACCAAGTTACCATTTACAATAGAAGAGCAATTTGGAGATCAATTTTTACATAGAAGTCATTATAAAGATAGTTATTTTCCGATGTTAGAAAACGTTAAAGTTGTTGGTATTTTTGTAACAGTTGAAGAGATGAACCATATTGAAGATAAGCAAATATTTGAGCAAATTGTAATTTAACTAAAAGTGGAATCATCTTAGTAGATTGCACCAAACATGATATGCCTCTAATTTTTGTAAATGATGCCTTTGTTTCAATTACGGGATATGAAAAAGAGGAAGTTTATGGGAAAAATTGTAGATTTTTACAAAATGACGATAGAAATCAAGAGACAGTTTATAAAGTAAGAGAAGCTATAAAAAATAAAGAATATTGTGAAATTGAACTTAGAAATTATAAAAAAGATGGAACACTTTTTTATAATCTATTATCACTTAGTCCTATATTTGATAGTCATGGTGAGTTGACTTATTATATTGGCATACAAAATGATATTACTAAATTAAAGCAACAAAATGAACTATATTTCCAGCAAAAACGAGCTGAATCATTGACAAATTTGATTAAAAATCTCTCACACCAATGGCGTCAACCACTCTCACTTATATCAACTTTGAGTGGCTCAATTCAGCTTAAAAATGAAGTTGGACTTTTAAGCAATGATGATCTTGTTGAACACACAACAAGGATAATTTCAACAACACAATATCTTTCGAATATCCTTACCGATTTTGATGGATTTTTAATAAATGATAACCGAGAAAATTTTAAGTTAAGTGAGATCATAAATGATGAAATGAAGATTCTTAAAGATATTAATTTTATTGTAGAGTTTGATAGTAATCTTGAAATCTCTAGTTATAAAAATATTTTACAAATATGTATCTCTGGACTTCTTAGTAATTGTAAAGATGCGTTTGGTATTGAGGATAATAAACTGATTGTTATGGATTGTATAAAAAGTAAAGATGAAATAATCATCACCATAAAAGATAATAGTTCTGGCGTGAATGAAAATATTATTGAAAATATTTTTGATCCATATTTTACAACAAAGCATCAAACACAAGGGACAGGGTTAGGGCTATATTTGATACAAGTATTTTTGCAAAATATTGGCGGGTCAATTATTGTTAAAAATGGGAAATTTATCTATGATAATAAAGAGCATATCGGTGCTATCGCTACTATTACACTTTTTAATGAGATTTAACTTCTAAAGACTAATCAACCCTTTTTTGTTGTCTTTTGTTTTTATTAGCTAGATTTTGTTTATCAAAGCTATCTGTGATATCGCTATATTCCCTTAAAAATGATGGCAACTTTCTCCCACCAACTTTTAAAACATCATCTACAAGAAGATTTGCTACTTTTGTTTTATCTTTCATTTGTACTTCGCACATATAATTAAATAAAAATTGAGCCAATCTATCAAGTGATATTTGCCAAGTTGAATAAGTTTTTCCATAAATCCAGTTTGAAAAATCATAAAATGTTTCATAAACACTTCTGTTTTCAACAAGATATGCAAATGATGATGTGAAATTTCCACTATTGTAAAATAGATCCCAAAATCTTGAAAATCTTTTCATCACTTGCATCTTTTCAAATGGAATTATGTTATTTGCTAAAATATCATAAGGTGGCATATCACTATATGTCATTCCATAAAGTTCATCGTGTCTATTTAGTGTTGTACCTGATAACTTTTTAAGGACACCCACTTGAATTTCACTATTTGATAAGCTACACAAATAATCCAAATTTTCCCCGAAACTTTCACAACTTTCCCCTGGAAGCCCAATAATTAAATCAAGATGTATATGGGCATTTGTTTCATTTTCTAAAAACTCTAAATTTTCTTTTATTTTCGGAATATTTAGATTTCTTTTGATATTTTTTGCAATATCTTTTTTTAGCGTTTGGATACCAATTTCAAGTTGGAGTGATGTTGGTGGAAATTTTTTTATCCTCTCTCTTAATTCGCTTGGAAAATGATCTGGTATAACTTCAAAATGTGTTGTGAATGGCTCATTTTTTTCCAAAAAGAAATCCAGCAATCTTGTTGCTAATTTAATATCAAGATTAAAGGTTCTGTCTATAAATTTAAAATTCCTAGCACCTCTATCCCAAAGTATTGAAAATTCTTTTAATAACTCATCAATGTCAAAATTTCTAACCTCTTTATCGATGGATGAGAGGCAAAATTCACACGAAAAAGGGCAACCTCTTGAGGCTTCAACATAGATATATCTATTTGCAATATCGTTATCATCGTAGTGTTTGTATGGAAGTTGTAGTTTTTTTAATTCATATAATTTTGGATGAAAAACTTTCTCTTTTACTTCAATATTATTTAAAATATCACGACAAAGTTCATAAAATGGAACTTCCCCTTCCCCCTCAATTACAAAATCAGCTTTATCAAAATTAACCCTAAAAGGGCGGTAGCTAACTTCAGGACCACCCAAAATGATAACTGTATCTGTAGCTACTTTTTTTATGATTTCAACCAACTCTTTTACATCACTAGCATTCCAAATGTAAACACCAATTCCAATTATTTTTGGACTATATTGGAGCAGATTTTCTGCAATATCTTGCATCCTTTCATTTATTACATATTCTTTAATGATTGCTTTGTGTTGGAGTTCACCAAGATTTGCGTAAAGGTAACGAAGCCCCAAGCTACTATGTGTATAGCGACCGTTTAAGGTTGTTAATATTATCTCTTTTGTTTGCTTAGTGGTGAGCATTTTGCTTTTCGTTTGTATCGTGTGGCTGTGCTTCTGCTTCTTTTGTGTGTGTAACTTCTGGATGTTCTTGATTTACACTATTTTGGTGATTGTTTTCTACATCTGTTGTTTGGTTTACATCGGCTGTTTTATTTAATTCATTATTTTGATTTATTGTAATTCTAAAGTTTAACTCCAACCCTTTTTTGGTTTTTGCAAATTCGATTGGATAATCAAGTGCGATTGAGTATTTTTGTTTCTCTAATAATTTTACAACCTCAAAAAATTCAACAGGAGATTTTACAATTGTGTATATTGAATATTTGTAGGTTGTGTATTTTTCTTTCGTTTCTCCTAAAAGTTTTACAATTGTACTTGTATTAAATAGTTGCTCTAACCCTTTTTTCCCTTGACTTGAGGATAAAAATTTTGTTGTTTTGGTTGGGATATATTTTTTTACTACAATTTCATCTTTGGATATAGGATGAGTGTTTGAGATGATAGATGTAAATACACCTTTTGTTTGCGATGTTAGGATGTTTTCACTTGTTTCGTAAAGTTTCAATAGTTTTGGTTTAAGGCTTGTTTGATATGGGTCTTCACCTTTAAAATCATAAATTATCGTTGATTCATCTTTTGCAATTTGTATCTCTTTTAAAACTGAATTATCATCGATACTTTCAAATAAATTAGTTATCAGTTTAATCATATTTTGATTGATTGTTATATGATTTGGAAGATTTGCGTATTCTATTTTTGCAACCTCCTGTTTTGTTTCATCTCCACTATGATCTCCATTTTGGTAAAGATAGTAATATCCTGCGTACCCAGCCCCAGCTGTTGTTAGTAATACTAATAGTAACCACATAAAAAGTGCAAGCTTAGATTTTTTTGCCCTTCTTTTTGTAAAGCTATAATGTTCAATATTGTGTTTTTTTGTGATTGTTTCAACAGCTTCATCAATATTTAAATGGTTATATGTGATATCTAATCCTACATTTTCTTTTAAAATTTCAAGTTGCTTAGCTTCAAGATATTTAATTGCATAGTAGATATTGACAGATTCGCAAATATTTGCAGATTTAGTGAACTCTGAGTAGCTTGTGACTATCTCTTCGATGTTACTACTTAGTTCTAAAAGATATATTTCATCATAAAGTATCTGCTCAGCCATCTCATCGGTATAGAAATTTGATTTTTTAATATCAACATAAGGTGTTAAAAAATTAATGGTACTGTATGCTAATCTTTTGTGGTCATTTAAAACTATTGAATATAGTGTGTTATTGAAGATAAAAATATTAAGTGAATTTTCTATTGGACTTTGGATTAGTTCTTCGTTTAAAATTGTAAATGGTGATATTAAATAGTCAATACTTCCATTGTTATAAAATAATTTTGTGGTTTTGATGCTCTCGTGATTTAAAACTATATTGTGCGATAGGTCAAATAAAACAGACGCATCATTTTTATTTTTTGTTGAGTGTCTATCAACGATAAGTTGGTCGCTATCTTCACAAATTGCAGTAATTATAGTATTTGGAGTCTCTTTTTCAAGTACTTTGATTTTGAAAAGCGCGTCAGTTGACATTTTTCCGTTTTCCATAAGGAAAACCGATTGTTCAGATGTTAAGAGCTTATCATTTTTGAAAACTTGATTATTAAGTTTGATATTTTGCTCCATCTTAATAATGCTAATGTGTTGAAACTCCTTATTGTTCATAGACTTTCCCCATATAAATTTTTATTTTCTCTTTTGCTTCATCGAGTGTTAACCCATAAATATCAAATGGCTCACCAACAAAAAAATCAATTGTTCCAAATGGTTTTGGTATGACAAAATTATCCCAAGAATTCATAGTCCAACATTTTGAGGCACGGGAACCAAAACAAACAATCTTTGAGTTTGTTTTTTGTGCAATCAACACAACGCCATCAGCAATTGAATGATTTGGTCCTTTTGGACCATCTGGTGTGATAGCTACATCAACTCCATTTTGTAGTGCTTTTATAGCTCCAAGAAGTGCTTTAGCACCACCTCTTGTTGATGAGCCACTAAGTGAGCCAACACCAAGACTCTCAACAGTTCGTCTTATAATTTCCCCATCGCTATGTTCACTTACTATTACTTTTACTAAACCATGAGGTTTAAATTCTCTATAATTAAAAGCTTGCATAAGTAAATCACCATGCCAAAGTGAAAGGATAAAGTTTTCACCATCCATTTTTTTTGCAAAGTGAAATCGTTTTTTGTTTGTTTTGTAAATTAATTTTGCAAATAGTTGCAAGAAAAATGGTAAAAATGTAATTTGTAAATTCTTTTTTATTTTTTTTATTTTACTTTTCATTAAAGTACAACCCCTTTGAGTGAAGTTCTAGTGTTTGTTGTTATTTTAACATCAACAATTTTACCCAATAATTCCTCACTTCCTTCAACAAAAACTTGCATTCCGTTGTCACTAAACCCCATAATTTCACCATTTGGCTTTAAGTCTTCAAAATAAACTTTATGAATTTGTCCAATAGCTTTATCCATATGTAAATCTTGATGAGTTTTGTGTAGTTCTATTAGCGTGTTTAATCTTCTTGTTCCGATGTCGCTATCAATTTGCTCCATGGTTGAAGCTGGAGTATTTGGTCGAGGTGAGTATTTAAAATTAAAAATTTGATCAAATTTAACTTGATTTACAACATCAAGTGTGTCTAAAAAATCCTCTTCACTTTCATGTGGAAATGCAACGATAATATCTGTACTGATCCGTGCAGTAGGGACTTTTGTTTTGATTTTTTCACAAACTTTTAAAAACCACTCTTTTGTGTAGCCCCTTTTCATATCTTTTAATATTTTTGTTGAGCCACTTTGCAGTGGAACATGGATAAATTTACAAATTTTAGGATTTGAGGCAAACTCCTCTATAAAATCATCATCCATATGAAGTGGATGTGGTGAAGTAAATCTAATTCTTTCAATTCCATCAATTTTACTTAGTTCCTGTAAAAGCTTTGTGAAATCGTATTTTTCACTATTTTGGCTTGAGAAGTATTTCCCATAATTATTTACATTTTGCCCTAATAAAAAAATCTCTTTTATCCCATTTTGTGCCGATTTTTTCGCTTCATTGAGGATAATTTCTGCAGGAATACTTATCTCTTCACCTCTTGTTGCTGGAACTATACAAAAAGTACATTGCTTGTCACAACCAAGTGAAATATTTATATTTGCTTTATAGAGTGAACTTCTAAACTCGCTAAAATCGTAGTTTGTTTCATCGTGATTTATATCAATCTCAACACTACCTTTGGTTTCAACAGCTTTTGAAATTTTTGATACATTTCTAGCTCCCACTACAAAATCTACATATGAGGCTCTTTTTATTATCTCATCACCCAAATGGCTAGCAGTACATCCACATACACCTATTTTTGCACCATCTTTTTTGATTTTATTAAATTGTCCAAGTTCACTAAAGAGTTTTGCAACAGGCTTTTCTCTTACGCTACAAGTGTTTATAATTATTAAGTCCGCCTCTTGTGGATTGGTTGTTTGTGTGTAGTTATTGTGTGTGTTTAGTTCTGCTATTATGTGTTCTGTGTCCCTTGTGTTCATTTGACATCCAAGGGTTTCGATAAAGAGTTTTTTTGACATATTTTGTTTTCTTTGATTTTTCTTTTGGATTTTATCTCTTAAAGTGCGTGTAATTCATACATATATTCATCATCACCAAGACCATATTTAATCTCTCTAAAGTTTACATTGTAACCTGAACTCTCCAAACTTTCAACTAACGCCATCATATTTTTATGTGAGTTATCTCTATCGCAATAGTAAATTTTCCCAGTTGATTCTTTAAGTTCATCTTTGATTTTTGAAAGACTTATTTTTTTTGGCTTTTCGTTGATTTCGTTTCTTGCTAATAAAATATCCATTTGATTTGTGTCCTTTTGATTTTGTTGTAGAGGTATCCTCTATTTAAGAGTTGCGATTTTATCAAAAAACAACTTTAATTATAGTGTGTTCAAAATATCCCTTGAGTGTAAGGGAGCGTTTGGTAAAATCTAAAAAAAATTACAAATTTACAACAAAGATTTATAACAAAATATGAAAAAAGCCACCAAGAATGAGATTAAATTTATAAGGGATTATTTTTTAGAACATTATAGTGGTGTTGTAACTGAGTTAAATTTTACCAACGATTATGAACTTTTAATAGCAATAATTTTATCTGCTCAATGTACAGATAAAAGGGTAAACATCATAACACCAGCACTTTTTAGTAAGTATCCAGATACAAAAAGCTTATCACAAGCTAATATTGAAGATGTAAAAGAGCTTTTGAAAAGTTGTAGTTTTTTTAATAATAAAGCACAAAATATTATAAAAATGGCAATCAGTGTTGAAGATTTTTATGGTGGTGTGATTCCTCACAACCAAAAAGAGCTTGTCTTGTTAGCTGGTGTTGGAAATAAGACGGCAAATGTTTTTTTGATTGAAAGTGAGGGGGCAAACCTTATGGCTGTCGATACTCATGTATTTAGGGTATCACATAGATTAGGGCTTAGTGATGCGAAAACTGTTGAGGGAACTGAAGCTGAACTTGTTAAAAAATTAAAAGATGATTTACATATTTTTCACCAAGCAATGGTACTTTTTGGAAGATATAAATGTAAGGCAATTAATCCACTATGTAACGATTGTGGGCTTAAAACAGCTTGTAAAAGTGATGGAAGATTTGGAGTTGATGGGAAAAATGAAATTAAGCAAAATAAAGTAAAAGGTAAAAAATAGATGGCAATAAAAAGTGTAACTTTAGATGGAAAACTCTTTGATATAAATTATGAAATCATAAATCCAAAAAATGAACAGACTATTGTTTTTTTACATGGTTGGGGGAGCAATAAAGAGGTTATGAAAACAGCATTTGATGATGTTTTCAAAGATTTTAGACATTTTTATATCGATATGCCAGGGTTTGGAAAAAGTACAAATTCTTATGTTTTGACAACTAAAGATTATTGTGAAATTATGGTTGATTTTTTTGACTCATTGGATTTGAAAACAGATGATTTAATAATTGCAGGGCATAGTTTTGGTGGGAAAGTAGCTACATTTTTAAAGCCATCACACCTTATTTTGCTGAGTTCAGCTGGTATTTTGGAAGAAAAATCAAAAAAAGTAAAAATAAAAATCGCTTTAGCAAAAATAGCAAATAAGCTGGGAGTCTCATATTTTAGTAAACTTTTTAGAAGTAAGGACGTTGAAACAATGAGTGAAAATATGTATGGCACTTTTAAAAATGTGGTTGACGAAGATTTTAGTGGTGAATTTAAAATTTATCAAGGAAAAACTACTATTTTTTGGGGCAAAGAGGATACTGCTACAAGTTTACAAAGTGGCAAAACTATCCATCAGTTAATCAAAAATAGTCAATTTTACGATTTTGATGGCGGGCATTATTTCTTTTTGAAACATAGTAAAGAGATAGAAGATAAAATAAAACAACAATTCGATGGGAGATAATTTATGGAGTATTTGAGATATTTTGAAGTTTTTACAAACTTAATCCTTTTGCTATCACTTGGGTGGTATTTGGTAACCAATCTTCAGTGGTACAACTACAAACTTGAAAGGGTGATCTTAAAACACCATAAACAACAGTGGCACATAATCTATTTTTTAACACCAATTGCACTTTTTTATCTGTTGCCATTTACATATTTTGCAATATATTTTTATCTTTTTTATCTGACAAGTTTGTTTTTTTGGAATAAAAATCTCTCAAAAGGTGTTGTTTTGACGGGGCGCGTTAAGAGATTTTTGGCGATTTTATTAGGGTTTGCATTTATTGTTGATGGGCTTTGTTTTGTAAGTGTTGAGTGCTATTTTGGAGTATTTATAGTTTTATTTTTGACCTATATTGTTACAACAATTTTGGAGAAGATTTTCTTTTTAAGCTTTAAGCATAAAGCAAAAAAAAGATTAAAACAATTTAATAATCTAACAACCGTAGCAATAACAGCATCTTATGGAAAAACATCAATCAAAAACTATTTATATCAAGTTTTACGAAAAAACTTTGTAGTTTATATGACACCACGAAGTGTAAATACAATTGGGGGGCTTTGTAAAGATGTAAATGATGATTTACCACTTGATACTGAGATTTATATAGCTGAAGCAGGAGCTAGAGAAAAAGGTGATATCGAAGAGATTGCTCTATTTTTAGAGCCACAATATGTGATTATAGGGAGTGTTGGTGAGCAACATATCGAATATTTTAAAACTTTAGACAATATTATCCATACAAAAATGGAGATACTAAAATCACCAAAATTACTTCACGGCTTTGTCCATGATAGTGTCCCTATTTTGAATTACCCTGATATTACAAAGTTTCCAAAAAATCTCCATATTACTAAAAGTGATCTTAATGGTATTTGGTTTGATATTGATATAGATGATAGGGTTGAGCATTTTCACGCACCGATTTTAGGTAGTTTTAATGCTATAAATTTAACTGCTGTTATTTTAATTGCACATAAATTAGGTATGGAGATTGATGAGATAAAAGTTGCTTTACACAATATAAAAGCAGTAGACCATAGATTAAAAATCACAAAAGCAAATGGAAAACTTATACTTGATGATAGTTTTAATGGTAATTTGGAAGGGATGTTGGAGGCTGTGAAAATATCTTCAACGCATGAGGGGAGAAAAGTTATTATAACTCCTGGTATTGTTGAAAGTACTGATGAAGCAAATATTAAATTAGCTCTTGCTATTGATGACATTTTTGATATTGTAATTATTACTGGTTCGATTAATCAGCAGATTTTATTGAACAATATCAAAAAAGCAAAAACGATTATTTTGCAAAATAAAGCTGATATGGAAGTTGCACTTTTAGAACATACACAAAGTGGTGATTTGATACTTTTTGCAAATGATGCACCAAATTTTATATAGATTTGATGGAGCAAAATATGGAGAGAGTTTATGCACCGTGGAGAAGTGAATATGTTTCACAAAATAGTGAAAAGATTAATGGTTGTGTTTTTTGTCATATAGTAAATCATCCAAATAAAGATGAGGAGCTTGGAGTTTTATATAGAGACGAGGAGTTTTTTATTGTGATGAACAAATACCCATATAGTCCAGGGCATTTTATGATAATTCCAAATTTTCACACTGATAAACTGGAGGAACTTGACTCTTTTGTTTGGGGAAAAATGACTTTGTTTGCTCAAAAAAGTGTGAAGCTTTTGAAAGATGTTTTAAATGCTGGGGGGGTAAATATTGGTATGAATTTGGGAAGTGTTGGTGGAGCTGGGATTGCTGAACATATCCATCTTCACCTAGTTCCAAGATGGAGTGGAGATACAAATTTTATAACAACTATCGGGGATACTAGAGTGTATAGTACGGATTTTAATAAAATTTATAAAAGATTAAAGGAGAAAGCACCTTTGTATTTTGGAGAAAACAGATGAAAAAAATTGCAGTAGCATTTACTGGTCTATCAAATAGTGGAAAGACTACTTTGATTTTAAATATCGCGCAAATCTTAAAAAGTCAAAATTTTAAAGTTAGTATAGTAAAACATGACCCACAAGATAAAGCGGTATTTGACAAGGAGGGGAAAGATAGCGATAAATTTACAAAAACAGGCTCAGATGTAGTTGTAGTTTCCCCAACAAGAACAACAATGTTTAAAAATAAAACTTCTTCAATTGATGAAATTGTTGAGCTTTTTGGGGAGTTTGATTATCTATTGGTTGAGGGTTTGAAAACTTTACCACTCCCTAGAATCTGTGTTTCTAGAGGTGAATTTGGCGAAGATTATTGTGAGATAAGTGATGTGATTGCAACGGATAATGAGTTTAGTGATAATGAAAAATATAAAAATTATCAAATGTTGGATTTGAATAATGTTGATGAAATAATAAAATGGATAGATAGGAATGGAAAAAAATATGAATAGAGTATGGTTTGGTTTAATTTTTAGTGTAGCACTTTTTGGAAAACCAGTTTGCTATAAAGAGGGATATGGAAATTTGATTGTTTCAGTTGATGAGAATGAAATTGTCCTTAAAAATGGAGCAACACTCCCTTATGAAACAAGTGATACTAAAAATACATGGTATGAAAAACTCAATAATGCTGATTTGAAAATACAACCTTGGCAACAATATGACAGTGGTGGAATTGATCAAGAACCACCATATTTGTATAGTCCTGGACGACTTAGATATCAGCCTTTTTTTCAAGCACTTTATGGAAAAACTAGAAAAGATATACATAGAAATTTGGTTTATATAGATTGGAAAACAACTAAGGGTTCAATAAAACTACTAGCTAATATGGTTGGAGATGTGGATAAAAAACTTATTGAGATAAACAAAGAACTAATGAAGCTACCAAAAAAAGAGAGAAAATTGGCTGATAGTGCAAGCACATACAATTTTAGATATATCAGGGATACAAATCGTCTATCAATGCACAGTTTCGGGATTGCTATCGATTTATCTCCACATAAAACTCAATATTGGAAAAGTGTAGCTAAAAGTGAAACAGCACTAATTGATTATAAAAATAGTATGCCGTTATCGATTGTAAAAATATTTGAAAAATATGGTTTTATTTGGGGCGGGAGATGGTATCACTACGACACTATGCATTTTGAATATCGTCCTGAATTACTTGCCCCATCTTGTGTGGCTAAAACTATGAGTGAAAGTAAATCTGAACCTGTAGAGTTTTAAAGTTCCCTTGACAAACAGATTTTATATCTGATACAATAATTTATTGGCACTCATAAAGCTTGAGTGCTAAAATTTAAAGAATTATGGGGTATAAAAATGGAAAAAATTTTTGAAAAATTAACAAACCAAATGAGGGAAACTCTTGAATCAGCTCTTAGTTTAGCTCTACACAATAAAAATCAAGAAGTTGAGGTGGTTCATCTAATATGGGGACTACTTACAAACACAAACAGCATATTAAATCAACTTTTAAATAAAAAAAATATTGACAAAACAGCACTTGAGCTAGAAGCAAAAAGTGTAGCAAATCAACTCCCGCAAGTTTCAACTCTTACAAAAGAAAATATCAAAATAGGGAGAAATGTACTTAATAGTTTACAAAAAGCAGAGGGACAGATGAGTTCAACTGGGGATAGCTTTTTGGCTGTTGATAGTTGGATTATTGCAAATCTTGGTGATACGACCTTTAAACAAGTACTCGGGAAATATGTCGATTTAACTGAAATCAAAAAAGAGCTTGAAAGCATAAGAGGTGGTGCTAAAGTTGATAGCGCAAGTAGTGATGATAATCTTGAAGCCATTGGAAAATATGGTATTGATCTTAATAAAATGGCGATTGATGGGAAACTTGACCCAGTTATCGGAAGAGATGAACAAATCACTAGAATGATGCAAATTTTGATACGAAAAACAAAAAACAATCCTATTCTTTTGGGAGAACCAGGAACTGGAAAAACGGCAATCGCTGAAGGGTTAGCTCAAAGAATAGTCAATCGTGATGTCCCAACGAGTCTTTTAAACAAAAGGGTTATCAGCCTTGATATGAGTGCTTTAATAGCTGGGGCAAAATATAGAGGGGAGTTTGAAGATAGACTCAAAGCGGTAATTAAAGAGGTGCAAAAAGCTGGAAATATCATCCTTTTTATCGATGAGATTCATACAATTATAGGAGCAGGGGCGAGTGAAGGCTCTATGGATGCAGCAAATATCTTAAAACCAGCGTTAGCACGAGGGGAACTTCACACGATTGGTGCTACAACTCTAAAAGAATATAGAAAATATTTTGAAAAAGATGCAGCGATGCAAAGAAGATTTCAACCAGTAAAAGTGGATGAACCCTCTGTTAATGAAGCCTTACAAATACTAAGAGGTATCAAAGAAAAGCTTGAAACACATCACAATGTAACGATAAACGATAGTGCTTTAGTAGCTGCTGCAAAACTAAGTGATAGATATATTACTGATAGATTTTTGCCAGATAAAGCGATAGATTTGATAGACGAAGCGGCAGCTGAGCTTAAAATGCAAATTGAAAGTGAACCAACTGCACTTTCAGTCATAAAAAGACAAATCGGTACTTTAGAGGTTGAAAAATCAGCACTTAAGATGGAAAAAAGTGATAAAAATAGTGCAAGAATTGAAGAGATAGAAAAAGAGTTAGCAAATAAAAACGAAGAGAAAAGAAAGTTAGAAAATCAATTTCTTAATGAGAAAAAAACATTTAACGGGATCTCGGCTCTCAAAATCCAAATTGATGAGCTTAAAACAAAAAGCGATCGAGCAAAAAGAGAGAGTAGATTTGAAGAAGCAGCAAAAATAGAATATGGAGATATTCCAGCACTTGAAATTCAGATTAAAGAGTTTGAAAATACTTGGGCAAAGATGGAGGAATCTGGAACACTTCTTAGAAACTTTGTTGATGAAGAGAGTATTGCAAGCATTGTAAGTCGTTGGACAGGAATCCCAGTAAACAAAATGCTAACAACTGAAAAACAAAGAATTTTGGGTGTTGAAGATGTCCTCAAAAAAGAGGTTATTGGTCAAGATGAGGCAATTCATGCGATTGCAAGAGCTATAAAAAGAAATAAGGCTGGATTATCAAATGAAAACAAACCAATTGGTAGTTTTATGTTTTTGGGTCCAACTGGCGTAGGAAAAACAGAGTCGGCTAAAACACTAGCAAGATTTTTATTTGATAATGAAAAATCACTTATTAGATTTGATATGAGCGAATATATGGAAAAACATTCAGTTAGTAAACTAGTAGGCGCGCCTGCTGGATATGTGGGATATGAAGAGGGTGGACAGCTAACAGAAGCTGTGCGAAGAAAACCTTATAGTGTAGTGCTGTTTGATGAGATTGAGAAAGCCCATATTGATGTATTTAATATTCTACTGCAAGTACTTGATGATGGAAGACTTACTGATAATAAAGGGGTTACGGTTGATTTTAAAAATACAATTATTATCTTAACTTCAAACATTGGGAGTTCAAAAATTATAAATATTAAAGATAAGGAGGAAAGAAAAGCGGAAGTTATGAAAGAACTTAAAGGGCATTTTAAACCAGAGTTTTTAAATAGACTCGATGATATTATTATTTTTGATCCTCTTAGCCTTGAAGCTATTACAAAAATAGTGGATATTATGTTTGCTTCAATTGGTAAAAAATTAGATGCAAGAGGAATAAAAATATCAATGAGCCAAAAAGCAAAAGAGTATATAGCAACCGCTGGATTTGATCCTGATTACGGGGCAAGACCACTTAAAAGGGCGTTGTATGAAATTGTTGAAGATAGATTGGCTGAGCTTATTTTAGAAGATGTGATAAAAGATAATTCAAGTGTTGAATTTGATTTTGTAGATGGGAAAATAGAAACAAAAATTTCATAAAAAATAGGAACATAGATGGAGATGAGATTGGACGGCGTTATTTTTAATGTCATACATAAAAGCGATAAGAGGATAAAAAGGATTAGCTTATCGCTTCTGAATAAAGATGAAGTTGTTATAAAAACCCCATTAAAATTTAAAGCAAACCAAATACGGGATATTGTTTTGGGGCATAAAGATTGGATTTTAAAAGCCATCAATAGAGTTCCAGCTAAAAATAAGTTTGATTTTATTTGTGGTGGTGAAATTCCATTTATGGGTAAACAATACCCTCTTTCGCTTATTGAAGATGATAAGGTTGTTGGTGTAAAAACTGTTTTCAAAGATGATGTATTTTATTTTTATTATAATCCAACTCTTAATAAAGATGATGAATATGAACTTTTTGTTGAGGCACTAAAAAAATTTTACAAAAAAGTAGCCATTAAATATATTGACCCAATTTTTGATGAGATGTGTTTTAAAACAAAACTTCATCCACAAAATATTACATATCGATATGCAAAACGACAATGGGGAAGTTGTAGCTATAAAAATGATATTTCTATAAATTATATGCTGCTTCAATTTCCGCTAGATGCAATAAGATATGTCGTATTGCACGAGCTTTGTCACATTGAAGAGAAAAATCATAGCGGAAGATTTTATAACCTTGTATTACTTTATATGAGTGATTATAAAATACAAGAGGAGAAGTTGAAAAGCAAAAGTTTTTAAAAAATATGTCAATTTGACATATTTTTTATTTGGAAATTTTTTTTATGATAATATTCCAACAATAAAACAAAGAAAATCAAAAAGGGAATAAAATGACAGAAGATCAAAAAAAAGCGTTGGATTTAGCTATCAAACAAATGGATAAAGCGTTTGGTAAAGGGACACTTGTAAGACTTGGAGATAAAGTAATTGAGCCAATTGAGGTTATTAGTACGGGTTCTCTTGGGCTTGATTTGGCTCTTGGTGTTGGTGGAATTCCACAAGGTAGAGTTGTTGAGATTTATGGACCAGAAAGTAGTGGTAAAACAACTTTAACTCTACATGCAATTGCAGAGTGTCAAAAAGCTGGTGGGATTTGTGCGTTTATCGATGCTGAACACGCACTTGATGTAAAATACGCAAAAGACATAGGGGTTGATACTGAAAATTTGTTAGTTTCTCAGCCAGATTATGGTGAACAAGCATTAGAAATCCTTGAGACACTTGTTAGAAGTGGTGCTGTTAATTTGATTGTTGTTGATAGTGTTGCTGCACTTACACCAAAAGTTGAGATTGATGGAGATATGGATGACCAACAAGTTGGTGTTCAAGCTAGACTTATGAGTAAGGCTCTTAGAAAAATAACTGGTATTTTAAATAAAATGAATGTAACTGTTATTTTTATAAATCAAATCAGAATGAAAATAGGGATGACTGGCTATGGAAGCCCTGAAACAACAACTGGTGGAAATGCTTTAAAATTTTATAGCTCAGTAAGACTTGATATTAGAAGAATTGCAACGCTAAAACAAGGTGAAAATAGTATTGGAAATCGTACAAAAGTTAAAGTTGTAAAAAATAAAGTCGCTCCTCCATTTAAGACTGCTGAATTTGATATTATGTTTGGAGAGGGTATCTCAAAACTTGGGGAACTTGTAGATTATGGTGTGAAATTAGAGATTGTTGATAAAGCTGGTGCATGGTTTAGTTATAACGATACAAAAATTGGACAAGGAAAAGAGAATAGTAAACTGTTCCTAAAAGCAAATCCTGAAATAGCAAATGAGATAGAGCAAAAAATATTAAAAGCGATGGGTAATAGCCCAATTTTACTTTCAGAAACCTCTGCTGATGACGATGGGGACGAGTAGTCTAAATACAAGACTTTAATTTAAGGAAGTTTTGAGTAAAATCCGCCCCATTTGAATCACGATAGAGAAGAAATAAGATGAAATTAGGTCAAGAATTATATATTATTTAACAACTTTCTATTAAAAGATTCGGGTTAAACACGAAAGAGAAAAAAGGAAAAATAAATATGGAATTCAAAGACTTTAATTTTAAAGACGAATTAATGCAAGCAATCAATAAGGCTGGTTTTACTGAACCAAGTCCGATACAAAAAGATGCGATACCAATCGTGCTAAGTGGAAAAGACATAGTAGCTCAAGCGCAAACTGGTACAGGTAAAACTGCTGCTTTTGGTTTACCAATACTACAAAATCTAAGACGAGATGGAAGTGTTGAAGCACTTGTAATAGTACCAACAAGAGAACTTGCGATGCAAGTTAGTGATGAACTATTTAAATTTGGAAAATTTTTAGATATTAAAACAGCTACTGTTTATGGTGGTACTTCATACTCAAGACAAATCAAACATACTGAAAATGCTTCAATAGTTATTGCAACTCCAGGGAGACTTTTAGATCTTCTTAAAAATGAGCAAATCACTATCAACCCAAGATTTATTGTTCTTGATGAAGCTGATGAGATGCTTGATATGGGATTTTTAGAAGATATTAAAAATATTTTTAAATTTATGCCAAAAGAGAGACAAACACTTTTATTTAGTGCAACTATGCCTGAGCCTATAAAAGATTTGGCAAGAAAAATTTTAATAGAGCCAGAATTCGTAACGGTTACTAAAAAAGATATGACAAATACAAATATTGTTCAATCATTTTATGTTGTAGAAGAGTACGAAAGAGATGATGCTCTTATGAGACTTTTTGATTTTAAAAACCCAACTAAATCTATTGTATTTTGTAAAATGAAAAGGGATGTTGATAGACTTGCAACTTATCTTGTATCTCAAGGTTATAGTGCTAAAGCACTTCACGGAGACCTTGAGCAAAGACAAAGAGAAGAAGTTATTAGAGCATTTAAAGCTAGTACAATTGAAGTTTTAGTTGCAACTGATGTTGCTGCTAGAGGACTTGATGTTAGTGATGTAAGTCATGTATTTAACTACCAATTACCATTTGATAGTGAGCCATATGTTCACAGAATCGGAAGAACTGGAAGAGGCGGTAAAACTGGTGCAGCAGTATCAATTGTAACACCTAGTGAATTTAGAAGTTTACAAAAAATCCAAGCAAATATTGGTGCTATGATGGAAGCTAAAGTTGTTCCAACAATTGATGATGTTAAATCAAAAAATCATACAGGTTTTATGGCAAATATTAAAAATCAAGTAATTGATCCTGCTGTTTGTAATATCATAGATGCATTAAAAGAGGAGTTTGATCTTTCAACTATTGCTTATAAATTAGCAACTATTCTTACTGAAAAAGATCAAGTAAAAGGTAGAAACAAAATAGGTAAATCGCACCAAGATATAGCTACACTTATTGAAAGATTGAAAAATGATAGAGGTGGAAGTGGTTCAAGGGGTAGAAATAGAGGACCTAGGAATAATGATAGAAGACCAAGTGGTGACAGAGATGGAAGAGCTCCAAGAAGAGATGGTGAAGGTGACAATAGAGCACCAAGAAGAGATAATGATTCACGACCACCAAGAAATGATAGTGGCGCAAGTAGACCAAGACGAGAAGGTGAAAATAGACCCCCAAGAAGAGACAATGATAGCAGACCACCAAGACCAAGAGGTGAGGGTGGAGGATCAAGAAGAGGATAATCTTCTTTTTAACAAATTATGTATGACATAATTATTATAGGAGCTGGTGCAAGTGGACTTATGGTTGCTTCACAGCTTCAAAACAAAAAAATCTGTCTAATTGATAAAAATCCAAAAATCGGCTCAAAAATAAAAGTAAGTGGCGGCGGTAAATGCAACATCACAAATAAATACCTCAGTAGTGAATATTTTGATGGAGATAAACAATTTATTGAAAGTACATTTGCGGATTTTGATAATACTTCACTTCTAAAATTTCTAAAAAATAATAATCTGATACCAAAAATTGATGAAAAAATTGTAAAAGGTACATACTTTTGTAATTCAAGTGAAGATGTAATCAATTTATTTGAAAAGCAAACAAAGCATTGTGATTTTTTACTAAATTGTGAAGTTTTAGATGTGAAATATATTGATGACTGTTTTCGAATAAAAACAAACAAACAAACCTTAGTATCAAAAAAGTTAATTGTTGCTAGTGGTGGTATTAGCTATCCAATCTTGGGGGCTACTGATATTGGATATAAAATTGGTGAGAGTTTTGGACACAAACTTGTTAAGTCAAATCCTGCTCTTGTTGGTTTTACTGTACAAAAAGAGCAATTTTGGTTCAAGGAACTTAGTGGCTTATCACTTGATGTTGAACTTGATGTAGGTGTGAAAAAACTTAGTGGGAGTATGTTGTTTACCCATAAAGGATTTAGCGGTCCAGCTGTTTTAAGTGCGTCGCTTTATTGGAAAAAAGGTCAAATTGCAATTAATTTTGCTCCATCAAAAGATAGCTACCTCCCCAAAAGATTTAAACAAGCGATTAAAGATTTAGATATTGATATATATAACTATAAGTTTTCCCCTGCTGGAAATTTTGGTTACACAAAAGCTGAAGTTACAAAAGGTGGTATTTGTACCGATGAGATTGGGTTAAATTTTGAAAGCAAATTACAAAAAGATCTATATTTTGTTGGTGAAGTTCTTGATATTACGGGGGAACTCGGAGGATATAATTTCCAATGGGCATTTAGTAGCGGCTTTGTTTGTGGTGCTTTACTAAAACAATCTTATGATACTATTTCGCAAAAATTTGGTAGGTTGTAGTGAGAGTAGCATTTATAGGGGATATTATAGGACGCCCAGGGCGGAACCATATAAAAAAAGAGTTAAAAAAGTTAAAAGAAACGCATAAAATTGATTTTGTAATCGCTAATGGTGAAAATGCAAGTCATGGGTTTGGGCTTACTTGTGAAAATGCAGATGAGCTTTTTAAAAGTGGAATTGATGTCTTAACTGGTGGAAATCATATTTGGGACAAGAAAAAAGATATTTTAGCACTTTTAAAAACCTCACCAGTTCTTCGTCCCCACAACTATCCAGATGGAGTTGAGGGAACTGGACTTAAAATATTTGAGATAAATAATCAAAAAATAGCTGTGTTAAATCTTATGGGAATTTACGGAATGCCTCAAGTTACTAACCCATTTTTAGTTGCAAGAGATGTTGTTTGGCAACTTAATAGTGATGGTATTTTTCATATTTTTGTTGATTTTCATGCTGAAGCCACTGCTGAAAAAAGGGTGATGTTCGAGCTTTTAAAAGGTAAAGTTAGTGCAATATGTGGAACCCATACTCATATAGGAACTGATGATTATGAAGTTGCAAATGGAACATTCTATGTGAGCGATATTGGACTTACTGGTTGCAGGGATAATGTTATTGGAATGGATAGCTATGTTCCTCTCAAAAAAGCATTAACTGGGCTCGGTGGTCATTTTGATATACCAAAAAGTTGTAAAACAATTTTTCAAATTGTCATTGTTGACATTGACAATAGTGGTAAAGCAATTAGTGGAATCAAAGTAAAATTATTTAGCGATATTGAGACAGTAGTAAATAATGCGATTATTTCATAATTTGCTCTAAACCTAAACTTAGTTAAAATAAACAAAATTTAAAAAGGTCAAAATATGATTATTATCCCTCAAACTAAAGGCGGAGTTGGTAAAAGTACGGTAGCGATGCAAGTAATTGCTCCATATTTGTATAAAAAACATGGTAAAAAAATAACTTATATTGAGATAGATGATGAAAATAACGACTCACAAAGTTTTACAAGAACACAAATTGTAAATAAAAGGATGTTGGGAACCAATAAACTCAAGGAACTTGATGAACTAATCTTGATGGATGATAATCATGAAGTTATAGTTGATGTTGGCGGAAATAAAACATCAGCTTTTGTACTTGATGAGATAGCAAAAGTTGGTACATTTGGCAATGTTAAGTGGATTGTACCAATGGGTGATGGAGAACTTGATGGAAAAAATGCAATAGCAACAATGAAAAAACTAAAAAAAATAGAAAATAACTCTCAAGATAATTTATTTTTTGCTTTAAATCGAGCTATTTCAACTGATCAAGATTATCTTGAGGAGCAATTTATTAATTTTTTTGGACACAAATATTTAGGAAGTAACTCAACAATTACCGATTTTGTAAAAGATCCGAAATATTTTGCTGTAAAAAATGATAAAGTTATCACAATGAGTAGGTATCTTGGAAGTACAGTTTGGGAGATGGCATACAATAATACAGATTTTGCGGCAAAAGCTGTTGAGGCAAAAAATGCTGGAGATAATGAGAGCGCAAGAAAGTATCTCTTTTTTAGAAGAATCCAGACAGAAGCTAAAGATTATGTACTAAATACACTAAATGGTATATTTTTTCAACTTGACAAATGGATAGATATAAAATGAGTGATATGAGCTTTAAGCAAGCTAAAGAGATAGCAGATAGATTAGAATTGGCAGAACTTACACTTAATCATCTACTTGCGAATATCGAAAAAAGTACGAAAGCATTTAATGATACGCTAAAAGAGCAAAAGCAAATTATAAATGCAATACCGATAAGTGATAAAAAATTAAATAATATGAAAATTTTAGTCGGTATAAATTTTGGTTTTATTTTGGGACTTATGGTAGCAAAGTTTTTTATATAATATTAAATAAATATAAAACAATTTAGAGGAAAAAATATGGATACAAGACAAAATGATATAGTTACAATGTTCAATCAAATAGCAAAAACTTATGATTTAGCAAATAGAATTTTAAGTATGGGAATCGATAAACTGTGGAGAGCAAAAGCTTGTAATATGGTATTTTCATTTTATAATCAACAGCATATCGAAACAATTGTTGATGTTGCTTGTGGGACTGGTGATTTGATGATTGACTGGAAAAATATTGCTTCAAATAATTCAATAGTAGTCGATAAAATAATAGGCATTGATCCTAGTGTTGGCATGATGGAAGTTGGTAAGACTAAAATTAAAGATGGAGTATTTATTGAAGCAGGGGCTGAAAATATGCCACTTGAAGATGAAAGTGCAGATATTATCTCTATCTCGTATGGTATACGAAATGTAGTTAAAAGGGAAGAGGCTTTAGAGGAGTTTGCTAGAGTTTTAAAACCAAATGGTATTTTGGTGATTTTAGAATTTACAAAAAATGATAAAAATGATTTGGCTTCAAAAATTACAAATTTTTATATGCATAGAATTATGCCTGTAATTGGTGGATTGGTTTCTGGAAATAGTGAAGCTTATATGTATTTACCAGCTTCGATTGATAATTTTATTACAACAAAAGAGATGATCAATGAGCTTAAATCTGTTGGTTTAGAGCCAATCTTTACAAAAGGGTATTCATTTGATATGAGTACAACTTTTATTGCAAGAAAAATTTAGGATTTTTTTTTGCGTTCACCTCTTAGTGTTAATGAATTAAACAACCAAATAAATGGAACTTTGGAGACCACCTTTGCTAGTGTTTATGTAAATGGGGAGATTTCAAACTTAACATATCATAGTAGTGGACATATATATTTTAGTATCAAAGATGATAAATCAACAATATCTTGTGTTATGTTTAAGGGAAATGCTAGTTATTTAAAATTTCGTCTGATTGCTGGTATGAAAATTACAATTAGTGGAAATATTACTGTGTATGTTCCAAGGGGAACCTATCAGCTTTTGTGTACTAAAATTGAGCCAAGTGGAATTGGTGAGTTATCATTGGCGTACGAACAACTAAAAACAAAGCTGCAAATTAAAGGTTATTTTGATAAATCAATCAAAAAACAACTCCCTCTTTATCCTAAAAATATTTATGTTATCACTTCAAGAACTGGTGCTGCAATTGAAGATATGAAAAAGATTTTAGCCAATCGTTACTCTTTGGCAAAAATGATTTTAGTTCCAACTTTGGTTCAAGGAATTGGTGCTAAAGAGGATATTGAAAGAAATATTAAATTTGCTGACAATTTAGCGCAAAAACAAAAAGACAGCATTATTATTGTTGGGCGAGGCGGTGGAAGCATTGAAGATTTGTGGGCATTCAATGAAGAGATTGTGGCGGACGCAATATTTAATGCAGTCGCACCAGTTATTAGTGCTGTTGGACATGAAAGTGACTTTGTTATTAGCGATTTTGTAGCAGATATTAGAGCCAGCACACCCTCAAATGCTATTGAAATTTCCACACCAAATATGAATGATTTGATGATTTTTATTGATACTTTAAGAGATTATTTTGACAACAAAATAAAAACAAATTTTACAAATAAAGTATCAGAACTTAACAATGTAAAATTATTATTTACGCAGCACTCATTTGTAAATCGTTTTAAAAATATAGACGAAGCATTGGTTTCTATCAAGCAACAATTCATTTTAAGAGAAAGGCAGGTTTTAAATAATTGTCAAAAAAGATTAGATTTTGTAATGGAAAGTTTTTCTAGCAACCATCCTGATAAAAAAATAAGTAATGGGCTTGTGCAAGTTACAAAAGATAATAAAATAATAAATATTGATAATTGCGAAGTGAAAGAGAATATAACTTTGGAAACAGCTAAATATAAATATGATTGTAAAATATTGGAAAAAACCCTTAATTATTAAGGGTGTGTAAGTCTAATCAAGATACAATAATACAATTTAATACAAATGAAGGATGAAATTATGCAAGTTGAACAACAACAAAATAATCAACAACAAAAAAGCACAAGTTCAAGTGAATATATGACGTTTATTTTGGGTCAAATGAAATATGCTATTGAATTGCCAAAAATTAGAGAAATTTTGACTTATCCTGAAATTATTACCCCTCTACCAAATACTGATGGTTGGGTTAAGGGTCTTATTAATTTAAGGGGTGAAGTTGTCCCTATTTTGGATATTAGAATTAAATTTAAAACTGGTGAGATTGTATACAACGAAAACACAGCAGTTATTGCAGTCATTACAAATGATGACAGAATGATTGGTATTGTTGTTGATAAAGTTGATGATGTTCAAAAAATTGATATAGATACACTTTCGCCAGTTTCTGATATGGGTTCGGCGATTCCATCGAGATATTTAAAAGGTTTTGTAAGACTTGAAGATAACCAGATGCTTGTTATGATGGATATTGAAAATGTTGTTCATAAGTCTGAACTGTTAAAATCTTAATAAGGAAAATAAATGCAAAATAAGATAGCAAAGCTTCGAACAATTAAGATACTTTTTGTTGAAGACGAGATGGATTTAATTACAATCATAAGTGATACTCTCTCTAAATTAGGAGCAAATTTTTTAACAGCCAAAAATGGTGCAGAAGGCTTAGAGCTATTTCAAGCAAATAATGATATTCAACTTATAGTTTCAGATATAAATATGCCAGTTATGAATGGGATAGAGATGATTAGAAAAATTAGAGAGAGTGGCTCAAATATACCTTGCGTGATTATGTCAGCTCACACTGAACCTGAATATTTAAAAAGTGCAGATGAATTAAATGTCGCGGATTATATACTTAAACCTTTTGATTTTATTAAATTTATCAATCTTGTAAGTGAATTGGATATTTAATATATAGTATCTATTAAATAAAAAACCTCTATCTTTTTGATGGAGGTTTTTTTATTTATGGTGAATTTTTTGTAGAAATTTCTATTTAAAATGCTACTAAAGTTGCCGTATTTAAACCAATCTTACTTATTGTTTCATTTGCTAATTTATCTAAGAATTTATCCATTTTATCTTTTTTGTCCCAAAGTGGCTCTTCAACTTTAGAGGCAATTTCAACCATTTTTTTTGCTTCACTAATAGTTGCAACTTTATCAATGAGTCCAACTTCTTTTGCCTGAATAGCTGTAAAAATATGTGCATCCGCATACTTTGTATGCTCATTAATTTTTAATTTTCTAGCTGTTGCCACATCATAAACAAACATATCGTATGTGCTTTTGATAACCTTGTTTAATTCAGCCTCCTCCTCCTTTGTCCATTTTCTTGAAGGTGTCCCAGCTTCTTTATAGGTTCCCATTTTAACTGTTTGCGTTTTGACCCCAACTTTACTCATAAGTTCACTAGCATCAACACTTTGCATAATAACACCAATACTACCTATCATACTCCCTGGGTTTGCAACTATCTTTGAAGCGTGTATTGATGAATAATAGCTCCCGCTAGCCATCGTCCCACTTGCATAAGCTATTACTGGTTTGATTTTATTGAGTTCTTTTATTGCATAAGCTATCTCAACAGATGGAGCAACAGCACCTCCTGGTGAATTTACATCAAGTAATACACCTTTAATTGAAGTATCATTTTTTATTGTTTCTATCTCTTCAAGGATAAAGCTAGCATCCATAATGGCACCATTTAGATGAATTGTTTTTAGATTTGGTGTTACTAAATCTTCACTGTTTGAACTATCTAAAATCAGTAATACAATCAAAACTAAAACCGTTGCTTTAAAATGATTTTGGATAAAAGATATGGTAGCTGTAACTGGTATTAGTATTGTTTTTAAAAAATTAATTATGTGCATTTTGTCCCTTTATAAATGTTTTGTCTGTTTTTGTTGTATGTAAAATTACCATTGTTGGTACATCTTTTATATTTGTCTTTTCTGGAAGTTTAAAGATTATTAAATCAGCATCTTTACCGATTTCTAAACTACCTTTGTGTTCCATTCCAAGTGCAATTGCAGCACCTTTGGTTGAAGCTAAAATAAGTTGCTCTGCTAATTTTTCTAAATTTGTATTTTTGTTGATAAATAAACTATTTTTCATCTCCAAAAATAGATTTAATGAGTAGTTGGAACTAAGTCCATCTGTTCCAATTGCTAAATTTATATCTTTTAGATGATTGAAATCAAGTGAACCATTTCCAAGTAGTCGATTTGAAGTTGGGCAATTTATAATTGAGGCGTTTAGATTTCTTATCATCTCCAACTCATTTTTGTTTGCGTAAACACAATGTGTGAAGCTTAGTTTTTTTAGATTTTTAAAACTATTTAAAAATTCTATTGGTGTTTGTAGAGATTTTTTTTGCCCAAGAAGATCTTGAAAAAATGTTATAAATTCCCCTTTTGAATAATTTAGCCAGTCATTTTCGGCTTTGCTCTCCATAAAGTGGGCACTCACAGCTACATTTTCCCCTTTAGCAAAATTCAAAGCTTCACGGATTAGAAATGGGTGGGTTGAGTATGGTGAATGAATTGCAATAGCTGGGATAAATCTGTTTGATTTATATTTTTTTGAGATATTAAATTTCTCTTTAAAATCTTGTAAAAGTGTATCTATCATTTCAGGTTTGCTTCCTAAAACTTCTGTGAAATAAACTACATTTAATTTGGACTCCACACAAGATTGCAAATCAAACCCATAAGAACTAATCGCTCCAATAGTTGTTGTACCACAATTTATCATATCTCGTAACTGAGCATCTATAATTGATTTGTCACCTTTTTCAATCACCTCTTCCCTATGTTCAATAACACTAAAAAGCCAATTGACAAAGTTTCCATATTTTAGAGTTGTTTTGTTTCCGCTAAATTCAAGATGAGTGTGTGCATTTATAAGCCCAGCCATAATTACACTATTTTCCCCTTCATATGATATTGTACAATTTGGGTATTTTTTTTCTATATTTTTTTGTGTGTCTATGTCAATTATTTTTTCATCAAAAACTATCACGCCATCTTGTATGATTGTAAAATCTACATCGCAAGTGAGTATCCAGTCGCTTTTCAAAAAGTGCATTTTCGTCCTATATTTATCAATTTTGCGTTATTATACCAAACAAAATTTATTAAACAGGGAAATATTTATGAAAATAGCAGTTATTCAAGGACCAAATTTAAATATGTTAGGAATGAGAGAGAAACATATTTATGGACCTATGACATTGGAGCAAATCCATGGACAATTAAGAGAAAGTGCAGCGCAAAATGGTATAGAATTGGAGTTTTTTCAATCAAATCTTGAGGGTGAAATAGTTGATAAAATACAAGAATGTTTAGGTACTGTAAATGGAATTTTGATAAACCCAGCAGCATATACTCATACTAGTATTGCAATTACTGATGCTTTAAAAGCAGTATCTTTGCCAACAGTGGAAGTTCATATTTCAAATATTTACCACAGAGAAGAATTTAGACAAAAATCAATCACAGCAACAGCAAGTACGGGTGTAATTACAGGTTTTGGACCGTTTGGTTATCACTTGGGACTTATTGCGCTTACGCAAATAATTTCTGAAATTTATAATGCACAAATTGCACATCAAGAAGCAACTAGTGCTTCAAATGACAAGGAAGCACAAGCTTAATAATTATGACAATAGTTTTAGCATCTACAAATAAAGGGAAAATAAAAGAGTTAAAAACACTTTTGCCTTTGTTTGAAATTATCACAATGAAAGATCTTTTTGGAGATATTGATATTATAGAAGATGGTTTTACATTTCAAGAAAATGCAATTAAAAAATGTAAAGCTATTGTGGATATGATTGAAAGAAATCAAGTGCTAGAAGATTTTATAGTTATCTCTGATGATAGTGGACTTAGTGTGTCAGAACTTAATAATGAACCAAATATTTATAGTGCTAGATATGCTAGAGAAGGTGCAAGTGATGAAGAGAATATTGATAAACTTATCAAAAATCTAAAATCTAAAAATTTAAAGACTACCCCTGCATTTTATACCGCTTGTATAGCAATAGGATATAAAAAAAATATCTATACAACTCATGGTTGGTTTTATGGTGACGTTATTGATGAGGTTCGTGGTGATGGTGGTTTTGGATATGATCCTATGTTTATACCTACTGGCTACAAACAAACGCTAGGCGAGTTAAAAGATGAGATTAAAAAAGAGATTTCACACCGCTCAATCGCTATTAAACTTGCCACGAAAATTATAAAAACATTTAAATAGTAAGTTTTTTGCTATTTATAAAAGAGGAAAATCTCTTTTATAAAAAATAATAGATAGCTATAAAACAGAAGATTTTATAACCATCATTTTTTCGTTTGACATCTCCTCCATAGAGTGTGGAATTCCACCCATGCCAAGTCCAGAAGTTTTAGCACCACCAAATGGCATCCAATCAACTCTAAATGCAGTGTGGTCATTTACCATAACAGCAGTTGCATTTAGCTCTTTTACCGCTTTAAGTGCTACATCTATATTTTTTGTAAATACAGCAGCTTGAAAAGAAACATCAAGATTATTAGCTCTCCTTATCGCTTCATCTAAAGTCTCATAAGAGTATATGCAAACAACAGGACCAAATACCTCTTTTGTTGACACAAGTGCGTCATCACTAGGATTTAAAATAACAGTTGGTTCAAAACAAGAGTCCCCAATTCTTTTACCCCCTGTTAAAATTGTTCCACCTTTTGTTACAGCTTCATTTACCCACTCTTCAACTCTATTTGTCTCGTTGTGATTGATTAATGGTCCAACCTCAGTTTTTGGATCTAGCTGATCCCCAACAATTAAGTTTGATGCTAGTTTTGCTAGTCTTGAAGCAACTTCATCACAAATTGATTTATGTACAAATACTCTTTGTACAGATACACAAACTTGTCCAGCATGGTAAAAGCCACCTTTTGCTAGCAATGGAAGCATCTCATCTAGTGAAGCATCAGCCTCAACAATAACAGGAGCCACACCACCATGCTCTAGTGCTACTCTTGTCCCGTTACTTACTTTACTATTTAGATACCAACCAACAGGACCTGAACCAATAAATGTTAAAAATGCAGTTTTTGGTGAAGTAGCTAATAATTCGCCACCATTTCTATCGCAAACAACAACTTGTGCCCAACCTTTAGGAAGCCCAGCTTCATGCAATATCTCAATAAGTTTTGTAGCACTCATGGGAGTTTGTGTTGCAGGTCTTATAATAACTGGGCAACCAACTGCAAGTGCTGGTATCACTTGATGAACGGCTAGATTAAATGGGTGATTAAATGCTGAAATTGCAGCAACAACACCAATTGGTTCTTTAAAAGTATATGCCATTCTGTTTGCGCTTGAAAGAGTATGCCCCATAGCTATCTCTTTACCCTCGTATAAACTTAGGTGTTCAATCGCAATTTTTATCCCATTAACTGCTCTTTGTACTTCAACTTTTGAATCAATATATGGTTTCCCACCTTCACTTGCGCATAAAATAGTTAATTCCTCAATTTGTGAATTAATAATTTTCATTGCATTTTCTAAAATTTCAACTCTTTTGTATTTTGGTAACCAATTTTTTTTATCCAAAAAAGTTTCATGTGCCAAGTTAATAGCACATTCTACTTCATTAATTGAGTTAAAATTTACACTCCCTACAACTCTTCCATTAAATGGTGATGTTACTTCAATTTTTTCCATATTTGTTTCCTCTTTTTACAATATACATTGTTTTTTTGATAATAAGCCATTCAATATTGTATGATTTAATGAATAATCAACTGCTAAATCTATCAAGTGTACACCATCACTATTTACACATTTTTCTAAAATCTCTTTAAAATTTTCACAAGATGTTGGACGATAACCATTTGCACCATAAGATTCAGCATATTTAACAAAATCTGGATTTCCTAAGTCCAGTCCAAAAGTCTCATATCCCATCCCTGATTGTTTCCATTTTATCATCCCAAATGCATTATCATTTAAAATAATTACAGTTAAATTAAGTCCGAGTCTAACAGCAGTTTCCATCTCTTGTGAGTTCATCATGAATCCACCATCACCGCATACTGCAACTACTTTTTTATTTGGATTTACCATTTTTGCAGCCATTCCTGATGGGAGTCCTGCGCCCATTGTTGCTAAAGCATTGTCTAAAAGTAGTGTATTTGGTGTAGCGCATCTATAATTTCTTGCAAACCAAATTTTATACACACCGTTATCAAGGGTTACAATATCCTCATCGTCAAGTGTTTTTCTTATTATTCTAACTGCTCTTTGTGGTAAAATAGGAAATCTATCATCACCAAAATATTTTGATAATCTAGTCCGTATATCTTCGGCAACCCTTAGAAAATACTCAAAATCCCAATGTTCTTGTTTTGAAATTGCAGTTGTAATTTGGTCTATATTGGTTGCAATATCCCCTACGACATCAAGTTGAGGAAAGTAAGTATCATCAACTTCACTAGGTAGAAAGTTTACATGGATAACTTTTGTAGCATCTGCTTTATTTTCCATAAAAAATGGTGGTTTTTCAATAACATCATGTCCAACATTTATAATTAAATCAGCTCTATCAATTGCACAATGTATAAAGTCATCTTTTGATAATGCAGCAGTTCCTAAGCAAAGTTTGTGGTTTTCATCAATCACACCTTTTCCCATTTGTGTTGAGAAAAATGGAATCCCAGTTTCGTTTACAAAGTCTTTTAATGCTGAGCCTATCCTTGTTCGATTTGCACCAGCACCAATGAGTAAAAGTGGTCTTTTTGCTTTTTCAATTCTGCAAACAGCGTCACTTATAACTTCTTTTATAGCTTTTGGATATTTTAAGTTTCTAACAGGATAGATATTACATTCAACTTCTTCGCAAGCTATATCTTCAGGAAGTTCAATTAAAACAGCTCCTGGTCTTTCTGCTGTTGCAATTTTAAAAGCTTCTCTTACCATTGAGGGGATATTGTTTCCATTAACAACTTGTTTTGCAAATTTTGTCATAGGACGCATCATCCTTACGATATCAATAATTTGAAATCTCCCTTGTTTTGATTTTTTAATTGGTTTTTGACCAGTTATCATCATCATTGGCATTCCACCTAGTTGAGCATAAGCTGCTGCTGTTGCAAAATTTGTTGCCCCTGGTCCTAATGTTGAGATACAAACACCAACTCTTCCAGTTAATCTTCCGTAAGTTGCTGCCATGAAACCAGCACCTTGTTCGTGCCTAGTTAGGATTAGCTTAATGCTTGATGTTCTAAGTGCTTCAAGGAAAGTAAGATTCTCTTCACCAGGAATTCCAAAAATATATTCAACTCCCTCATTTTCTAATGCTTTTACAAACAACTCTGATGCATTCATTTTAACCTACTTCAATTATTGAGATAAAGAAGAATAGTACATAATTATAAAAATGAGTTTATATGAAACATATTTAATTAAAATTTGTAAAAATTGTGTAATTTTTTTAAAATCAACTAATTTTAAAGTATTTTTGTGTTACTTCTCTATTTTTTTATAAAGCGTTACGAGATTTGTTTTTGATTTTATGTTGATATGAAAATTTGTTCTGTTTGTTTCATTGATATCTTCGATTGTAAGTGTGTATATAAATCTATTGTCATCTACTTTGTAGTTTTTAATTTCATCGATATCGTGTGATAAATTGATAAATTTCTCTATATTTAAAAGATGAATTTTCCCTTGAATCTCAAGATATTTGAGTTTGTCTATTTGTGATGAAAAAGCTTGATTTTGGATTATAAAAATTGAAAGATAAGCAAATAGCGTTACTATAATTAGTGTTGAAAATAGGGCAAAACCCTTTTTCAAAACTATGTTCATAAGATAACTATTTCTGTTTCTAGCTTAATATTAAACTCATTTAAAACTTTCTCTTTTGCTAGATTTATAAGTTTGATAGCTTCATCATAAGTGCCATTTCCCATATTGACTAAAAAATTTGCATGGAGTGAACTAAATGCCATGCCACCAATATTATGCCCCTTTAGACCAACTTTCTCTATCAAATATCCTGCGCTATGTTCTTTTGGATTTTTAAAGCAACTCCCAGCACTTGGGAGGTTTGGTTGATTATCTCTCATGCGGATAAACATATCCATTTTCTCTTTGCTAAAACCTTTTGTTGTGTGGAAAGTTGCTTCAAAAACTATCCCCTTTATATCTGTGTGTCTATAAGTAAATGGTATATTTTCTTTTAAAATCTCACCATGATTTGTTTTAATGCTACAAAGATAGTTCATCATCTCCCACTCTTTAAGTCCAGCATTCATCTTCACTAAGCCACCAATAGAACCTGGAAGTTTCCCTAAAAATTCAAAATCTCCAATATCATGTTTTTTACAATATGTAAGCATTTTTCCACTTGATGTTGCTCCGCCAACGATAAGCTTGTCACCTTTTTGGATGATGTAGTCAAATTCATCACCTAAAATTGCCATTTTTGGCGGATTGTTTGAAAGGAGAATATTATTACCTCTACCAATAATGTGAAGCTTCGAATAATCGTCTATCTCGTTTATGATTTTGACATCGTGTTTTCCACCAATATGAATCGATGTGTATTTTTTAAAATCTATTGTTTTTTCATTCATAAACAAGATTGTATCAAAATAAAGTTCTATTTTCCAATTGCAAGAAGGTACAAAATATTATTACTAGTTTCTAAAAATTCCTTCACTTCATCATCATAATATGCTCCAATTCCAGTACAGCCAATATTTTTTATTTCAGATTTCAAATATATGATTTGAGCCAAGAATCCACTTAAAAGATTTACTTTTTGGTAAGCCTCCTCTTCGTTGGAAGTAAAATAGAATGTAGCAGCACTTTCTCCGCCAATGTTTTGTTCCAAACTAAGATAGCTTGATTTTTTACTAAAATTCCCCTCCCTTATGAGTTCTTGATTTTTATAAAGTCCCTGTAATTTATTGTCCACCATGTGTACCGTGTAAAAAATATCTACTTTATGTTTGATAGCAAAATCAAAAATATTGTTTATAATAAATAAAAATTCATTATTTGTTATTGCTATTTTTTTGAAAGCTCTTATTGATCTGCGATTTAGAATACTGTTTTTAAGTGTATTTGTATCAATTTTTCTAAAAAAATCTAATTCTATTATATCGTCTGATTGATATAGAACACTAGCTTTGTAAGCGTCTTCTATAAAATTATTGGTTTCTAAAAAATCGCAGCCACTTACAAATGGAAATTTATTTTTGATTTGTTTTGTTTCTTGTTCGGTTTCAATTGAAGATGACAAGGCGACCATAAGCATCTCATCTTCTCTAAAACCAAAAATATCGTTTAGTGCTAATTTATCAAAATCAAATACTATTTTTGAATCTTTTTTCATTACACACATTGCAGCATATATAGCTCCAAGAGCATGCCCGCCATCTAGTAAAATATATCTAATCGCTCTGTTTCTATACTTCCAGCTACTTCTAAAATATATAGAGGATAAGAGAAAAGTTATCCCCTTCTGCTTTCGTTTATCTTTAAAATAATATTCAACACCATCATTTTCAATTTCATAGAGCAGACAAATAGTTTTACTTAACGGCTCATAATGATAAACACCACTAATCAACCCATTAAGCCCACGAATTTGTAAATATATTTCACAAGGATATAGCCCACCAGCGCTAGGATTTGTTCTTAAATAATATTTCCCTTGTGGATATTTTTTTTCATAAGTTATCCCACCGATAAGATTTAGATTTGTTAATTCATCAAAATCATCAATTTTAAAGCGAAGTTGAAAATGGGGATAGGCTTTAAAATTTTTTGGCTGTGTTTCCCAATCAAGATAAAAACTATTTTTGCGAACGCTTATGTAAGAATGGCTTGTAGCCTCATGAAAGTTTGGCATGTAAGTCCTCCAAATAGATAAATTTATAATTTCTTAATTTGCAGTATATTATGTAACTCTTCATATCTATATCTTACCCCTAGCTTTAGTTGTGAATGACAAAAAATTTCTTTCTCTTTGGTATTAAACGAAGAACCATTTTCTTGTACTTTTTTATAAACGGTAGTTAATTCTAAAGTTGATAATGTTGTTAGGTGTTCATTTTTCATTAAATTTGGTATCTCCTTAATGTCAACTTTTGGCATTGGAAACTCTGTGTAATATTGTCCAATTTTCGTAACACCCCAAAAATCTATCCCCAAATTCATATAAAATTCAAGGGAGGATGAAACACATACCATTTTAATTCGCTCGATTTGAGTGCCAAAAAGAATCTTCCCAATTAAAATAGAAAGTAACACTTTTCCATAACCATTGAATCTAAAAATAAAAGGGGTTAAAATATTATGAATTGTCAGATATCGATTGTCTTTTGAAATAGTATAAAAGAGATAACACACATCAAATCCATTGTCTTCCAAACAAAGACAAGGTGATTTTGTCCAACTATAATACTCATCCCACCAAACCAATGACTGTTTTGCGAACTTTAAAGATTCAAAGTGATCCATTTGTGTTACAGAAAAAAGATACTCTTCCCTATTTAATAGTTTTGTTTTCACTAGAAACCTTTTTGGTTTAAAGATAGATTTACGATAATTTAATCTCTTTTAAAATAAGAGTCAAATCATTATTAAGTCCATTCAATTTAGAGATAATAAGAGTTCTCTCCTCTTCACTTAATTTGAACCTATTGTCTATAAATTCATATATTTTAAAACTATCAGCAAAGATTTCACCCATCAAATCTTGTTTTATTTTTTCTTCAATTTTCCCCATTTTACATCCTTTGTCTAAAAACTTTCATTGTTGATTCTGCAAAACCTAAAGATTTATAAAAATTTTGCCCTTTTTGATTATCGCCATCGGTTAATAATGTTATCCGTTGCACTTTCTTTTTCTTTAATTTTTCAAAAACTTTTAATAATAATTTTTTACCGATACCTTTGTTTTGATATAAAGGGTTGATAATCATATCTTCTAAAAGTGCCACTCTACTTCCAAGTGCTGTACTTATAGTAAAAAGAATATTGACACAACCAATCACTTTTTGCTCTTTTGTAACTACAAAAATAGTTCCAATATCTTTGTTATTGACAATTTTTTTTAAAGCTTTTATATGCAACTCTTTTTGAAACTCAAACTCAATTTCTTGAGTAAAAAGAAGTTCTAAAAGATTGGTAATCTCCCCAATATCTTTTAATCTTGCTTTTCTTATTTTCATTTTAAAAGTTTATATATTTTAGGGGTGCAAGCCAAATCAATCGCTTTAAAACCATCAAGATTTTCTAAATCCTTATTTGCACCAAAATCAAGTAATAACTTTACCATATTCTCTTTTCCAGCACTTGCACTGTACATCAAAGCTGTCACACCATTATCATTCATTTTATCTAGGTTAATTCCCGCTTTTACAAGCAATTCTACACATCTATAATTTTGTCCGAAACAACCATTCCAAAGCGCCGTATTTCCATCAATATTTGCTATCTCCAAATCTGGTTTAACAGCCAAAATATCTTCTACAATAGTAACTTTTGCTTCTCTTGATGCTTTCATCAAAGCACTATTCCCATGTTTGCCAACTTTATTTATATCTTTTGGATTGTAGTCATTCTCTTCTAGCCATTTAATTGTTTGGTTACTAAACATATCTAGCCTTTTAAAATTTACTATTTTTTTACTATTTAATTGCATATAATGTGCCATAGAATAACTTTTAGTACAATTTTGTATTATCAACAATTTTTTAGTATAATCGCCAAATAATCAAACCAAGGAATAAGAATGAGTTTTATTGAGACAAGAGGAAATGATGGGATTAAGCCTAAAGAGGTTGAATTTTCGTATGCTATTTTAAATCCAAGTGCTTCATTTGGTGGATTATATATCCCAAAAGAGTTGCCAAATTTGGGGGCTGATTTTTTACAAAATCATATAGATAAAAGCTATAAAGAGTTAGCTTTTGATATTTTGAGCGCATTTAAGGTTGATATTAAAGATGAAGATTTAAAAATAGCACTTGATTTGTACGATCAATTTGATGATAAAAATAACCCATCGCCAGTTGTAAAAGTAAAAGAAAATCTGTTTGTAAATGAGCAATATCATGGACCAACTCGTGCTTTTAAAGATATGGCACTCCAACCTTTTGGTTCAATCTTAAGCTCAATTGCTAAGCAAAGAGGTGAAAATTATCTTATTTTGGCCGCTACTTCAGGCGATACTGGTCCGGCTGCCCTTAATACTTTTAAAAATAAAGAGGGGATAAAAGTGGCTTGTTTGTATCCAGTTGGCGGAACAAGTGATGTACAAAGACTTCAAATGGTAACAGAAGATGGAAAAAATCTAAAAGTTATAGGAATTCATGGAAATTTTGATGATGCTCAAAATGCACTAAAAAATTTATTAGCAAGTGAAACTTTTAAAGAAACTTTGAATACAAAAGGTACAAAGTTAAGCGCAGCAAATAGTGTAAATTTTGGGAGAATAATTTTTCAAATTGTTTACCATTTCTGGTCATATCTTGAGCTTTTAAGAGAAAATGAAATTAAAAATGGTGAACACATTTATCTTACTGTTCCATCTGGAAACTTTGGAAATGCACTCGGCGGATATTATGCAAAAAAAATGGGATTACCAGTTGAAAAAATCCTTATCACATCAAATGCAAATAATGTTTTGACATCATGGATAAATGATGGTGTGTATGATTTAAATAATAAAGAGTTAGTGCTTACAAAATCACCAGCTATGGATATTTTAAAATCTTCAAATATTGAAAGAATTATGTACGAAATGTTTGGAAGCGAGAGAACTAAAGAGCTTATGGATGAACTAAGCAGTAAAAATTGTTTTAGATTGAGTGATAATGAGAAATCAAAACTGCAAATGGAATTTAGTGCAACTTTTAGTGATGATGCTTACGGTTTAAACACTATTAAAACTTATTTAGAAAATGGTTATTTGATGGATCCACATACGGCAACGTGTATTAAAGCGTATGAAACGCTAATGGCAAAACCACTTAAAAATGTGATTTATAGTACTGCTGAATGGACAAAGTTTTCACCATCAGTTTTAAATGCATTAAATAGTGATGATGTAAAATATAAAGATATTGATGCACTTGAAGTAATTAGTCACAAATACAACGTAGTTGTTCCGCAGATGGTTAAAAATGTTTTTGAAGCTGAGATTTTACATACTTGTGAGATTGATATTAAAAATTTAGAAGAGGAAATTGTAAAATTTTTATAACAACTTGTTGATTAATTAATAAAAAAGCCCAAAATTTTATTTCGGGTTTTTTTGGTTTTTGGTTTTATTTAAAAGTTATTTGATAGTCATAAGATACGATAAAACTGTATCTATAAATGCATCGTGTTTTCTCTCTTTTAAATATGCTATATAAAGTGTTCTTTTCATGGTAAGTTTCGGTAATCTTGCTATAAAAAGTTTTTTATCCTCCTCATACTCTTTTAAAGCTCTATATGAAGCTACTGAGGTTGTTGGTGTATCTGTTTTTGATGCATGCAGAACAGTTTGTAATATTGCTGTTAGAGATGATGATTGAGTTATTATATTAAATGTATCACAATCGTGAAATCCAGCAATCTCAAGGTATTCTTTAAATAGTTTTCTAGTATGACTTTCATTATCCCTACAAACCCATTTATAAGATTGTAAATCTTCATTTTTAACTCTTTTTGGCAGTGGTTGATTTGAGAAAATTACAATCTCATCTTCCATCCAATCTCTATAAATAATCCCATCTTCAAAAATTGGTGATTCAATAAGTGCCATATCTGCTTTTTTATCAATTAGATTGGCTATGCATTCGTGACTCAATGATACATTCACAGTTACTTCGTTATCGATTGTTTGTTTTATTTCGTTTAATACTGTTGGTAAAATATAATCCCCTATAACCTTTGATGTTGAGAAGATAAAATTTATGTCTTTGTTGATAATTCCAAGCAATTGTTGCTCAGCTGCAACGATTGATTTTTGTAATTTTTGAGCGATTAAAAATAGTTTTTCGCCTTCCTTGGTTAGTCTAATCCCATTTTTTTTTCTATCTAGTACTCTCGTTTCAAGATAATCTTCAATATATCTCATTTGCTGAGTAACGGCTGGTTGAGAGATGCCAAGTTTGGCTGATGCTCTTGAAAATGACTTCTCTTTAACAACAGTTAAAAAAGTATTTAGTTTAGTGAAATCTGATAACATAAGTATAACCTCTATAAAAAAATGATAATTATCATAACACAAATTTATATAAAAATGGTTAAAAATGGTGCATTTGTGGTCAAAATTATAAATTTATATTAATTAAGTTATAATAAAGAGAGTAAATAAAATCATCAAATTAAAGGACAAGTTATGCTTTCATCTTTAAATGTTGCACAAAAATCTGCAGCTGAGCATATCGACGGACCACTTTTAATCTTAGCAGGAGCAGGAAGTGGTAAAACAAAAACAATCACAACAAGACTAGCATATCTTATCTCTTTGGGGATTGACCCAGCATCAATTTTAACACTAACATTTACAAATAAAGCAGCAACTGAGATGAGAAACAGAGCTTATGATTTGATTGATAATATCACTTACCCTCCATTACTTTGTACTTTTCATAAGTTTGGACTTTTATTTTTAAAGTTTCATATTTCAAAATTGGGAAGAAAGAATAATTTTGTGATTATTGATAGCGATGATAGAAAAAAAATTTTAAAAATGATAGATAAAGATACAACAACATCTATCCTTTCAAGTGAAATATCAAAATTTAAAAATCTTATGATGAGCCCAAGCGATGTAAAAAAAACATCAGAAGATAAATTGTATGCAAAAATTGCTCAAGTTTATGAGCAATACGAAGCTTATTTGGAAAAAAATAATCTTGTTGATTTTGATGATTTACTACTTCTAACATATAAAATTTTAGATGAACATAAAGATGTTGCAGATGAAACTAGCAACAGATACAAGTATATTATGGTTGATGAGTATCAAGACACAAATGAACTTCAATATAAACTATTACAAAAACTTTGTACAATACACAACAATCTTTGTGTGGTTGGTGATGATGATCAAAGTATTTATGGTTGGAGAGGCGCAAATGTTAAAAATATACTCAATTTTAGTTCACTTTTTGAAGGGACTAAAGTTGTAAAACTTGAGGAGAATTACCGTTCAACCTCAAAAATCTTAGAGCACGCAAACTCACTCATTGAGCACAATCGTGATAGATTGGGTAAAAAACTAAAATCAACTAGAGGTGCTGGGGAAGATATTAAGTTTTATGAATCAAACGATGAAAATGAAGAAACAAGAAAAATAGCAGATGATGTAAAAAAACTTCTAAATAGTGGAGTTGATGCTGGCGAGATTGCTATTTTATACCGAGTTAATGCGCTCAGTCGTGCTTTAGAAGAGGGGTTTAATAGAGCTAGAATTAACTATAAATTAGTTGGTGGTATGAAATTTTACGAAAGAGCTGAAATTAAAGATTTGATAGCTTATTTTAGAGTTATTACAAATAAAAATGATAACTTTTCACTTAAAAGAATTATCAATAAACCAAAAAGAGGAATCGGTCCAACCACAATTGATAAGCTTGAAGTTGAAGCGATTGCTATGAAAAAATCTGTTTTTAATCTTATTGAAGAGCTTGAGAACAACGAATTAGCTAAATTTGTTGGAAAAAAGAATGCTATGACTTTGAAAGTTTTTATGGCTTCAATAAAAGATTTGCAAGAGGTTTTGCAAACTTCAAGAATGAGGTTTATAGATCTTTTTGATGAAACTTTTGATTTTAAAGAGTTTTATCAAAACCAACCAGAAAGTAGTGACAGGATAGCAAATATTGATGAATTTTATGGATATTTACGAGATTTCTTGCTTCAAAATCTTGATTCAAACTTGGAAGATTTTTTAAATGACATTTCACTAAAAAGTGATCAAGATGCTCTTACTGATGGAGCTGTATCTATGATGAGTATACACGCATCTAAAGGGCTGGAATATGAGTATATTTTTATTATTGGACTCGAGGAGGGATTTTTTCCACTTGTGGGTGAAGGTAGTGATTTAGAAGAGGAGAGACGACTTGGATATGTATCTTTTACAAGAGCAAAAGATAAATTAACCCTAAGCTCAGTTCAAAGTAGATTTTATAAAGGGAGAAGAACTCAATTAGCAAAAAGTAGGTTTTTGAGTGAAAGCGGTGTTATTGAGGGTAGTTTTAGCATTGAAAAAACAAATGCATTTAAAAAAGATGACATTGTAAAACATAAAATTTTTGGGATGGGTAGGGTTCTTAGTGTTCAAAAAGTTGGTAAAGATTTAAAATTAAATATCAATTTTGGTGGCTCAAGGAGAGATATTTTGTCATCATTTGTGGAGAAAATTTGAATAGACTTTTTGTTGTAAAAAAACCTGTAAATATTAGTAGTAATTTTTATCTAAGTAGAATAAAACGAAAATACAAGGAGAAAGTAGCAGGCTTTAGTGGGACACTTGATCCTTTTGCTTGTGGTTGCTTGATTGTCGCTTTTGGAAAATTTCCTCAGCTTTTTAGATTTCTAAAAAAAGCCCCAAAAACTTATAGGGCAACAATTTGGTTGGATGTAAAAAGTTCTAGTTTTGATATTGAAAATATAGATAGTACGCTTGTGGATAATAATCTATTTGATGAAAATTATTTAAAGAGCGAGTTAGAAAAATTGGTAGGGACTTTAGAGTATTTACCGCCAAAATATAGTGCTAAAAATATAGATGGAAAACGAGCTTATGAGATGGCAAGAGATGGTGTTTCATTTACTATGAAATCTATCACTTCAACCATTTATAGTGTTGATTTTATAAATTACAACCATCCATTTATAAGTTTTGATATCAAAGTAAGTGAAGGAAGTTATATAAGAAGTATCGCTCAAGAGTTTTTAGCTCGTATTGGAAGAGTTGGAACTTTGTCTTATCTTGAAAGATTAAATGAGGGTAATTTTGTTTTTCAAAGTGAAATAGCTTTAAATCCAATCGAATATATAGATTTACCAAAAAACAATTACACTGGAACTAAAGAGTGGTTTATTTTGGGTAAAAAACTTAGTATCGAATATTTTGAAATAAAAATTGATGGGAAATACTTGATAGTTTTTGATGATTTTTTCTCGATTATCAAAATTGTAGAGAATGAGCCAAAATATGTTTTAAATAGAGTTTATTTTGAATTCCATGGGGAGATTTAGGTGGAGAAAAAATCTTACGCAAAAGTAAATATTTTCTTAAAAATTGTTGGAAAAAGGGGAGATTATCACCTTATTGCCTCTAGGTTTGCTACTGTCTATAACCTTTTTGATGTTATAAAATTTCAATCAGGGAAGTTTGGTGAGTTTACACTTGAGGGTGATTTTGGTTGCGAAACCACTAAAAACACAATTTATAAAGCTTATTTGAATATGGTTGAAGTTTCATCAAAAGTTGAATTTTTTTTTAAATCACATAAAGTTGTAGTTGATAAAAGAATCCCAGAATTTGCAGGGCTTGGCGGTGGAAGTAGTAATGCTGCTACATTTATCCTTATGGTAAATGAATTTTGCAACCTAAACTTATCTAAAAATGAGATGAGCAATGTTGCTTCTAAAATCGGAGCCGATGTCCCATTTTTTATCTATCAATGCAGCAGCGCAAATGTGAGTGGAATCGGTGAAGTGGTTGAGCCTTTTGAAGAGGAGATTTTAGATATTCAAACTTTTACACCTAATATAAAGTGTGATACGGGAGCTATTTTTAGAGAATTTCGGGAAAACTTTTATAAAGAGTGTTCGCGCGATGAAGTTTTGAGATTGTTTACTAAAAATAGTAAAGATATATTCAAAACTCTTGATATAGGTGATGCAAATGATTTGTATTTTCCTGCTTCTAAAGTTTATCCATCCCTAAAAGAGTTTGAAAACAATAGGTGTTTTAGTGGAAGCGGAAGTAGTTTTTTTGAGATAATTTGTGAAAAAAAGTAGGGATTGATGGCTAAGAAAAAAGAGAATAATCAAAGAGAATTTGTAAATCGAAAAGTATTTCATGATTATGAAGTGAGTGATGTGATTGAATCTGGGATAGTTTTAGCAGGAAGTGAAGTTAAAGCGATAAGAGCAGGGAGATTAAATCTTAGAGATAGTTTTGTAAGGATTATAAAAAATGAAATTTTCGTCCTTAATATGCATATTTCCCATTTGGATACGGCACACACAGCTTATCGTCCAGATGAAAGTCGTCCTAGAAAACTTTTAATTCACAGAAAACAAATTAATAAAATGTTTCAAAAAGTAGCCAAAGAAGGGTACACAATAGTTGTAACAAAGCTTTATTTTGATGATAAAAACTTTGTCAAGTTAAATATTGGAATTGGTGCTGGGAAAAAACTTCACGATAAAAGAGATGCTCTTAAAGAGAAAGATTTAAAAAGGGAGAGTGATAGAGCTAAAAAAGAGTGGAGTAGATAAAATTTTATTGCAAAATGACATCTTTTCAAATTAAATAAGATTTTAGCGATAAAATATTTAAGATAAACAAGGAGCTAAAAATGGCAAATGAAAGTATAACTGATGATCTCATAAGAGATTTTTTTCAAACAAATAATTTGTATGAAGAGAATAAAGTAATTATTGAAAAACAATCAACAAAAACAAAGAAAATTGATAAACTTTTAATTAACGCTTCAAAAAACGGTGCGGGTAAGGGATACCCAGATTTTATTATTCAGTATAAAGAAAATCCAAATTTTATAATAGTAATTGAATCGAAAGCTGATACAAGAAAACATCAGTCAGATAGCCTTGATAAATATAAAGATTATGCAGTCGATGGTGTGTTATTATATAGCTCTTTTTTGTCCAAAGAATATGATGTATTAGCAATAGCCGTAAGTGGAGAAGGTAAAGAGCAGTTAAAGGTTTCTCATTTTTTACAATTAAAAAACACTAAAGAAGCACATGATATTTTTAAAGATGATAAATTGTTAAATTTGTCAGATTATGAAAAAGGTTACCAAACAGATGAAAGAAAATTTACTCAGGATTTTCAGGAATTATTAAAATACTCAAAAACATTAAATGATAAATTACACACTTTAAAAGTAAAAGAAAGTGAAAGGAGTTTGCTAATTAGTGGTACTTTAATAGCTTTAACTGATAAAGCATTTTGTACATCTTATAAATTAAAGAATCCAAAATCTTTGGCTAAATCTTTAATTGTAACACTAGAAGAAAAATTAATGAATGTTCAAAATGAACATATAAAAGATATTATTTCGTCATATACTTTTATAACTACACATACGATTTTATCAACTCAAGAAAACGAATTACGAGATATTATTGACGAAATTGATGAAAAAATTAATAACTTTATAAAAACATATAAATACTTTGATACATTAGGACAATTTTATATTGAATTTTTAAGATATGCAAATAACGATAAAGGTTTAGGGATAGTATTAACTCCACCACATATTACTGAATTGTTTTGTGAGATTGCAAATATAAATAAAGATAGCATCGTTTTAGATACATGTACAGGAACGGGAGGGTTTTTAATAACAGCAATGAGACAAATGATTATTGATGCTGGTGGAAATGAAAAAAAAGAATTAGCAATCAAATCAGAACAACTTGTAGGTATTGAAATACAACATGATATTTTTTCGCTCGTTTGTTCAAATATGTATATTCACGGTGATGGAAGAAGTAATTTGTTAAAAGGTGGATGCTTTGATGAAATTGTCAAGCAAGAGGTGGCTAGTTATAAACCCAATGTGGGTTTTTTAAATCCTCCATATAAGTCAAATAAAGATGATATAGAAGAGTTGGAATTTATTTTAAATAATTTAGAACAGTTAGAAAAAGGTTCTTTGTGCGTTGCGATTGTTCCAATGAGATGTGCAATGTATAATAAAGGTGTGGGGCTAGAACTTAAATCTAAGTTGTTAAAAAATCATACACTAGAAGCAGTGTTTTCAATGCCAGATGAATTATTTCATAATTCAAATGTAGCTGTAGTTACAGCAATAATGGTATTTAGAGCAAAAGAAAAACACCCAATTAATTATAAAACATATTTTGGATATTGGAAAGATGACGGATTTATTAAAATTAAAAATATTGGTAGAACAGATTTTTATAATAAATGGGAAATGACAAAAACATATTGGCTTGAAAATTATAGAAATAAGGATGAGCATATAGGACATAGTGTAAAAAAATCAGTTACTCCCAAAGATGAGTGGTGTAGCGAGGCGTATATTGATACAGATTATAGTATTTTGTCAAACGGAGATTTTATAAAAAACATAAAACAATATCTTACATATCTTTTTAATAGGTCAAATAATGTATCGTTAAGTATTAAATCCAAAGATAATAATACGATAGAATTAAATACTAAAAATTGGAAAAACTTTAAATATACAGATATTTTTAAAATTATTAAAGGTAAAAGATTAACTAAAAAAGACCAAAGTAATGGTAATTATCCTTATGTTAGTTCGTCATCACTTAATAATGGAATAGACAACATAATTGGTAATGGTTATACAGATGAGAATTGTTTAACTTTTGCTTGTTATGGTTCAATAGGAGAGGTATTTTATCAAGATGAACAAGTTTGGGTATCTGATAATGCAAATGTATTTTATTTGAAGGATCGAGAATTAAATCCATACATTGCTTTATTTTTGGTTACCTTGCTTCGATTGGAACAATTTAGATTTTCTTATGGAATGACAGGTAAAAAAGAACGTTTGGAAACTTTTGAGATTAAGCTCCCGACAGATAATGAGGGTAATCCTGATTGGAATTTTATGGAAACTTATATCAAGTCTTTGCCATATTCAAATAATTTATAAAACTAACATATGACAAATGAAAATCTAAAAAATGAAGATTTAAAATATATTTTTCATCCGTGTACTCAGATGAAAGACCATGAGAGATTGCCACTTATTCCAATTAAAAAAGGCTATGGAGTTTATTTGGAAGATTTTGATGGAAACAAATATATCGATGCGATAAGTTCGTGGTGGGTCAATACTCTAGGGCATGGCAATAAATTTATTAACGATAAAATTAAAGCTCAACTTGATACTTTAGAGCATGTTTTATTAGCTGGATTTACCCATGAACCAGCTATAAAACTGGCAAAAAAATTGGTTGAACTAACTCCAGATGGATTGAATAAAGTTTTTTTTGCTGATAATGGTAGTAGTGGGATTGAGGTGGCTTTGAAGATGGCATTTCATTATTACGCCAATCTTGGTGAGAAACGGGAGTATTTTGTATCTTTGAGTGGTTCATATCACGGGGAAACAATTGGTGCTCTTAGTGTTAGTGATATGGGGCTTTATAAAGATGTGTATAACCCTATTTTGATTAAAACTTTACGGGCAAAGTCACCAAAAAACCAAACCATAAAGGAAGCAAATGATGCTTTAGAGGATATGGAAAAGTTATTGCAAAATAACAAAAACAATATCATTTCAGTAATTGTAGAGCCACTAGTACAATGTGCTGGAAATATGAATATGTACCACAAATCTTATCTTTATGGGCTAGAAAAACTTTGTAAAAAGTATGATGTTTTACTAATCGCCGATGAAGTAGCTGTTGGTTTTGGCAGAACTGGTAAGCTTTTTGCTTGTGAAGAAGCTGAAATAACTCCAGATTTTATGGTGCTTAGTAAAGGTTTAACGGCTGGATATTTACCACTTAGTGTTGTGATGCTTAGCGATAAAATCTATGATGTGTTTTATTGCCCGTACGATATAAATGGTGTTAAATCATTTTTGCATTCCCATAGTTACACCGGTAATCCACTCTCGGTTACAGCGTCATTAGCTGGGATAGAGTTTTTAGAAAAAGAAAATATTTTGTCTAAAAATAAAGAAACAATAGCGTTTATAAAAGAGCAATCAAAAAGATTAGAGAATCTAAAATTTGTCTCAAACATAAGACAGCAAGGGATGATTTTTGCTTTTGATATTGTTGGATTTAAAAGCGAAGATAGGGTTGGATTGAAATTTTATGAGTATGCTTTAAAGTGTGGTGTGCTACTTCGTCCTTTAGGGAATGTAGTGTATTTTATGCCACCATATGTGATAAAAAAAGATGAAATAATACAAGTCTTTGATTGTATAGTTGGAGGTATTTTGGAGCTTAAGTAAGTTGTGAAGTATTCTAAAATTATTTTAGCGGGATAAATACCCCGCTATTTAAATGGTTTTCAATTCAAAATATTAAAAGCTTGCCCACTCATCATTATCTAAATCAACTTTAACTATTTTCTTTAGTGCACTTCTTGGTTTAATGTCTGTATTGTTAGCAATATCTTTTTCTGGATGAATTTTTTGAGGCGCAATATTTGAAGTTACAATATTTTGATTTTGTGATACTCTTGATTTAACATCATCTTTGCCTATAAACTCTTTTTCGTTTGCATTATTTACTATAAGTTTTGAGATTTCGTCTGTTTCTATTGCTACACTTTGTGTTTGGCTAGCTATTGAAGCATTTTTTTGTGTTTGTTGATCGAGACTTGAAATTGCATCATTGATTTGATTTATACCTAAAAGTTGCTCTTTGCTTGCCATTTCAACATCTTGAATTAGACTTATAGTTTGAGAAATATTTTCATTAAGCGTTGCATATCCTGTTATCATTCCGTCAGCAATTCGTTTTCCATTGTTGGCTTTACTTGTTGCATTTTGTACAAGTTTTTTGATTTCATTAGCGGCGTCCGCACTTCTAGTTGCTAAGTTTCTTACCTCTTGCGCAACAACTGCAAAT